>Ga0115851_100779_pt1 | contig 15574 bp, 18 predicted proteins | sample InSIn2gowninarea_FD_83865 | JGI IMG/M metagenome (GOLD analysis project Ga0115851, IMG submission 83865)
ACTGGATGCGGGTGATTAATGGGAACTCAATGCCGATAAGACAGGAGAACGACAGACGACAGTGCCACATGGCCATTCGCGTCATCCTTTATGCCAAATTATGGCAAAATACAAGTTACATGTAGGCACCATTAAGTTGGTGCACTGGTCGAGGCAACCATAGTAGGCTTAAGGCCATGGCGAATATTAGCAACAATTCATTATCCCTCTCCTCGCTTGATTGTTCCTGCCCCCCACAAGCAGAGGAGCCAAACACACGCACTGTCACAAGGCGACGTTACTGGCTTCTATGCTGTGTGGATTTGGGCAATGGACACCACTTCACCCATTCCACCCATTGTTCTTTGAATTTTACCCAGAATTCCTATGCCTCTAGCCCAATCAACACCAAAAACCCCAGAGCGAACGATACCCTATATGCTTCTAATTCTGGTCATAACTTTGCTATCCCCGCTCAAAACTTCAATAGTCATCCTGCTGGTCACGCAATGACGCGGATTAGGCATAGAATGCGTAGCAGACGCAGAAATAGTCAAGGCTACAGCACTCGCCCAACCACGCAGCCCACCCCTGATTCAGAAGCCCCTGTCTCCTTCCCCTCTTCTGGAAAATTCAGAGGTCATCTCTCTGATAACTACCTGCATACCCGTAGTGGAAGAGGCCAAGCACAGATTCATGGTGCCCGTAGAGTGAATGCTGCCACTCAAACAACTGGCCCTCCAGATTTCCCTCACCCCTTTTACCACACTACCCAGTTTCGCTTTCAGAGCATGATGAATCAACCAGCCATCCACGCCACCATAATTGTGCCTTTTAGTGAGGAATTGAATCAGCGGGAGACGCAAATTTCTCGGACACAAGAACCAGAACCAGAGACAGGGATGCCAAGCAGGCATGAGAAGGCCGAGAAGCTGGGTGATATAGGAGCTGGAGCAAACACAGAAAAGAAGATTGTTTCGTTCAGACGCAAAGAAAGATATAGCAGCACCCTGCATGGCGAGGATATGGCTATTGGCAAGCATGTAGGAGATGAACACAGGGGAGACACGCAAAAGGCCAGAGGTAGCCAAGGTGGCATGTCTGCTGCGATGGCGAAGGAGGAAGATTCGACTGTCGCGTCGTGGAAGAACTAGTGGACTAGGTGGACCACGACTGCGGCATAATGGAAGAGCAGCCACCTGACAACCAGTGGGCTCCGTTGGACTGCTGAGAATGACAGGTGTATGTAAATGGACTGAATCATGTTTTTCTCTGTTTTGACTATATGTCTCATTCAGACTGGATCACAACTGGGTTTTACTCATTTCATGGTGACTGGAATCTGACTGGGTTTATACTCTTTTTGTTTATGAAACACTCGGACTGGTTTCCCCTCGGTGGGCAGTCTTGTTTTTTGTATTCCAAGATACATACAGAGATAACTTTGTTCTACACCGAAGAGGCGGGAGCCTCCATGTAATTTTACTTTTTTACTTTAATAGATCAGCATTACTTAGAAAGAAAAGAAAAGAAACAAAAAAAAATCAATATGTGTAGTAGTGTTGTAATTGGAGAAAAAAAATTACCTTCAAGTCATTAAGATTATGTGGACTCTTGGTGTGAGAAGAGGATGAAGAATTTGTTTGTGCACATGAAAAATAGAGGTTATTTCCATAATAACTTATGCCATATGCGGGGAAGCAAAAGCTAGAGATAAGAATCATGAGGACAATTTTGGAAATTGATAAATTTGCCATAATTCGAGCATAATATCTTTGTGCATATGCACTTGAGTAGATACTTAAATGAGAAGATGTAATTGAAGATGCTACTTTGGCACTTAAGATGTGAAGTTGTGAAATAAAATTAGATATTAGTTTCTTTGTCTTTCCCCTTCCCACTCTTAGTGTGAGGATAGTTATTATTATAAAATAAGAAATAAAGTATTTATTTAGAAATTCCTTCTACGTCTTTAAAAGACATGTTGATGCTTGCTTCCACTGCCTCTTGCACGTGCATATTCAGTGGAAATATTAATCTATTATTTTTATTTATTTTTTTAAATAAAGCATTATGAGCATGTAGGTTGGAAAGACTTGATCGTCATGATTTCATGAGGGAAAGATAAATCTATATACGACAAAATTGCCAAGTAATATAGCAAGTGAAGGTACTAATTGTTCAAAACCCGAAGTGATATAACTACTTGTAAGTAGTGCAAATGGAAAATAGCAAAACATAGAAGATGAATTTGCAAGTGAATGAGAGAAATATAAATTCTTATATGGCTAAGTTGTAATACAATAAAGAGAATCCATGGTTCCAATTATTGAAAATGCAAAGTGGTGTAGGTATTTCTCCATAACTCAAATGGTAAAGTGTCATTGTGCAAAAGTGTTGATAAAGAAAGGTGGTATTATTGCTTTAGCATTTTTCACTATGATACTTCAATTATTGCTTAGAGGTATTTTGTTTGAACTTGTCGTTAATGTTTTTGCACAGTTGGCTAGTTTGGTGCCAATAAGTGACCATTCAAATGCGGCTATGGATTAGGTGCACCAGTCTACACTAGAAGGTTTACACGCACTCTACAAATGCAAGAAAACATCCCTTGGGTTCTCAAAGGAAATTATTTCTTAAAAAAAAAAAACCAACAAAATATACTCGATGGGGATGCAGGATGACAGTTGGGACATCGTGGTCTTATTAATGATCGGTACCTCTGAAAATAGTACCGCCACCCCCCATATGCTCAAGGCAATGGGTGTGGTGACCCTTGGCATGAATGCATGCAGGGGTGGTGGGAAAGGTGGCGGAACAGGAGGTGAGGTGAGAAATAAAGGAAGGCAATGTAGGCACATGAGCATTGTTAGGTTATATGCTTGTGACGGAAGGTGGTGTTGCAGTGGATCGAGAGGGAGATAGACCGTGCAACTCAAAGCTCAGAGACAACCGAAAATTGAACCTAGGTATGTTTTTGGCCTCGCTCCTCCACTGTAATTATGTTATGGTTTGGGTTTTGCTGGGGTGAGAGGAGGGTAAATAGGAAGAAGTCCTGGGGGGTAGAGAATTATTGGTGGCAATGGGGAAGGCAATTCGTGGCAATTTCCTGGTTCTGCGTCTATATCCTTTGCCAGTTGGGTAGTGCCTATGGTCGTTAGGGGGATAATCTCATGCTTCCTGGTTTGGAAATATCGGGCTCCTTAAACCGCACTTGGTGTGAGGTTGACTGAAGCAGACAAAGGGGTGAGGGAAATGAAATGGAAGAAGGGGGAAGGGGGGAGCAGTTGATAAGTTTCATGGGAGGCAAACGTTATAGCTGCAGGAAAAGCAAGTGTTGGGTTAACTGTAATTCCTCTCAGGACTATGGCAAGGCCAGGGACCCCGAGTGGAAAGCTAAATGGTTGAAAGTGAGAGGCAACGCTACTACTCCCTAGGCAGAGGGGGCAAGGGTCCTAATTTCTTCCTGGAAATTTGTAAGGAGGAGGAGGGGACTGCACGAATGGCTTAGGCTAGGGAAATATGACCTGAATGTGAACAAAAGTTATGGGATATGGCAAAGGGGAGCAACAACGGGTAGCTGGAACCAACCCCAGTATAGGGTTTGGTCTATGGACCATCCCAACTCTGAGGCTGAGAGAAAAAGGGGAGAGGAGAAGCAGGGGGTGGCGCATAATGTTGTAAAAACAATTCAAGAAAGGTATCAAACTGTAGTGTTTTGTTTTGGTTTAACAAAGTTGTTGTCACCAAGGTTCAAGAAATCTCAACATCGTTCGACCTACGAGAGGAAGAGGTTGTGGAAGGAGAGGCCCGACACCCATGAAAGACAAAGAGCCAAGCACGTTGGAACCTCAAAGGGGCAGGAAGTTGGTAGAATGTTGGGTGTGGAGCATGGTTTTTCAGAGGTCTTTGTTTCAGCCGGATGTATACCCCAGGAAGTTTGCACACCCCTCCACGCAGTGAGGGGGGGTGTGGGGGGGACTTGTCCCCCCTATGGGGTCCGGGGGGGGCCAATCCCCCCCGGCTGGGGGGTCCAGGGGCCAGCGATCCCTCGGCTGGGGGGTCCACGGGCCAGCAATCCCCTGGCTGGGGGGTCCAGGGGCCAGTGATCCCCTGGTGGGGGTTTTGGTGGCAGCGCCCCCGAAGCTAAAAACAAATGTAAAATTGCCCTGTAAAAGTATAGTAATTTCTAGTCAATCTGGACCATTCATTAAGCGGATGATCTGACGGTAGAACTCATGTTTAGTTTAGGGTTTTTTGCCCTAGAAGGCAACCCCTTTCTTTGTATGAGGGCATTGTATTTGAGGCTATATAATATATGTGTATTCTCCGAGCGAGAAACAGAGAGGTGAGACTGTAAGAGAAAACAGAGGATATTACAGTAGCTCTGTTGTAGGTTGTGTCTCTTCATTTTGCTGGATAATAGAAAGGAAGGACTGGCTATTCGGGGTCGACGTAGCCCAAATTGGGTGAACCACGTATATCTGCGTCTCTCTTGTTTTATGCGTTTCTATGTTTATATTTCTACAATATTTTATGTGTTCCATTGCTCTGTAATATATAATTTTCTAACAACTGGTATCAGAGCCAGGTTTATTTGGCTGATAAAATTACAGGAAAGAAGGGTTCCGTGTTCGAGTGGGAGCAATGGCAGAAGATGGTATGTTTAGGGTCGAGAAATTTAACGGCCAAAACTTCTCACTGTGGAAGATGCAGATGGAAGATTATCTGTATCAAAAAGATCTGTACCTACCATTGGGCAGAAAAACAAAGATGCCGATGGGTATGACAGATGAAGAATGGAACCTTCTCGATAGAAAGGCACTTGGAACAGTACGGTTGTGCCTCGCAGCATCGGTCGCCTTCAACATTTTGGAGGAAACAACGACAGAGGGTTTGATTAAGGCATTGTTGAAACTATATGAAAAACCCTCAGCCTCAAACAAGGTATTTCTTATGAAACGGTTATTTAATATGAATATGTCGAAAGGTGGATCTGTTGCAGACCATTTAAATGATTTTAATACTGTTATAAGTCAGTTATGTTCTGTAGGGGTAAACTTTGATGATTAAGTTAGAGCTCTGTTATTCTTGTGCTCATTGCCAGAAAGTTGGAATGGTTTAGTAATGGCCATTAGTAACTCTGTTTCTGGATCTAGTACTTTAAAGTTTGATGATGTTGTCGGTGCTATACTTAGCAAGGAAATGCGACGGAAAAGCTCCAGTGAGACATCGGGTAATGCTTTGAGTGTAGAGTCTAGGGGAAGAAAAATAGAAAGAGGAAAGAGCTCAGGATATCGCACTAAATCAAGGAAAGGCAGATCCAAGTCCAGATCGGGGATAGTGTGCTAGAAATGCAGAAAGAAAGGACACCTAAAGAAAAATTGTAGATCTCGGAAGGGAAAAGAAGGAGATGCACAGCAAGAAAACAATCATGAAGCAAATGTGACAGGTGAGGTGTTACAAGATGCTTTGATTCTTTCTTTTGAAAATATTATTGATCCCTGGGTGGTAGATTTAGGGGCCTCATTCCATGCCACACCTAATAAGAAATTTTTTCATGACTATGTTCAAGGAGATTTTGGACAAGTCCGTTTGGGTGATGATAAACCCTGTAAAATTGTTGGAATGGGTAAGGTTCTTGTAAAACAACAGAATGGAAACCAATTGCTACTAAAGGAGGTAAGGCATGTTCCAGATCTTAAGAAAAATCTGATTTCAATAGGGCAGTTAGGCGGTGAAGGTTGTGTGACAACTTTCACTGATAAAGCTTGGAAGGTCACCAAAGGAACCCTGGTAATAGCAAAAGGCGAAAAGGTACATTGTATTTATGCAATGGTATTTCTAATTTTGTTAATGCTTTAACTTCTAAAGGAGCAAATGTAGCATTATGGCATCATAGGCTCGGACACATGAGTGAGAAGGGGATGAAAATTATTCACTCAAGGAATTTGTTGCTGGGTTTGAAGAATGTTGATTCGGACTTCTGTGAGAATTGCATTTATGGAAAACAGAAGAGAATCAGATTTCTCAGAGTTGGGAAAGAAAAGAAGAGCGAAAAATTAGAGCTTGTGCATACAGATATATGGGGACCTACTCAGGTATCATCTCTCGGTGGCTCTCGTTATTATGTTACTTTTATTAATGATGCAACTAGAAAAACTTGGATTTATTGTGTTAAGAATAAATCTGATGTATTTGATACTTTCAAGAAATGGAAAACTTTGGTTGAGATTGAGACAGGAAAGAAATTGAAGTGTCTCATATCAGACAATGGAGGTGAATATTGCAGCAAAGAGTTTGATAGGTACTGTTCAGAGCATGGAATTCGCAAAGAGAAGACAGTTCCAAGAACACCGCAAGAAAATGGTGTGTCAGAAAGGATGAACAGAACAATCATGGAGCATGCAAGGTGCATGAGATTGCATGCAAGATTGCCTTTACAATTCTAGGCAGATGCTATAGATACTGTTGTTTATCTAATAAACAGAGGGCCTTTGAGTTCCTTGGATGGTGGTGTTCCAGAGGAAGCATGGACAAGTAAAAAGGTAAACTACTCCTTTTTAAAGCCTTTTGGTTGTGAGGCCTTTGTCCATATTAATAAAGAAAATACAACAAAGCTTGAGGCAACATCAAAGAAATGTACCTTTTATTGGATATGGTGTTAATGATTTTGGTTATCACTTATATGATTACGAAAATCACAAAATCATTAGGAGCAAAGATGTAATATTCAATGAAAAGGTCTTGTATAAGAATCAGTTGTAGGAAAAGAAACAGGAAAAAGAAAACAAGGAATACACAGTTCTTGATGAGATCACTGAAAAAGTAAAGGTGCTTGAAAATAATAATAATCAACAACCACAACAACAACAACCACAACAACAGCAACAGGCACCCCAAACACCTGAAAGTGGTGTTAGAAGATCTACCAGGATAAGTATACCCCCTGAACGATACTCTCCTTCATTATATTATTTATTGTTGACTGATTCTAGTGAACTTGAATGTTATGAAGAAGCAATGCAGGTTAAAAGCAAGAAGAAGTGGGAGCTAGCCATGGAAGAAGAGATGGACTCCTTAATGCATAACCAGACTTGGGACTTAGTCAGGTTGCCTGCAGGAAAAACTACATTGAAGAATAAATGGGTTTACAGGCTGAAGGAAGAAGATGGAGGAAAACAAAGGTACAAAGCTAGACTTGTGGTGAAAGGGTTTGCATAGAAGAAAGGTATTGATTTTGATGAAATATTTTCTCCTGTTGTTAAAATGACTTCAATCAGAACTATTTTAAGTCTAGTAGCAGTTAAAGATTTGCATTTTGAGCAATTAGATGTAAAGACAACCTTTCTCCATGGGGTTTGGAAGAAGAGATATATATGCAGTAGCCATAAGGATATGAGGTAAAAGGGAAGGAGAAACTAGTGTGCAAGTTGAAGAAGAGCTTGTATGGCTTAAAACAGGCTCCAAGGCAGTGGTATCTAAAATTTGACAAGTTTATGTCTGAACAAGGTTATACTAGATGTCACTCTGATTATTGTGTTTATCTGAAAAAACAAATTGATGGCAACTATATTATATTGTTATTGTATGTAGATGACATGCTTGTTGCAGGGTCTAACATGCAGGAAATAAGTGTGCTGAAAAGAAAATTGGCAAATTCATTTGCAATGAAGGATTTGGGAGTTGCAAAACAAATCCTTGGTATGAGAATAACTAGAGACATGAAAAATTGCAAATTAACATTGTCTCAGAATGAGTACATACAAAAGGTGTTGAAAAGATTTAATATGCACAATGCAAAACCAGTTAGTACACCTTTTGCTAGCCATTTCAAACTTAGTAAGGAAATGTACCCAAAGACCCAAGAAGACATGGATTATATGTCTAAAGTTCCATATGCATCAGCAGTTGGCAGCTTAATGTATGCAATGGTCTGCACAAGGCCTGATATTGCACATGCAGTAGGAGTTGTAAGCAGGTACATGAACAATCCAGGAAAGGAACATTGGATGGTAGTGAAATGGATTCTCAGATATTTGAAATGTACCACAAATCAAGCATTATGCTTTGGTGGTTCAAACATTTCTCTACAAGGATATGTTGATGCAGATATGACAGGTGACAGAGATAATCGGAAGAGCACTACAGGATATGTATTTACTATAGGTGGAATAGCTGTCAGTTGGGTTTCAAAAATCCAAAGTGTTGTTGCACTTTCAACAACAGAAGCAGAGTATGTTGCTGCTATAGAGGCTAGTAAAGAAATTATTTTGTTACAAAGGTTTATGGGTGAATTGGGTAAGGAGCATGATATGAGCACGTTATACAGTGATAGCCAAAGTGCCATTCATCTTGCAAAGAACTTAGCATTTCATTCCGGGACTAAACACATATAGCTCAAGTACCATTTCATACGATCAGTGTTGGAAGATGGAGAGTTGAAGTTGGAAAAGATATACACTAGCTAGAGTCCTGCAAATATGTTAACAAAAGTTGTAACGAGGGAGAAACTGAGAATATGCTCAGTTTCAATTGGTCTTCAAGGATGAAGATGAAGATGAGAAACAGCCAAGTCCAAAGAGGAGTCATTGCCCAGCAAATGAAGCAGCAGTGGAGTTGCTACAATCATTCTCCAAGTGGGAAATTGTTGGGTGTGGAGCATGATTGTTCAGAGGTCTTTGTTTCAGCCGGATGTATACCCCAGGAAGTCTGTACACCCCTCCACACAGGGGGGGACTTGTGCCCCCCGCGAGGGTCCGAGGGGGCCGATCCCACCCGGCTGGGGGGTCCGAGGGCCAGCGGTCCCCCGACGGGGGTTTTGGGGCCAGCGCCCCCGAAGCTAAAAACAGATGTAAAATTGCCTTGTAAAAATATAGTAATTTCTAGTCAATCTGGGCTGTTCATTAGGCAGATGATCTAATGGTAGAACTCATGTTTAATTTAGGGTTTTTTTCCCTAGAAGGAAACACCTCTCTTTGTATGAGGGCATTGTATTTGAGGCTGTGTAATAGATGTGTATTCTCCGAGCGAGAAACAGAGAGGTGAGACTGTGAGAAAAAATAGAGGATATTATAGCGGATCTGCTGTAGGTTGTGTCTCTTCATTTTACTGGATAATAGAAAGGAAGGACTGGCTGTTTGGGGTGGATGTAGCCCAAACTAGGTGAACCACGTATATCTATGTCTCTATTGTTTTGTGTTTTCTGTGTTTACATTTCTGCAATATTTTATGTGTTCCATTGCTCTGTAATATATAGTTTTCTAACATAGAACACCTTATCACTGAAGCGACGGAGGTTTATCGTGAGGGGATGGATGAAGGAATCCATAAATTGTTAAAAGAGTGGGAAAAGGGAATAAAACAAGACAGTGAGATAGAGGAAGACATGAACAACTGGAGGACTTTAGTCCCAAATCCGGGCAACACCAGAGGAAGAATTACGTAGTTCAATCAAACTCTTTACCTCTATTGGTTGATGAAGAGTTTACTAGGCAAAGCAATGGAACAGATTTATGTTGGAATGGTAGTGACACTCCAATATGCCAAATTACAAACAGGATTTGCATAAAATCCTATTCTAGCTTCATAAACAAGACATCTTGATGGATAGAATTTACCGCCAAATTCCATGCATACTGGAACTGAATGAGATGCTTGGGGCATCAGCGAAGGTTCCGACACCTGTTGAATCTGCCTCAGAGGAGCATAAGGGATAGACTCTTACCTATGCATATTTTTGTTTTATGCAGATAGATTTTAATTTATGTAATGCAAATATCTGCTTAGATAGAAATGTAGTGTATGGACATGAAACAAAGACATATCTAGCTTGGCTAGAGAGATTAAGACTTTATTGTTTTTGGATGGCTTACAATGCGGACAGGTGGCTAACATATTTGGTTTCCCTTTGGGGAAAGTTGAGGCCACCTAATCAATCTATGTGGTGTAAATTTGCCTTTGTTTAATAGCAAATGGAATGGTCCTACCAAACTTAACAAAAAAAAATAACGATAAAATATAAGATTATTTTATATATCATGTTGTGATTTGATGTTTGGGATGGTTCATCACCATACAAGCAACCCAAGTCCAAACCTTGATATATATAAAACCTTCTTATAAATGTTTATATGTAAAATATATAAAACTATAATTATTTAAAAGTAACATAATTAAAAAATAAAAAATGGCGTCACAAATTCATCTTATTATCATGCTCCATCACTTTGAAAAACTCAATCTTGAACTTTCACAAGGAGAGATGTTTGCTAATATGTAAAGCAACATTTTTATTTATTTTTATTTATTTATTTTTTTATTTATTTTTTATTTATTTATTTATTTATTTTTCTCAGGTAAGAAAAAACCAACAAGTTTGTATAATAAAAAGTTGTTTACATCAGGCAACATGCTTATGTTTTTCAGACACGTCTAGCATATAAGTTATGCCAAAGTAGTTAACAAAATAACCTAATTTCCATAATATAGATTCCATGAGACTACAACTCCAAAACAAAATGACAAAAACAGAATGTCATAACATATAATTACATAAAAAAATAGATGTATGTTGATCACCTACAAAGATAAAGGAATCTTCAGGTAAACTCGATCTTTCCAAACCTTTGAAATGCACCATTTTTGTATGCTTCAGAGTTGATCTCCCCCAGAGTATATCTATGTCCCTTCTTTGACAGTGTGTCAAAAAGTTTGTTCATTCTTTGTATATATGGGTAAATGTCATCGATCTAAAGTGTCCAATCAACTCTCTGATTATGCTCATCCAATTTGAAAACACAGTGGGATTGAAAGTGGCCCTATCATTTGCCCATGGGGCTTTGAATTGATTGTGAATGGGTGCACTATTAAGGCATTCCTGTTGGAAATAATACTAAGAGGGGGGTGAATCAGTATTATCAGATCAATAATTTAAATTTTGAAATGGATTGTATACGCTACTTCAGCTCAATGAACTAGCGTGTATACACGACTATACTTAATGCAACCAGCATATATGTAGAGATCTTTAGATTTACCCAAGTTATCATGTAATGAACTTTAATCTGTATATCAGGAATTCATTAGACAGTGCAGTAAAAGCAAAATAAAGCATCACACATAAGCAACACACAAGAACACCAAGATATAAGGTGGAAACCCAATGTGGGTAGAAACCACCTGTTGTTGTCATCTTTGTCTTCTTTTAATAATAAGAAAATTATGTTTACAATTTTTGTACTGGTGCAGTCTTATACCAGTACGCAGTCTTCTACCTGCAAAAGGCTACAACCTTCTCTCGTTCTCCAGCTTCTACTGGAAGGGAGCTACAACCCCCTAGCTCTTGTACTAGCTGATAAGTTTACTAGTATGTAGGTGTTGGCCTAAAGAAGGCTACAACCTTCTCTTTTCTTCCAGGGACCACGTTTCATAAATTTTCAGAGTGGATCCATCAACAACGTCATTCAATCATCAAATATATCTACATCAACCAATCTCCTTTTGAACCAACCACAATCGAATCAATCAATCACTTTAACAACCCATCAATCTGATCATTCAGAATGCTGTCACCAGAATACAGTAACTAGAACCCAAGCTAGAACCCAGAACACTGCAACAGTAAACAGAAGCAACTAAAACATATTTTATAAGGTATACGCTACTTCCATGTGTCGAACCTACGTGTATACGTGCTTTCCTCAAAGCAAACCAACATACAGATCTGCAAATCAAATTTATGATGTATATGCTACTTTGATATGTAGAACCAGCGTGTATATGCTCCTTTTCTAAAGTGAACTTGCATACAAATCTGTAAATGTTGATTTAAGCATTACAACTATTCCAGGCTTCAGTCGTACCCAGATAATCATATTTACAGACTACAACATGCGTCAGTTATTCAGATACTTGATCAAACCATATAAAGATAATTCACTTCAAGCCTTAAGATCCTGATACATCATTAGATCTTGTCCTTCATCAACTGCTCAGGTTCCTCCTTGGTTCAAATCCAGCAATGTACCATAACCCAATAACCTACATACTAGATCTCACACTTCATCAGATATTCAATGCTTGTGTGCCTTGGCCTAATGATCTCCTCCTCCTTTTATAGTTTTAGGCCTTTCTCAATACCATGGACCAAAACCACTTAGGACCAATACCTTGGACCAAATACCTAGGGTCAACACCTCGGACCTGATACCTTGGACCAATACCATGGATCAAAATACCATGGACCAAAAACTTATTTTTCCAAAGTATACACGCTTTTCCTTTTGTGAAAGTGTGTGTATACGTATACGTGACTTGTATACAATGAACCCGCATGTATACGCGACTTAGCCAATGGTGAACCTGCATATACCTCTCTTTCTTCATTTTGTGCACTCTGATCTGTAACTTTGTGTTGTTAACCTGTTGTATTGTGATCTGTCATCTGAGTGAGTTGCCTTCTGAACTGATTCCTCGAGGCTGCCCTGCACTTCATCACATCTGTAAACACTACTGTCATGCATTCTGTCACATCTGAGATCTCTTCTGTAGATTCATCTAGTTACCATATACAAGTGAGTTGTTCTGCTACAAGTGGGTTGCCATCAAGTACAACACATACATCATAATGCCAACAACCCCTTGCGATAGGTCACTGGTTCAAATCAGTCGTGGGTGCTTACCTACAAAAAAAAAAAGTGGCCCTGTCATTTTCCCAATCAATTACTACTTTTTAATCCCCAACGACATCTAAAGACTCCAGAGATAACCATTTGGCGCAGAACAAGACTCCCTAAAGTGTAATAACCCCAGCCTAAGAATTAGTACCATTACCATTGTTCCAATATAAATATAATATTGACGTGGATCTAGAACAAGGAAAGCCCCATTGTCGCATTTATTTGAATTAGTAGCACCATAAAAAAACCCCACATGGTAATTGTTCTAGATACCCAATTGTTGTATGTTTCTATGTTTTCTCTTATGAACCACAAGTCCAATCTCATTGAAATATGCATAAATGTTTACACGGATCCCACTAGTGTCGAGTGGGATCCTTTAAAAAAAAACAGCATTTATGCTCCTCCAAATTCCATAAAAAATATAAAATGGAGGAGTTTTGTATTCCTTAAACTCCTTCTTTCACTCCATCAAACATTATTCCATAGATGATGGATTCCAACCAACTGTAAAATTCAATTTTTTTGTAACACTGATCCATATGGAAGTTGCAAAAGGACAATCAGGAAAAGGTAAGTAACATCCTCAATTTCTTCCTTGCACATGGCACATTCATTCAGACATGTAAATCCTCTCTTGCATAAATTTTCCCAAGTTAAAATCTTGTTTTTCAAGATCAACCACCCAAAATATTTGAGTTTCAATGGAATTTTCCACTTCCAAACCTTCCTGAACCACCACTTTTCCCCTTCCTTCAAATGTGATTGAGAAATGTACATGTAGACCTCCTTTACAATGATATGCCATTGGAATACACTTCCATACCATGTTAAGTAATAAACATTCTTTGTTAGGTAGATACCAACCAAATTTAAATTAAGTACATGTATGTCCCAAGTGCAAGTTAATTCAACAATTAGTCCCAAGTCTCTAGAGCATGCCCAAGTTGGATAGTGATGGATCGACTCATCTTTTATCAAAATCTGATATAAAAAATAAATTCATCTATCATGGATATGCCTAATGAGTTGACAAGGCAAATAATGTTTTTCCAAGAAATCTTTGATAGGGTCCAAACCAATTTCAACCAATGTTCCTTCCCCAATCTCCCCAATGTTTAAGCTCCATAAGATTGTTCCATACGTCATAAGAGGCTTTGTTGGTAACCTGAGACCTTGACTTAATCCATTTTGCCACAGAATATTGTTTAAGATATTTTTTCTGAGACTATCCTTTGCCATGTTCCTTCTCCATATAAATCCTTCCATAAGATTTTAACCACCAAAGCCCATCCAAATAATTCAATGTTCTTTAGCCCCCGTCCCCTGTCTTCTTTCCTCTTTGATATTTCCTCCATTCTAACTAAATGTGTCTTTTTTTTTATCCTTAGCACAAGACCAAATGAAGTTATAGATTAGAGTATTAATCTGCTTAATAATGTGTTTAGGGATAATAAAAAAATATGCATCCAGTATACTGGGATATTTTGCAAGACAAATTGAGCCAATATCAATCTTCCCCTAAGTGTAAGCCATTTCAATGACCAACTTGCTGATTTTTTCTCAAATTTTTGTGTCAACCATTTCTAGTCTATTACGCCATAATTATTTAGTTTCATGTAGAAACCTAGATATTTAAAACCACTATCCAAATCGACCACATCAACTGAAAACAAATCAACAATCTCCAATACTAAGTCCTGACATTTGGCTGCTTCAATAAGTTGAGATTTTGAACTACTCATTAGAAGACTTGTTGCTTCACCAAAACCAAATAATTGGTGTAGGTACTTAATGTAAAACAACATTTAAAGTTCAATAAATGAGAAGGTATTTTTAAAGGTCCAACTAAACTTTGATTATTTACTTTCCATTAAATAACTATAAATAAATTATGTATATGATAATTAATTTAAACTTGTGAGTGCATGCAAAGATTTCCAGAAATGAGAAATTATTTACTTAACCTTTGATTATGATGGACTAATGTTTTTTATTTTATTTTATTGAGTTTCCATTATAATTCTATAAAGGAATAATAACAATTGTTTGTATATTGTCCATTTAAAGTTGTGGGCAAATGTAAGATAGAGAAGTTTTCAAAGCGGCATTGTAAATTTGTATTTTATAACCATAAATAAATGATATATATGATTATTAATTTAAATTTGTGATTCAATGCAAGTGAAATAAAGTTTTGAAAGTGGTATTGTAGATTTAGATATTCACTTTTTTTTCATTTAATAACTACAAATTATAAAATGTATGTTTTTTTTAATCAAATCTATTCATATTTGTTTAAATATGATTAATAAAGTTGAATCCCAATTATGAAAATAAATCTACTGGCATATTGATGTTAACTTGTAGATTATTTTTCATATTTGACATGGATTGTGGTACTTCTACAAAACCTACACATGATATATTACATGCATGAGTTTAATTGTGTCAAAATTATGTTCCTTCTTTTTTCTATTTTATTGATTCGTGAACCCAAAAAAAGGATGTCATCTTAGAGTTTCACGATGAAATAGATTATTATAGATGTTTTTTAGATGAACATTACGTGAGAATAATTTAGCTTGACATTTCATATATATGATATGTTATCCATTTATAGGAAGGGAAAGAGAGTGAGAGAGAAAGATTGGAAACACAAAACCAAGAGATACCACTAATTTCTTTTTTTGCTAAGGCAAGAGCGGATCCTTCTATTCAATTAAAAAAGGAGAAATAGTGTACAAATGGCAACCACGGCGGTGAGGCCCATCAAAATCTATGGTCGCAGGACGACAAAGCCAACCCAGGGACGCGGGCTAAAGAACATTGAATTATTTGGATGGGCTTTGGTGGTTAAAATCTTATGGAAGGATTTATATGGAGAAGGAACATGGCAAAGGATAGTCTCAGAA
>Ga0115851_100780_pt1 | contig 15566 bp, 7 predicted proteins | sample InSIn2gowninarea_FD_83865 | JGI IMG/M metagenome (GOLD analysis project Ga0115851, IMG submission 83865)
TGATAAAATTAATGCCCAGCCTGGTGCTGGAAGTTCTAATGTAAAACCTAGATCAAAAGTTAAACCTAGTAAAATTATTAAATACCTTATCATGAAGCAACAGGTAATTGTATACCTAAATTAACTCTAACAGGTAACAGACCTAGATCTAAATCCAGAGGAGGTTGAATTTTACAATAAAACAAACCATATATATAAAGGATATTACACTTATCTATATAATAAGTAACTTTACTACAAAGTAAACCAGTTTATATCCTTTAATGAAGCAAAAGGATATAAACTATTTACAACATAATAATATAAGTTTTCCCCGTAAGGTTTATAAACTACTGTAATACCTCCATAATAAGCTTGTATTAAGTCACTATAAATACTAGGTTTATTTATTGGAGGTATATTATTACTATAATATCTAGTCATGAATAGTTTAATAGCTAAATTATAAATAGTTAAGCTATCTACCATGTAAATATCATAGTGTAAAAATACCTGTTTGTTAGCTTTTACTAATACTTCATACAATACTAAAAGATCTAGCTTTAGATATTTTATTGTTTCATCCTTAAAAGATCAGTAGGGTGTAATCAATTTAGAATAATCACTTTTAGAAATGTCAATATTATAGTAACTTATGTCAGGAGTAAACCCAATATAAAATAAGTTTTTTTCAGTATAAAATTTATAAGGAAATATACCTTTCTCTATGGCTAAAGATAAATTATTAGCTAATTTAGCTAAGCTATTATTTAATATAGCATAACTATCTTATATACTAAAACTTTTAACCTTACCATTTATATTTTTAGATATAGTTATTTTAAGTATTTTATCATCACGTAAAACAGGTTTTATTTTGTACTGTTAATCTTTATGTAAAGCATTGTATTCCAGAAGCACTGTAATAATAAATACCACAACATAACCACCTAGATTATGACAATAAAAATATATGTTATCATATTTATTTCTTAGCAATTCGTCTACTAACTTCAATACTATTTAACTACTATTTACATTGACTTTACTGTCTACATAATATATCAGGGGTGTTGGATTTAAATTAGTTTTAAAGCCTAGACTGTATATTTTATTTATACCGTCATTGTCCTGGAATATTTAACAATCTATTACACCTATGTTAGGGTTTTCTATAGCTTTAGTGTCCAATGTAGGCTTTGCTAGTGGTATTAAACTTAACTCTTGTTTACTATAAAAAACAGTACCATGTTTTATATAAAAACTTATGTTACCATGTTTACGTAATATGATGTTATTTTCTATTAAAGTATCTGTTATATTATTTATAACGCTACCTGATAGACTAAATTTAATCTTATTATATTCAACCTCTTAAGTTTTTAAAAAAGCTAATATGTAAGTATTGCTACTAATGGACACTAGGTAAAATTTATAATCCTTGCTCAATATAAGTACTTTCTCTGCGTGGTTATTGTTTAGGAATTTATTTTTACTAATAATTTTGTCCATAAAATTCTGAGTTACGCCATTTATAGTATAATCCACCCGAGATATGAAACCATCCTTACTATAAGTATTTAAAATAGTACCTAATGTACTATTTTCTACAGAAATTGGTATACTATGTGTATCAAATTGAGTAATACTTTTGTTGATAAGATCACTAGATTTTACTTGCTCCTTCTTAAACTCAGTGATTATACTGGTATTTACTTTTCTAAATAGTAATTGTACATAAACAATTTAGTTGGAATCCAACTCATATTTGTCTAAACATTGTTGTATTGTTTCTGTAACAACGTTAATTAGTTCATGTAAATCAATCTCAGAGTTATATTTAAACCCAAATTGATTCCCCGCCTTGATAAAGAGGTTATTACTATATCTGATTTTTATGTAACTAGTATAGAGTGTATTATTATCTAACTTATGTAAAATAAGGTTTTTAATGATATCTATATTATTACTATGTTTGGCATAGTAGAAGTCCTCTACTCTAAAGGTTGCTGATAAAACTTTAGTTAGTTTATCTAACTTGTATTTTAAATCCAGCTCTTGCTTGAAAGGGTTAGTATTCACACCTCCACTAGAAAATGACCGAGAAAATGACCGAGAAAAATCCAACCGTCGCTCTTGCTTTGCTATCTTGCTACTATATCTAATTTGTGTGATCAAAAGATTAGTTCTCCCACCTTTCATTCCTAGGCTCGAAAGATTAATACTCCCATTAAAAATTGTATATATATATATTTTATCATTAGATTATTAAGGCTTTGCACCCTATATACTATAATAGAGATAAACATGTTTTATTTACTTTACTTGCAATTTAGTGCGAAGTAAGAGCATAGCATGATAAACATCTATATAAGTATAAAACTAGATATAATCTTTTTAATTTTTTTTTCTTTTTAAAAAACCTTATTTTTATTAAGAATATATGCTTTATTTAAAAAAATAAATTTTTTAAATAATTTATATTTTTTATAATAAGTATTTTTAAAAAAAAATTTTATTTATATAATTATATTAATAATATTGAAATAAAAAACATAGATATTATGTCTTAATAAAGCTCTAAAAAATGCCATAAAAGTATAAAAGATTCATGATATATGATTTAAAGGTTCCTTAAACACCTTAACAACAAAAAAAAAAAAATACTCTATTAATATTATAGATATTAAACCAGTAAAAAATATAATAAAAATAGCACTTATATTTTTGTTTGTGAAAAAGTTCCTGGAAAGTAAACCAATCTATAATGCTAATAGCGCGACGCTTTTTATCTTTCATGTAGAGTAATATCTTTTGTAAAATTTTTTTGTATTTTATATACAGAACTAATTTATATAGGAGAATACTATCTATTTATTGTATGTAATAACCATAACCTATTTATATAGGAGAATACTATATATTTATTGTATGTAATAACCATAACCTGTTTATATAGGAAAATACTATATATTTATTTTTTTTACCTGGTTTTGCTTTTTATTATAGGAGATTTGGAAGGAATAGATTTAACTAATATATACAGTAATATATTATATAGTTTATTTTGTTTTTAGTATTGTTTTTTTTATTCTAGGTTTTTTAGAAAATTGTGTTAAATCATGACGAACTCTGTCTGTGTTTCACATCCCAGGATACCTCCTGGTTGCTACCTTTTCCTTCACAAATGCTGATATGAATTCTTCTGCTTTGGCATCTAAATTTATATTTACCCCTATATCCTTTCTACTTCTTACTGTAGTAGGTACCGGTTCTAGCCACTTCTTTTGGTCCTGCATAGCTTTTAATATATTTGTTGCATATTTACGAACTTCAGGGCTATTATCTATAAGACCTTTATCATTAAAAAAATTTGTAACATTATCTGGATTCTTAATAACATAACTAACATTTAATCTTCTACAACCATAAAAAGCCAAACTCCCCTCAGTGTAACGACATGTGAATGACTCATCTTGGTATGTAGTACGTGCATCTGTAGAACTAGGCTGGTCAGTAGTATTTCCACTACCACTCTGAGAGGCTTCACTTCCTGGCAGGGCATTACCACTTTGAGAGGCTTCACTTCCTGGCAGGGCATTACCACTCTGAGAGGCTTCACTTCCTGGCAGGGCATTACCACTCTGAGAGGCTTCACTTCCTGGCAGGGCATTACCACTCTGAGAGGCTTCACTTCCTGGCTGGGCATTACCACTCTGAGTGGCTTCACTTCCTGGCAGGGCATTACCTCTCCCATGGCCTCTCCAAAGTACACTAAATAGCTGTAAATCTGGTCTTCTACCCGAATTGTCTCTACCTTGTGGCAGGTCATTAATATTACCACTACCTAAAACCCCAAAGCCTCCTGTCAGGGCTTTCGGATTAGCATTCTTATTAAGACATGTGGCAGGATTTAGATTATGTTTTATGAAACGTTCCTTGTAATTAGGATTTCAACTAGTATTAACTGTTGAGCTAACATATACATTATCTGTACTGCTACCTGACAGGTATTTAATAATTTTACTAGGTTTAACTTTTGATCTAGGTTTTACATTAGAACTTCCAGCACCAGGCTGGGCATTAATTTTATCACAGGCTGCATTACCTGTAGGGGGATTAGAACTAGCAATGTCTCTGGGTAAACTACCTTCCTGGGGTATAGCATTTATACTAGTATTAACATTTGAGCTAGGATTTACATTAGGACCTTCGCTATCTGACAGGGCATCAATATTACCACTATCACTGCTAATGTCTCTAAAGGGAGGTAGTTTATTCCCAGGCAGAGGGGGTATAATGTTACCAGGATCTGTGATCTCATTAACACAAGGCAGGAATTTATCATTCCGTCTTTCATAGCTAATACCAATAAGAGGAGCTAGTTTATTACTGGTGTGGGGCTTATTCTTAGTAGGATCCAAAATCTCTCTAACACCAGGCAGCCTTTGAGAATTCGCCGAATCACTATTGCCAACCGGAACTGTATTACTAGAGCCTCCTGCTCCTGCTCCTGCTCCTGCTCCTGCTCCTGCTCCTGCTCCTGCTCCTGCTCCTGCTCCTGCTCCTGCTCCTGCTCCTGCTCCTGCTGCAGCTGCATTTGGCCTAGCTGCTCCTCCTGCTGCATTTGGGCTAGATGAAGTGTTATTGCCACTTACATCCCTGTCCATTAAACTAACATGTGCCTTGTCTAAAGGCTTAGTAATACTATTCTTAACAGATGTCTTGTCGGGTTCACCTCCCATAGTCATTTTCTCCTTATAAATAGAACCTTTAATTAAATCAATCCATTCTCTAATTGATTTATCTTTTTCAGAATAAGAAGTTTTAAATATAAAGTCTCATACTAGAGTTATATTTATTACAGGGAAATTAAACAAATTGATATTTTGTCTTAAGAAAGTACTAAATACGGCGAAAATAGCATAAAAAGTTAACGAGATCTGGTGTAAAGGTTCTTTAAACACATTAACATCAAAAAAATACTCTATAAACATTCTACATATTAAACCAGTAAAAAAGATAATAAAGATAGCTGATAAATTTTTGTTAGTGAAGAAGTTTTTATAGAGTAAAGTAAATCAATCTTTAAAGCTAATTCGACTTTGTATTGCTAAACTCACAAAAGGATGAGCTTTAGGTGGGCTATCTAAATCTCATTCTAGTGAAACATAGCCTCTACTTAAATATAGCTGTACTAGATCGCTAGCGAACTGAGGAGTTAATCATGTATATTTATCAGTGGCTTTACCTAGTGTTAATTGTATATATAATAAATATAAAAACAACCAAGTAGCAAAAACTGAAATACCTGAGCCTAAACTACTTATAAAATTTCAACCTGCAAAAGCATCAGGGTAATCACTAATTCTTCTAGGCATTCCTTGTAGACCTAAAAAATGCTGAGGGAAAAAAGTAAGATTAACCCCTATAAACAGTATTCAGAAATGAAATTTACCTAAAGATAATTTGTAATCTAATCCTGATATTTTAGGAATTCAGAAATATCAAGCACTATATAATGCAAATACAGCACCCATAGATAAAACATAATGAAAATGAGCCACAACGTAATAGGTATCGTGGAAAGCAATATCTAATGACGCATTGGCTAAAACAACTCCACTTAATCCTCCTATAGTAAACATTATTACAAAACCTAAGGCAAATAGCATAAAGGGAGTTAATAAAAGTGATCCAGCATAAGTTGTAGCTAATCAGCTGAATATTTTAATACCAGTAGGAACAGCTATAATTAATGTAGCTGCAGTAAAATAAGCTCTTGTATCCACATCTAAACCTACAATATACATATGATGACTTCAAACTACAAAGCCTAATAGACCTATAGACATCATAGCATACACCATTCCAAGATAACCAAATACTTTTTTGTTAGAACTGGCTGAAATTGTAGTACTAATTATACCAAAACCCGGCACAATTAATATATATACTTCAGGATGACCGAAAAATCAGAACAGATGTTGATATAAAATAGGATCACCACCACCAGCTATTTCAAAAAATGATGTATTAAAGTTTCTATCTGTTAATATCATTGTAATTGCACCCGCTAGTACAGGTAATGATAATAACAATAATACAGCTGTAATTACAACAGCTCATCCAAATAATGCTAGTTTATGTAATCTAACTCCAGGTGTTCTCATATTAAATATTGTAGTTATAAAGTTTATTGCTCCTAGTAAACTACTTATACCTGATAAGTGTAAAGCGAATATAGCTAAATCTACACTAGGTCCACTATGGCTTTGTATTTCTGACAGGGGAGGATATAAAGTTCAACCTGTACCCACTCCATTTTCTGTTGCACTAGCAAATATAAATAGTAGTAAACTAGGTGGTAATAACCATAAACTTATGTTATTAAGTCTTGGAAAAGCCATATCTGGCCCTCCTGCTATTAGAGGTAATAAAAAATTACCAAAACCACCTATCATGGCTGGCATAACCATAAAAAAAATCATAACGAGGGCATGGGCTGTTATTATACTATTATATAATTGATTATCTGCTATATATTGAACACCAGGGCCAGATAGCTCTAATCTAATTAATATAGAAAAAGCCGTACCTATCAGCCCTGAAAATAATGCAAACATAAGATACAAAATACCTATATCTTTTGCACTGGATGAGGATAATCATCTTTCTTTTCATTCTATGTAAGAAGATTTTTTAATTTTACTAGAATCTTTTTCTATTCCACAAGATCTTGTATCTATATACTTTAGTATATTATTAATCTTTTGTTTATAGATTGTCATTTGCTGGCCATCTATCTTTTGGTTATATATTGTCATTTGCTGGCCATCTATCTCATCTTTTTTTTCTGTATTACTCTTTTTATTTCTTTTACAGTCTCAGTTTAAGCTTTTAAATCTACTTCTAAATACTGAGGTGGTTATGTAGGAAGGCTTTAGCATTAAATTTAATAAATTAATCTATACAGCAGCTAAATTACTAGGTGTTTTTATGGTATTTTTTATTTAAGCTTAATTATTCTTAATAATTATATCTAAATAGATATCATTATTAACATTTGTAATCTCTTAAGTTTTATACTTACTTTTTAAACTAGAAATAGTACTAGTAATAGGGTAAAAAGTTAAAAATAGACTGACTATTTTTTTTTTAAGTTAAAACATATATATATATATATATATATATATGTGAAAAAAAGCAAAATTTTTGAAAAGTATCTCGTAAGCTAATTAAGAAAAAACAAATCTAAACTTAGCTATATATAAACAAATATAAGTTAAGTTAAGTTAAGCTAAGCTAAGCTAAGCTAAGCTAAGCTAAGCTAAAGTAAGCTAAATAAAAAAGTGATGTATAATTGACTTTTTTTCTATAAATCCTATAGCCTTGTTCAATATTACTTAAACAGATCAAAAAGTATGTATTAGCTTAAATATAGATTTAATAAAAGCAAGTAATACTGTAAGTGATTAACTATTACAGTAAACAGGATACAGGAAACAGGAAAAGTTAAACAGGAGAAAGTTAATCTAGTGTCTAAATAGCTATTTCTGCTGGTGCAGTAACAGCTTATGCTAAAATACACATGAGTAAAAGCAAGTAATATGTACTATATTATACATTTAATTTTATTTTATGTATTTATATTATAACTAATATAAAAATTTTTATACAACACTTGAGATTGTCCACCTGCTATCTAAACTAATTTGCTATACCTTAAGCTAATAAAAATTTAATTATTTAGCTAATTATATATAATTAGTGTAAATCTAAGGCATCTTTAATGTAACTACTCGTTAACACCACAAAAACTTGAGCTTGGATAAAAGCAATTGCTAACTCTAAACCAGAAAAAGCAATAATAAAGGCTAAAGGAAGTATACCTATAATAAAAAATATTAGACCACTAGTCATAATATTGTAGGTGAAACCACTTAGAATATTTAATAATAAATGCCCTGCCACTATGTTAGCTGCTAATCTTAATCCCAATGACACATTTCTAGCAAGGTATGAAATAAATTCTATTAAAACTAATAGAGGTAATAAACTTAAAGGGCAACCAGCTGGTACAAACAAAGAAAAAAATTTTAAACCATGTTTTATAAAGCCTAATATTGTTGCCCCTAAAACAATAGTAAAGCTTATAAAAAATGTTAAAATAAAATGGGCACTAGTTGAATAGCTGTATGGAACCATCCCTATTAAATTATTTATTAATATAAATATAAATAATGTATATATAAAAGGAAAATAAGCTTGTCCCTTGTTGGCACTTATCTGATTTACCACTATACTGTGTATAGTAGCATATAAAGATTCTTGGCTTATAGATCATGTGTTAGCAAAAACTTTATTGTAGTTAATGCCTAAAATATTTAGGTACACACCTAAAAAAAAAGTAATTATTAAGTAGAAACCTATATTGCTTAAAGAGAAATGTAAATTAGCTAAATAGGGTGTATTTACACTTAATATATCTATAATTTCAAACTGATCTAAAGGGCTAGAATATAATGATAAATAATTTAACATTTAAGCTGTACTATTAAAAATCATACATATGGGCTTTATTAATCTAAATATATATATATATATATAAATAAAACAGAATAAAGCGATATGCATCCGGATCCGGATCCGAGAAATCCTTAGGTTCACAAGCCTGTAGCTCAGCTGCTCAATCGGCATTGCTCTTTTTTTCATTGTTCTTACCGCCACCTTTAGAACTCTGAGCCTGACCACCATTTTTAGAACTCTCATTAACTTAAGAACTCTCATTACCTTTAGGACTATCCACAGGGCTTTAAAAATCCAAAATTAGCTCTTTAGCCTGATCGAGTTTATGTAATGGGTCACTAAATATAAAATTGGCTTTTGTTATCTCCAGAGCTATCCTTCTAGAATTAAAATTACAATGCTGTATTGTGAACTCTATATAAAAACGATTCAAGTCGAAATAAGTATCTTCTGCGGCATTAAAGATTTTAATTTGGTCCTCAGTAGATACATTACTATATCAGAAGCATTGCCTAAATGTCCTCTAGCTTCAACTATAAGGATACATAGGGTAAAAACCAGATTAACCGTTTTCTGCTGTTATTATATAATCCATTTTTTCTTTTTTGCTTTTATCTGACCCCATCGTAGAAATAAACTTATTTATGTCCTCTATCTGATACGTATCCCCATGATCCGTATCACGAGAATCATGAGAACTATTCTGATTGTTACCAATCCCTGCACCAATCAATCCTGTTCTAGCTAAACCTGTTCCTATTATCTTTGCAGCCGGTATCACCTTAATATTTTTAATATATTTCGTAATTTTTTTTTTAGAAGTAATCACCTTAACTAATTTATATTATAAGATACTATCTATTTTTTTACCTTTTTTGTTTTTATTTTAGCTGTTTTAGTGCATATATATAGTTTAAGTGATATTTTTAAGAGTTGTATCTTAAATCTTTGGCCAGGAAGTTAGGGTTTTCTTATAATGCGCAACAATGGATAATTAAGCACAACATTATTAAGGTTATTACCATTTCCACGTACTAATGATTATTAGAGCCTGTGGCAGCACTACCTGTCTGAACATTACAATTAGCTTTATTAGGATTATTAGCACTCCCTGCATTATTAATTAGACTAATTTGAGGCTTATCTAAGGGGGTTATCTACACTATTATTAATAGATGTATTAGCAGAATCTCCCCCGCTTGTCATTTTATCCTTATTAATATAAACTTTAATTAGAGCAATAAATTCTTTAAATAATATGTATTTTTCAGAATAAGTGATTTTAAAAATAAAGTTTCTTGATAGACCTCAATTAATAACAGGGAAATAAAAAACATTGATATTATGTCTTAATAAAGCACTCTAAAACGCCATAAAAGTATAAAAGATTCACGATATATGATTTAAAGGTTCAGTGTATACTTTAACATCAAAAAATTCTGTATATATAATCTAGATATTAAACCAGAGAAAAAAATGTAATAAATATAGCAGTTATATTTTTGTTTGTGAAAAAGTTCCTGGAAAGTAAAGTAAACCAATCTATAATGCTAATAGCGCGACGCTTTTTATCTTTCATGTAGAGTAATATCTTTTGTAAAAATTTTTTGTATGTTATATACACAACTAATTTATATAGGAAAATATTATGTATTTCTTGTTTTTTTTTACTTGTTTATTCTAGTTTATTTAGAAGGAATTACCTTAGCTAATTATTTTTATGTTATATTTATTTTTATATAATAAAGGGCAAGTAGAGTATTATATAGACCAAGGCACAAGTGATAGTATTACTAATAATAGTAGTAGTAGTAGTAGTAGTATATATTTCTTTTTTTTTCTGTTTTATTTTTTTTTCTATGTGTTTTTAGTTCATTATAAAGCCAAAAAGGGCCAAGCTGGGGTTGTGATAAACCAAAATAATATTAAAAATACTTTTACTTATTTTATTATTATATGTATACTTAAATAAAGTAAATACTCTTTAATTTATGTTTCACTTTTGCTATTTTTTTCTTTTGTTACTACTGGTCAACACTTTTGTAACTGTTTCGGGATTAGAACTAGAAGTAGCAGTCCTATTAGCTTGGGTATTAAAACTACCAGGAATTTCATCTCATCCAAGACCTGTCTGGGGATTAATTAATCTAAGACTTGGCTTGCCTGTAGTACTACCAGTATAATTAACAAATTTAAGATCTGGCTGGGCATTACTAGATTCACCCTTGCTTACTCAGTCTAGAGATTTTTTATTACTATTTTTAGCTTTTTCTCACGTATCTCTAGTAGACATATTTATATCACTGTCTAGAGATCTTTTTTTACTCTTTTCAGCTTTTTCTCTTATATCACTACTGTTAGACATAACTACATCACTACTACTACTTTTCTGGCTTGAATTATCGCCTTTTTCACTCTCGCTGTAACCTCTGCTCCCTTCTACTATACTTTGTCACGCGTCTTTAGTGGCCTCTGCTTCCAGAACATGAGGCACTAATATTCATGTGTTGTAACACGTACCGTCCGTATTTTTAATAAATATATGTGTATTTGTATGCATGAGGTCTCTAGGATTATATTGTTCTAATTTATTATCAACTACTACATATAAAATTTGTCTAAAGATAGGCATATTGTTTGCAGGTACAATGTCCATTAAGACAGGGTCCACTTGCCCTTTATTTCAAAAAGATGGCATATTAATCATATATAAAGGTAAATCTTCTGAGTGATACATGTTGTTATAGTACTGAGCTAAGTGAAATCTTTTATCTTGTATTTGTCTAGGATAACAAACAGTAGACTCGCTGCATGGCCCTTCAAAGACATTATTATTACGTCTATACCTATTCGGGTCCATAATTCGCTTAATTTGTTCAAATATAGATAGTGATGACCAGTCACCAGTGTATTCATACCTAGTCATAGTAGAAAAACAAGTATTGACCTCTTGTTTGCTTGTCTCAGAAAAATCGTAATCAGCTTTATTAGTGTTATTATACTTGAAATCGAATTCCCTTAAAGTGGCTAAAGCTGTGACTATATTTCTATTATCTGGTAAAGAGGGGCGCAATGTGGGGTATAAATTTGATCAATCACCCTCCTTAGAAGTAGGTGTACTTAAATCTGTAGTAGTTGTATTTTTGCTACCATCCATTATAGATAGATAAGGGTTTTGTCCCTTACTTTTTATAGAGATACTTTTTGAAATATCACCTTTCATAGTATTTTTATCTATAAATAAAAAATTATTATATAAATCCTTAATTATAGCAAAAAAATCTTTTAGTATTTTATATCTTTCACCCAAAATAGTTTTAAATATAAAGTCTCACATTAGGCTTCAATTATTAACAGGGAAATCAAATATATTTATATTCTGTCTTAGGAGTCAACTAAAAAACGCCATAATTGCATAAAAAGTTAAAGAAATGTTATTTAAAGGTTCTTTAAATACGTTCACGTCAAAAAAATACTGTATTAAGTATCTGTAAAAGAAACCAGTAACAAAGATAATTATTATAGCTCTAAAATTTTTGTAAGTGAAAAAGTTCCTGGAAAGTATAGTAAACCAATCTTTAATGCTAATACCGCTACGCTTTTTATCTTTCATGTAGAGTAATATATTTCGTAAAATTTTCTGGTATGTTATAGAGATAACCAATTTATATTGGAAAATACTATATATTTCTTAAATGTAAGAATCATAACTAATTTATATAGTAAAATACTATATATTTCTTGTAAGTAAAAATCACCCCCCCCCCTAATTATATAGTAAAATACTATCTATTTCTTTTTTTTACCTGTTTTTGTTTTTATTCTGGGGGGGGGGGGGGGTAGGAAGGGATGGTTTTTACTAAATATATAAGAAAATAATTATCAAATTATTTTTTTTTTTCTTTTTTCTGGCTAATTTTTTTTTACTTTTGCTTTAATCTTATTTAAATAAAAAGGTAACAAAGATAGGAATCACAATATATTAATAAAATACTATTTAGGCCACATATAGTAGTAAAAACGCCATCATTAATGCAAACAACCCCGTAGCCTCTGCAAAAGCAAAGCCTAGTATGGCATATGAAAAAAGTTGCCCTCTTATTGATGGGTTTCTAGATACACCTATTATTAGGGCCCCAAAAACTACTCCTATTCCAATCCCTGCACCAATCAATCCTGTTGTAGCTAAACCTGTTCCTACTATCTTTGCAGCAGGTGCAGGTGCAGGTGCAGGTGCAGGTGCAGGTGCAGGTGCAGGTGCAGGTGCAGGTGCACCTGAATCTAAATATAAATCTAAATATAAAACTAAAGCTAAAGCTAAAAGAAAGCTAAAGCTAAAGTTTAATATAATAAAACTAAATATATAGATACTTTTTATACAAGACTCGAACTTGTACCAAAATATTAGAAGTATTTTGCTCTACCATTAAGCTAATAAAAATTTTATTTTATATTTTTATAGATATAAGTAGTATTTTTTATAGATAATAATAATAACTAGACATCAAATAAGTAAATCTAATTATATGTAAATTTATTTAGATGTAAATTTATAAAAAAAAAAGGGGTAGCTTATTATCTGTTGATATTACTTTATATATATATATATATTTATTTTTTATACAACACTTGAGATTGTCCACCTGCTATCTAAACTAATTTGCTCTACCTTAAGCTAATAAAAATTTTATTTTTATATTTTTATAGATATAAGTAGTATTTTTGATAAACAATAATAACTATTCATCAAATAAGTAAATCTAATAATTAGATGTAAATTTATTTAGATGTAAATTTATCACTTTTTAGTTTTTTTTATTTTCATACTCCTTATCTGAATCTGAATCTGAATATAATTTACGTCTTTTTCCTTTAGATCTAGATGCTTGTTCTGCTTCAGGTGTATTAGTAGCCAAAGATGAAGATGCACGATCACTTATATTAGGTAATTTTGGTTTTAAAGGTCTATAACTTTTTTTAACTCTAGATGAAGATGCTTTTTCAGTCTTAGAAGATGATGCTATGTTTTCTAACTCTCTGTCAGTCACCATATCTATCTCATTTTCTCTACCCTCGTCTGTCAGTTGTTGTAACTTTAAAGCAAAATCCCTATCAATTTTTTGTTGCTGAAGATCCTTATCCAAAGCTTGAAGACGTAATTTTTCTTTAACTGTTTTTTCACTATCTTCTGAATTTACTGTATTTGTATCCAAGACACTATAAGTAGAAGAGTCATCTTCTATCTCAAAATCTGGATTATCTTTTTTTAATTGTACCAATTCTGACTTAAAAGTTGCCTCGTAGTATATCTCATCTTGTAATTTTTTAGCATATGCATGGTCACGCTCCATCTGGATAGTTCTAACATCCTTAGTTTCAAAAAAATCCTCATCCGAATCATGATCTGTATGTAATGGAGAGTAAGGTTCCACATCGGGGGCACGACCTTTTCCCTTATCTATTTTAGGTTTATCTATGTCTAGTTGTTCTCCTAAAGGTTTTGAGTTCCCGCTATCACTAAGATTACCACTATCACTAACATTCCCTCTGCCTGACTCGCCATTCCCACTGCCTGACTCGCCATTAGAATTAACCATAGTATTAATATGAGACTTATTTAAGGGGTTATCCACACTACCTTTATTTATAGGTGTGTTAGCAGAATCTCCCCCTATAGAGATTTTATCCTTATTAATAGAAGCTTTAATTATAGTAATAAATTCTTTAAATAATTTAATTTTTTCAGCAAAAGAAGTTTTATATATAAAGTCTCATACTAGAGTTATATTAATAACAGGGAAATCAAATAGATTTAGAATCTGTGTAAACAAAGCACTAAAAAACGCCATAAAAGTATAAAATATTAACGAAATGTGATTTAAAGGTTCACTTAATACGTTAACATCAAAAAAAGACTCTATAAATGTTCTTGATATTAAACCAATAAGAAAAACCATAGAAATACCTAAAAAGGTTTTTGATGTGAAAAAGTTTTTAGATATCGTAGATCATCAGAGTTTAATAGTAATTTTGCTATGTTTAATATGTATCATAAATATAATTATTTTTTTTTTTAATTTTAAATAATTAAACTCACTTTTAGAAACTACAGATGTTAAGATAAAATAAGATGAACCCGGCTTATTTCTTATAAATTGCATCTTATTTGTATACAGACTAGTTATAGTAAATAAACCTAATAATATTAATAACAGTAAACTATTATCACTTACAGATAAATAAGGTAATAAGACATAAAAAATTAAGCCAACTAATATGTATAAAGCATAAGATGTTATAACACCAGTATCTAAACTAGCTATATTTTTACTTAAGCTAAGTAATCCCTTTTCTAAGCCGTATGGTCCTAGTAATTCCACAGAACCTTTGTCAAGAACTTTAGTAGTCTGACCACCTAACTTTAAAATAAGACCAATAATATACTTATTATAAAAAAGTTCAATTAAAAAGCGTAGGTTAAAAAAACTAAATATATTATAACCAATACTAGAAAATTTAAAATAAACAAGTAATTTAGGTAAAAATTCCAATAATATTATAGATACTGCACATAATAAAATAGTAAATGTTATAGGTAACAATTTAAATAAACCAGTAACAGCAAATTCAGTGTCTAATAGAATTTCATGTGTAGGGTGAACAAATAAACTGTTGTCCATAAAAAAGTCAGAGCCTAATCCTATAAATATATCTTTAGTAATATAACCAAAAAATATAGACAATATTGCTAATATAATTAAAGGTAAAGTTATAAAAATATTACCTTCTTGTGCAAGTACTCTTGATTTTATCCTTATATCATATTCTGGTGCTGGGAGAAATATTGGTGACCTATTAATTGATTTTTCAATACTACTATTTTGATATAAACACATCATTATCTGTTTTATCGACGCAAATTCTATAGTTCGCGCATAATCTTGCTCATTTCTTTCAAAAAGCGTATCCTTATCTATGTCTAGTTGTTCTCCTAAAGGTTTTGAGTTCCCGCTATCACTAAGATTACCACTATCACTAACATTCCCTCTGCCTGACTC
>Ga0115851_100782_pt1 | contig 15539 bp, 12 predicted proteins | sample InSIn2gowninarea_FD_83865 | JGI IMG/M metagenome (GOLD analysis project Ga0115851, IMG submission 83865)
AGAAGATAGAATTTGAAGGTTTAAACAAGTACATATTACAAATATAAACCTATTTTAACAATTGATAATTCATTTATGTAATATATGAGGGAAGAAGCTCCTAACTTAGGAGAACCAAGTTGTCGTTCCCTATAATACTACTTTCATGAAGATAAATCTAAGAGCACTAATTAACAATGGTTTATGATGCAGAAGATGTAAAAAAGGAGGCTTCTAACTAAGGATCTCTAGATTGTCCTTCTTCACAATCCTACTATATCACAATCACCATCGCTTCAAGCTAGAAATGCAGAAATAACTTCAAATAAGAAATGGAGAACGAAATTCAGTTTTAGCTCAAGATCAAATAGAAGGGGAATTTAACTTAAATTCCTATGTGTCCCTTCATATGTAGATTATAATTAAACCAATATTCATTCAGCAACCATAACACATCTAAATCCATTTGAAACAAGAACTAATATATGAAAACAATGAAAATTGAACTAAGAAGTGCACTTAGCTTGGTGTGGGGGTCCTCCACCCTTGCCTTGCACACTTGAAGAAATCTCAGCTATAGCAACTTCAGTAAATCAACTAAGCATGAACAAAAAATTGAAATGAAATAGGCTCTTCAAATTAGCGTCCAAATCCAAGTGTCTTAGCATAAAATTATACAAAAGTTACATCCATAAGCCATCAAAGTCTTGGCTTTAAATAGAGGTTTTGTGAAACAAACTGATCTATATTATCTCTAACACTCATATCTACTCATATCCACCTATCTAGTTCAAACTCATCCAATTCATCCCAAGAAATATGGTCAATCCCATAAAATCTCAAAACCTCCCTATTTCCTAAGGATTTCCTGGTGACTAGTCATGTTTGACCAGCCTTGGCTGGGCCTAATAAAGCTTGCTTTGACTGAATCAAGTGGAGTTAGCTCAGCCCTAGTTCCCAAGCTTTCCATTCATGCATCCAACTTGAGCCCAGGTATCCTGCAAACATGTCATCCATATAGCTATTATGAGAATTTATGATTCAATCCAAAATTACACTTGAAAGACAATTTTCATAAAAACTTTTAGAAATTGAAAAATTAAAATTAAATACCTGAATATGCATAAAATACATAAAAATGAGATGGATGTGATGGAAAATGGATGGAAAATATAAAGATTAAGTAATTTTCCTTAAGCAAAATAGGCCAAAACTTAGGGCCAACATCCCCCCCTTGTTGATCTTCAAGCATGTCCTCATGCTTGTTTCTTCCTTTTGACCTTTTACTTCTATATGCTAACTAGCCTACTGATGTACCTATGGCTTTAACCCTTGAAGATGAAGCTTTCTCTTCAGCTACCTGTAAAAGAATATCTATGCCTTCATGTACTTCTTCTCTTTTCTTGTAGATGACATTCTTTACCTATCAGTGGAAACATTATGGCTTGGGCTATGTATTCTGGAGTGATGGGAACAATAATGTCTCTGATGTGTGATGAGGTTTCACCATCAACATAAAAATTCAAAAAATTTACATTATTCCTCCTCCGATGATAAAATGCCAATATATCATTCTAGATGAGCAACTTCAGAGAAGACAACAAATAAAACTTGAATTTTGCAATACATTTTCACACAAGATTCATGTCCCTCTAAAATTAGCAATATCAACAATTTTACTCAAAGGATCCAATATCCAGTTGCTCTTACATCTCACTAAAAGAAGCAATTTTTTTTTATGTCTAGGCATTCACTTTCAATTTAGCCACTAGTTTACCCATGCAATATGCAAAATAGGGGTCAAAAGAACCATAAAAATATCCTTAGAAATGACTTTGAGAAAGCTGCCCCCGTGGAGCCTAATTAGGCTCATTCCAAAGAAAACCCATGTTTCCATTTTTCAAATTTCATTTTCCTTTGCATAGAAAAAGCAACAAAAAATAGTGGCCTTTTAAAAATCGAAATGCATTTCCGGGACTGAATAAAATTTCATGATCATTAAATTTGAAATCAATTTCTCTGTTCAAATTCTTCTCCAATATCCTTCTTACCTATTTTATGATGCCCTTGACATAGAGATGAAACCAATCCTCAAAAATATGAACTTACTACTTCCGCAAACACAAAATTTTGATATAGAAAGATTATAAAATATAATAAACATGTTTTTATTAATCTATTTCTTACATTCTATCCTCTGTTTCATCAAAATAAAAAAAAAATAAAAAAAAAAAACTCCTTTTCTCTCATGTAGAATTCTCTGTTTTTGAATTGGCTGTGTAGAAAAATCGAAATTCTTATGTCACAATATCTTTTTATTCTTTGAATTCTCACCCCTCTTTAAGAAAAAATCACCATACTATCATTCTGCAATGATCTAAGCTCACCGTGTGCAAAATTTTTCAAAGAATGGCTCACTGTTTATATGTCAACATTCATCAAATAACTCATGAGATGGCTTCACTGCATTTTCAAAATCCATAAAAACATTGATTTCAGTATACAAAAACATTTTGATGATGTTTGTATTCCTCCTTAACTTATAATGCAATCTCTATTTTTGCCAAAATTCATTAAAATCCCTTCTTGGTTTCGAAAATTCTCACTGTGCACATAAAGGAAATGAATTTTTCCATACAACCATACATGAATTATACCCACTGTGTTGAAAATAAGAAGAATTATGTTCTCTGTTTGTATACAAAATCGAAATCAAAAACTTTGTGTGTAACCATGCATGAGAAAATTACGGGATTACCTGATCTGGAAGTGATTTTTGAGATATCTTTGAGATAGCTTGAGTTCCTTCTTGCTTCATGAGATCTCTGTACTTAGGTGGTGTGTTTTTGCTACACGACTGCCAGATCTCTTGGCCTGAATCCTAGTCAACTATGCTTGCTGCATTTTTAAAATTTTTTCACTAAATTCTCCTCTCTACTTTTAAAAATTCTCTGATCTAGCCCCAAGGGTTAGCCCAACTGGTCAAGTCGCGCCTTGCCAAAACGGGAGGTCACAGGGTCGATTCTACCCGAGGCCCTTGGGGTTAGGTCTGTGATGGCCGATGGGTGTGACCCCCTTCGGGTGGGGTCCACCTTAGCATTGTTCGATCCTGGACGTAGCGGACCCACTGACCATGGGTATCTGTGAACCAGTAGTGAAAAAAAATGAAAAAAAAGAAGAAAAAAAAAAGAAAAAAAAATATTCTCTGATTTGGAAGTGACTTGAAGACATTTCTGAGTTATTAAATTGTGTTCCTCTTCATTCTACATATTTTCTAGAATTTGTGGGCTTACCATGTTAAACAAAATAATTTCAATTAAAAATCTTCTCTCAGCACTTCAAAATATACAGGTGGCAGCATGTGGCAGCGTATATCTATGGTGAGAAATCCTTAACTAAAGTTTTATTTCCATACTATGACAACCCTTTAAATAAAATTCTAAAACTATCCTCTTAATCCTTTAATTGTTGAAGAATTTATGGGATTAACTCTTACAGATGGTAGAGGATTCTATGAAAAATAGATCTAGAACTAAAGACATAAAATCTGGGATTCGATTTTAAATTTTGATGCTTACCTTCACTGAGAGTTCACTGCACAATTTGAGGGATTCTCTGCATAAATTACGGCTTAGCCCTTCAATTCCATACGCTGCTCAACATTCATTTTTTAGCTATTAAAATATAGCTTTACGCAATTTTAATAGCTTATTCTTTCTCAATTCAAAGTTCTAGGCTTTTTTACGGCTTCAGTTGCTGCCAGTTCTACGTAACTATACCTCAGAGTAGCTCTATGTAATTCTATACAACTCACAACTTCCTTCTACATGTCACAGCAGCTCTGCATTAGGCTACAGTTTTGCTTCAGCTCAGAATAATCTTTTTCACTGCCGGGAATGTTTTACTACAGCTCCAACATTTTTCTATATCTCACGGGGTTTCAAAACTACTTAATTCTCTGAGTTTCTAAACTACAGACTTCTCCTTTGAAAATTTGACCGTGATATTGATGTTGCTATAATTTGAAGATTTGTTTCATAAAGCCTTAACTCATTCTATTGTATGCCCATCATATGAGCATTATGATAACCCTTACACCCCAATAGTATTGCTTTGATGCGCTATTATAAGCTTGTCAAAATAAATCATTTCGATTTCATTTATTTAATTTCTCTTTATAATGTGCATGTTCCATATGTATTCATTGCAATATATATATATATATATATATCTTAATTTTAAAATGACCATTTAGGTCATGTTTAAAATTATTTCCCATAATACTAATGTTTTCTTCGTTTGTGTAGGTTCAACCTTTTACATCATTTTTAATCCCTTTTACTTAGAGGAAAAATACTTAGCGTTATGGAATTTTAGGGTTATGGAATGAATATGAATATGAAATGAATATAGGATGTATATAGGTAAATGTAGAATGATTTTAAGCTTATGGAATGTTAGGGTTATGGAATGAATAGAATATAAATATAGGATTAAGTCTAAGATAATGGGTATAGGATGAGGAAAATGTAATGAATATAAAATATGCATTCAGGTATTAACTCAATTTTGACAAAGTCTAAAAATTTCCACAAAGCTTTTAATTTACAAGAGCAAAATTATGCACTTACTATACTTGTACTTCCCTAATAGTATTTGATGAATGCTGTTGTTCTTTAACAATATTGGATGAAGTTGTCTTGTTTGAATATCGTAGATAGATAGAAACATATAGCTTATTTATGCTTCCTGTTCTATGTTCTTCATTGACTTTGGTTCATTGATTGTTGATGTCGTTCAGGTTCCTCTAAATTGATTCATAATAACTCAAGTCCCTTCTGTCATGTACATTTTTATACAATATATACATGTTTTTGCTAACATTTTAGGTCCCAACTGCTATTGATTTCAAAAATATTTCAGGTCCCAACTGGCATCAATACAAGTTCCGTCGTCAATTCAGCTGCATAATTAAGTTTCTTTTTGTGAACCTTCCCCCCCTTGCTAATGGGAAGACTTGTCCCCAAGTTTTATTTATTCTGGAGGATGATTCTTGCAAACTCAAACTAAAGAAATGGTGAAAAAAAAGAGAATTCATATTGGCCAAGCTGGTTGGTTTTTCTATATGAATTCGAGTTTGTATGGTGCCACTTTTGTGGATTTTCACAACCAAAATCCTTTACTATTTTTTATCTTTTTCTATATTTTTTATTTTTTTTCTTTTCTGGATGGAGGTAGGGTGTAATGGAGTAGGGAAGTATGAAAAGCTTACGGGAATAGGTTATATTGAAGTCATGATTTAGTAGTAAATGGATAGATAATAATTCTGGACTTCAACATGCATGATCATGGAGCTTAACATAGAATATGGATGATGGATGAAATCATGAACAATATGGCTTGTGAAAGGCTTCTTTGGATATTGATGTGACTTGACATGGTACTGAACTTGACTGCTTCTTCTAATGATTATCTTCATGTCTTTTTGCCTTGATCTCGAACATGTTGTAGGGTTTGTTGGTGTTGTTGGTCAACATCTAAGAACAAGCTTCAAGACTTTGAGTTTCATTGAATGAACTGAACATCAAGTGAATTTTCACTTTTCTTTGACTTGAAAATTTGTATTCATATTCTGGAATATGAATTTGACTTTGAAAATTACTTCATCCATGGAGTTCACTCCTTCATTCTTCCTATGACATATAAAAATATAGCACTTGCCTATAATACAACATTAAATGATGGAGGAAGAGAGGTTTACAATCTCTCTTCTTCCAATAAACATGTAAATCATTACAAGGATTGCTTATAAAACAAGTCCAAAGATGATATACAAACAAAATGCATTTATTTACCCCTTGAGGAATGGTGGCCAGCAAAGACCTTCTAGAGGTATTTTGTTTACAAAATAATTTTTTTATATCCAATTAGAGTGATTCCAAAGCCAAGTTGAAGTGAATTCATATGGCTACCTCCTGTATAAATAGGTTTTCAAAATGATTTAAAATCATATGGTAAAAATTATAAGGAGTGCCATTTTTGATAGAGTTGCTTGTTAATTTTTAATTAGACCAATAATCACTATTTGAAGTGTAACGTTTTTTATAAAGATCAGATCAATGTAATTCCACTTGGAAATTAAAGTAAATTTTTTTATTTTTTTTTTAAGTAGAAACAGGTTTTAAAAATTCTTAGGCTTGATATCATAAAATTGGTGATGAACAGGCTAGGAGGTAGAGTTTTACTATACTGTTTTGAAGACATGTAGTCACTAAATGTGGCATAACTTTTTCATTTCACCTCCAAATGGGATGATTAAAATTGTGTCTTAAACTAGACTCGAATATATATCTCCCATATAAATAGGTTTTAAAAATAAGATGATTTTGTATGTCAAATATGTTAATGAACATTCAAGACCTAGAATTGTCACCATGCAGATTTTTTGACAAGCAGTTAGTATTTCAAGAATAAGTTTTTCATATTATATCTGATTGAAGCGATTCAAATTTATTTGGAAACTATATTTCAATGGATATCTTTCTTATGAATTTCAGATAAAAATGTTTGCATTATACACCTCAAATATAGGCTATACTAACTTTGTCCTCAACATTTCACTTAAGACCTAGTTTTGATTTCGATCACATTTTTATTTCTGATATAAATTGAAAACTTAAAAATGGATTCTAAAACTAGATTTCAAGGGATATTAAAAAAGAAAACCATGATTTCAGAATTATCATATATGATTACCTAAAATAGGCTTGTTCTTACTGCATTTTTCAATGTAGTCCTTTCAAATGAATATTGAACAATGATTTAAAGAAATATTCATGATAGTTTGAAACAAAATTATTATGAAAGTCTTATTGTGAATTCATTCTACTTGTTTATTTATTCTATTTTATCCTATTCTATTTTAGAAAAATAATTCGTTCTCTCAAGTATAAGAGAATTTCCAGTGCATCCATTTCCGTAACAAGATCATTTGTAAACTCATATCCAAATTTGAAAAATATACTTTAATGAATGTTTGGACATGAAAATTTATTTGATCATAAAGATTTGATGAGAAAGATTGTTGAAGAATGGAGTACTATTGTAACCTATTTTTTAACTTTATTTTTTAGATCTTGTCTTGCAAATGGACTTGAATATATTTTTTTTTTTTTTTTTTTTTTTTTTTTTTTTTTTTTTTTTTTTTTTTTTTTTTTTTTTTTTCGGGGGGGTTTTGTTTTGGAAACCTAATTTTAGGATTTCTATTTCTAGGCATAAAGAAATATAACTAAGAGAAATGTATACTAGCTAAATTTTTAGTGTTTTTGTTTATCTTCTATTTGACTATGTTGATAATTTCTTCCCCGGCAACGACACCAAAATGTTGGGTTAATTTATTAGCATAAATTAATACAAGTATTTAATTATCAATCCGGGTTTGTAAACATTGGAGGCAAATCCACGGTATATGGACATCAGATATAATCAAGTTTAGAGGATAAAATTTGAATGTTTAAATGAATTATAAATTATGAGGGAAGAGGCTCCTAACTTAGGAGAACCAGGTTGTCCTTCCCTACAATACTACTTTCATGAAGATAAATCTAATACCACTAATTAACAATGGTTTATGATGCAGAAGATGTAAAAGAAGAGGCTCCTAACTAAGGAGGTCCAGATTGTCCTTCTTCACAATCCTACTATATCATAATCACCATTGCTTCAAACGAGAAATGCAGAAATAACTTCAAATAAGAAATGGAGAATGAAATTCAGTTTTAGTTCAAGATCAAATAGAAGGGGAATTTAACTTATATTCTTGTGTGTCCCTTCATATGTAGATTAGAATTAAATCAATATCCATTCAACAATCATAACACATCTAAATACATTTGAAATAAGAACTAATCTGTGAAAACTATGAAAATTGAACCAAGAAGTGCACTTAGCTTGGTGTGGGGGCCCTCCACCCTTGCCTTGCACACTTGAAGAAATCTTAGTTGCATCAAGTTTAATAAATAAACCAAGCATGAACAACAAATTGAAATGAAATAGGTTCTTCAAATTAGCTTCCAACTCCAAAGTGTCTCAACATAAAATTATACAAAAGTTACATCCATAAGCCATCAAAGTCTTGGCTTTAAATAGAGGTTTTGTGAAATAAACCGATCTATATTATCTCTAACACTCATATCTACTCATATCCACCTATCTAGGTTGAAATCATCTAGTTCATCCCAAGAAATATGGTTAATCCCATAAAATCTCTAAACTACCCTATTTCCTAGGGATTTTCTGGTGATTGGTCATGTTTGACTAGCCTTGACCGGGCCTAATAATGCTTGTTTTGACCAAACCAAGTGGAGTTAGCTCAGTCCTAGTTCCCAAGATTTCCATTCATGCATCCAACTCGAGCCCAAGTGTATTGCAAACATGTCATCCATATAGCTATTATGGGAATTTCTGATTCAATCCAAAATTGCACTTGAAACTCAATTTTCATAAAAACTTCTAGAAATTGCAAAATTAAAATTAAATACCTAAATATGCATAAAATACATAAAGATGAGATGGGTGTGATAGAAAATGGATGGAAAATATAAAGATTAAGTAAGTTTCCTTTAAGCAAAAATAGACCAAAATTTAGGGCCAACAACATACATAAGGTAATGGGTCCATGTGGGGTGCAAAAAATGTGTGTTAGTTGATAGACACGACAACATTTAAATTGACAGAAATACATTTTCATAGCATATAAATTATTTGAGTATTTAGTGGTTATCATAGATCATTTTTTCTAGTATATGCACCTCAAGATGCCTCAATACCTATCTAAGACATAGATTCCTAATTTTTATGGTTTGTTACTACCATAAAGGGGTAGTTATATATATCAATAACACCAATAACTCTAAAATGGGGACTAGAAGGATGGGTCATGGATGATTACCAAAGGAATTCAAAATAATAGCAAGATAGGAAATGTTATATCAATCATCCTACCATGGCCCAATAAAATACATCAATCATCACACTTTGGACTTATCATGATGGTCACATTTGGTGAAAATATGTACAGTACATTGTAGATAATCTAAGGTGTACAACTTGCTATAATTGAGGGACATGTGGTAATTTTAAGAACACATGAGAACTCTAGAATATACATAAACCTATACACATAAAACATTCTCACCTGGTGGAGATTAAATGTAAGGGAGTTTTAATGACATGAGTGCCTTATCCCTTCCCTCAAAGAGAGAAATAAATCCATTCATCAATGAAACTCTACGAAGCACATCCCAATAACACCAACTTTAATATAATTTTGTGTAATGTGGGAATTACTTCCTTTTATTCAAATACAACAAATTTTGAACTGAATAAAATGAAATGCATGAATAACAAAGGGAAGAAAACTCTAATATGTTTCAAGGATTCCCCCAATGCATTAGATATTAGACTCATAGAACATTTTATAAATTCCCATGGGAATGGGTAGCTTCTTAAATTCTTGTTTGTCTTTTGGGTTCTATGTACCAAATTATCAAAGTCCATAATTGTTTCAGTTAGTGAACCTATGACATAGCACATTTACTCATGGAATATTAAGGAATATCCCTAATTTCGATAGATATTCAAAGGTCCCCCAAAAAATCCTTTTGTTAACCTCCATCCTAATAAATCCCCTAAAAACTAGTTTTTTTTAACCTACATCCTAATATATATTTATACTTTTAAAAACGCCTATTTTTATAAGATATTCTGGGTATCCACTATTTCTACCCTTAGTATGGAAACATTATAGAACTCTTATATTCCTTTAGACTTATCTCCTGAGGGATTGTGTAGAGGAACAACTACTATACTAGGTCATAGATCTTAAATAGTATGTAATGAGGGAGTTGGAAAATTACTTCTAAATGTAATAGTGAGAGTAGATATGGAAAATTGTAAGGAGTTATCATGCAGGTTATCATCCTCATTGGCACTGCCAATATAGACAACTCTCCAACACTCATTGTTTCCAAGCCTTATGATTTTGGATACTTAGGGGTTTTTAATGGCATTGAATCCATTTCTACCATAAGAAAATAATTTAATGTTAGGTCCCTATACTACTAATGTAACCCTTATTATTGTTAGTACAACACCCTTATTATATCGTTGTGCCCATTTAGTCCTCATATTGTTATTATTGTGCCCTTACATTATTATTGTTATGTCAACTCTTATTATATTATTACCCCTTAGATTCTTATATATAGAAAGGAGGTCATGGCATTTGTATCAAACAAGAATTGTTCATTTGTGTAATTTAAAGGAGGTTGCCCCCTCTAAGAGGCATATTTATAAGGCGTTCATCTATCTTTTCTACCTTTTTGTGAGCTAGTTTCATAATATTTGGTATTAGAGATTTGGATTCTAGGGTTTCATAATAATTTTTGCTATAACTTTTTTCTGCAACATTTCAGAAGCTAACAAAAAAGTCCATTTGGGATAAATTTCATTGAACCTCAGGTCCAAAATTTAGATCTTGTCTCATTATATTTTTGGAGATATGATCTGAGGAAGTTAGGGTTTTTGCAAGCTCCAGAATTTTATCTAAAATAGGTCATCATGGAAGTTTCACTATAACTTGTTCACTACAAAGTTTCAGAAGCTAAAATAAAAACCCATTTGAGAATAAAGTGGTCTAAACCCTTCTTCCAAATTTCAGATCTTGTCTCACTATATTTTTGGATATATGATTTGAGGAAGTTAGGGTTTTTGAAGACTCTTAAATTACATCTTACAAAAGTGACCTTGGGAAAATCATCATAACTTTCTCTCTGAGCATAAAATTGAAATCTAGTAAGAATTTGTAAAAACAAAATAGACTATAATTTCATTTTTATAATTTTTTAGATCCGAAGGTCAAAACAGTGACATGTGGACCTTCATACAAGTTCGCTCTTCTGACAAGGTATATAATCAAGTCATCGTGGGAGATTGTGCATAACTCTTTCTTGGAGAATCCAATTTTTATCAGACTGGTGGAATTGGAAAGAGGACACAAAGGGATATTGTATATTGCGATTTTAGAACTAGAAAATCTGAAATTACAGAGTTATAGTTGTTTCAAGATCAAACTCCTAAAATCAAGAAAAGCCAATATGAGGAAGTTTGATGGCAAGGATCCAGTAAATTGGATACTACATATGGAGCAATATTTTGATCTACATGAGGTGCAACTACTACAAAAGATACGTATTGCATCTTCATATTTAGAACAAGATCAATTTTTATGGTATAAAGGGTTGTGTTCTCGTAAAGACTTGTCACTTGGTCAATTTTCACGGAAGAAATGATAGCATATTATGAGGATACAAAGAGTAACACCTTCTTTAGGAAATTGATAAATCTAAAAAAAAAAGAGTTCAATCACAGAGAACATTGAATATTTCAAAAAAACTGAATATAAGGGTAAATGATATTCCAGAGATGAAAAGGATTGATGCCTTCATAGGGACTTTAAAGGATAACATTCAACATGAGGTTCGTCTTTGGGAACCTGATTCATTGGAGAAGGCATTCAGGTTGGCAAGAAAAATTGAAAGCAGATTATGGAAAAAGGGAATCCTACTAATCACAACTATAAATATGGAAGTGTTTTTTCTTCTAGCCTTCCACTACCTACAAGGTTCACATGACAAAAATTGGAAGAAAAAAGAGAAAAAAGACTTTGTTACATTTGTGATAGAAAATACATTAAAGGTCATAAGTGTGCTGAGAAGGAATTATTTTTCATAGATTATGAAGAGGAGGAATAAAAGGATTAAAAAACATCAAAAGAAGAGGATCTACACCAGGCAACAACCATAGGGAAAGAAGAAATGAATCTGAACATATCTTGTAAAGAATTGGAAAGAATTACCACTCCTCAAACTCTCAAGATAGAAGGACAAATCAAGAAGAAAAAGGTTCGAGTGAAATATCACATCGAGAAAGAAGAAATGAATCCAACCATATCTCATAATGCGTTGGCTAGAATTACCACTCCTCAAACTATCAAGATAGAAGGACATATCAAGATGAAAAAGGTAATAGCATTGATTGATTCGGCTAGTACGCATAATTTTATTCATTATAAGATAGCCAAGGAATTGAATTGCTTCCTATATCTAGCACCATAGTGTCAAGTGATGGTTTCAAGGGGAGGAACCATAAATTTCTCTGGAAAGTGCCATAATATCAAGTTATCCATAGGAGAATATGTATTGAATATCCCAATGCTTTCCATTCCAATGGGTGGTGTTGATGTTGTACTAGGAGTCCAATGGCTACAATCCCTGGGTACAATAGATTTTAATTTTCAAAAACTTTTCATGAAATTTTCTTTTGAAGGAAAGGAAGTTAATTAAGGGGTACCACAGGGAAACTCGGAAATATAATCAACTCTAACAGACTGACACAACTTCTAAAGAAAGAAAAATGAGGCGTTACTGCACAATTATGTTCGCTAGAGGTTCCCACATAAAAATCACCTTTTTCTCTAAATCTCCAAAAAGTATTGGACAATCATTCCAAGTTAGTGGAGAATCCAAAGGCCTCCCTGCTATTTGTGATCATGATCATTATATTCATTTCATTCCAAGAAATCTTCCTCTAGAAATTAGGCCTTACAGATATCCCTATGCCCAAAAGAGTGAAATTGAATGTATGGTTGCAAAAATGATAGAAGTTGGTATAATTCAACCTAATCAAAGTTATTTCTCTGATCCAGAAGTATTGATGCACAAGAAGGATGGGTCATGGCATATGTGTCTAGATTATAGGGAGCTCAACAAGTTCACTATTAAATATAAATTTCCCATTCCTATCATTGATGAATTATTGGATGAATTGCATGGATCAATTTACTTCACCAAGTTGGATCTTCATTTAGGATATCATCAAATAAAAATGAAGACTAAAGACATTCTAAAAACAACATTTAGAACTTTTTAGGGTCATTATGAATTTTTGGTCATGCATTTTGGCCTTACCAATGCACCTTCTACATTTCAAGGTTTGATGAATTTCATTTTCAAGCCCTTCCTTAGAAAATTTGCGATAGTATTTTTTTATGATATACTAATCTATAGCAAGTCATGGAAGGATCATGTTCAACATGTTGACACTGTGCTCAAACTATTGGAGGAGAAACAATTATATGAAAAAAGCTCCAAATGTTTCTTTGGTGTACAAGAGGTGGAATATCTAGGTCATATTGTATCTGATGAAGATGTTAAGGTATGGGAAATCCCCACATCCATAAAGAATCTGGGAGGATTTCTTGATTGACAGGGTAAATCATCACATGTTTATTAAGAACTATGGGAAAATAGTAGCACCTCTAACAACATTATTGAAGAAATATGCATTTTCATGGACTCCAAAATAAACAAGGGCCTTCGAACATCTTAAAGAGGCAATGTGCTGTGAACTGGTCTTAGCTACGCGAGACTTCACAAAAACCTTTATTATGGAATGTGATGCTTCAGGAAACATAATTGGTGTTGTTTTAATGCAATATAAAAGACCCATCGCTTTCGAAATTTGTCTAATCAAAGAAAGTATTTACACAAAGCTATTTATGAGAAGGAAGTGTTGGAAATACTACATGCACTTATGAAATGGCAACCTTACCTAATTGGAAGACACTTCAACATAAAAATGGATCATGATAGTCTTAAATACTTTTTAGGATAATATTATCATTTGAGGAGCAACAAAAATGGGTCACAAAGATGTTGGGTTATGACTTTGGAATCATCTACAAAAAAGGGAAGCAAGATGTTATGGCAAATGCACTCTCAAGAAAGGATGAGGATGTGGAAGAATTGTTTTGTGTTATTTCTATTATCCAACCAGTTGGATAAATGAGGAAAGGGATGAATGGAAGAATGACAAAGAAGTGTCGCCACTCATTCAAAAGTTGTAGAAGATCCTAGTTCAAACAATATTGCTAGAACTTGTCAAGGAAGGAAAAATCATATTGGAACCTGAAGCATTCATAGAATTGAGAAGTTGACAGCTACGAAATCAATCAATTTTAGAGCATATCATAATTTTATATTGAAGCATCAATAACTACTTAAGCGTTGAGAACAACACATTTTAAAGGAGAGGGGCATGTTAGGTCTCTATACTACTAGTGTAACCCCTTATTGTTATTAGTACAACCCCCTTATTATATTGTTGTGCCCAGGTAGTCCCCATGTTGTTATTATTGTGCCCTTACATTATTGTTATGTTGATTCTGACTATATTATGACCCCTTAGACTCCAATATATAGAAAGGAGGTCTTGTCATTTGTATCATCTAAGGTTGCCCCCTTGAAGAGGCTGATTTATAAGCCGTTCATCTATCCTTTCTATCTTTTTGTGAGCTAGTTTCATAATATTTAATCACTTTCAAGGTCCAAATTAGAAGAAAAAAAAAGGAACAAATTCTGATAAGAAAGGGTTATTTGCTAGCTAGAGGAAATTGTCACCTCAATAAAAGGCATTGCAAGATATTGTACAACTTGATCTCCTACTTCATCCTCCCTATTTAACAACCTCTTGTTCACCTCCTTCATTCTCGTCATCATCCTCTAAGTTTGGCAAGGCATGCAAGTCTCCTCCATCCTCATCATCATCCTCTAATATTGGAAAGGCCTCATGGTCTCATCCTTCATCCTCTAAGATTGAAAAGTCATCCTAATCTCCTATTTCATCCTCATTATCATCCTTTGAGATTGGGGAGGCCTCCTAGAATTATCCCTCATCCTCATCAGCCATTGATATTGGCAAAAGAATGGCTTTGCTTTTATTTTTTGTGTCAAAAAAAAAATTATTCGACCATACAAAAATAGTTCCCACAATATTTCCTAACATAATATCATGATTCCATTCATCATATTTGAATTATTAGATGAGAATGTGTTCGAATGCCATGTATTTAAACTTAGAAGTTACACAATTTCTAGATTACATTGTAATATTTCTGAATGTTTTTCTTATAATAGTATCGATGGAATGAGGATACCAGTCGAAACCAAAAATACAATGAGTATACATTTTTTATTAAATTTGTGCTTAGTCACAACTAATGCATAGGTAGTGTGGTACAATTTTATTCTTTGTCCCATATGTCCTTTGATTGCTAATTTCTAGTAGTATTTTTAAGGGACTACTAAGGTCATGAGTTCAATTATCCTCAACGCTCACATAGTTATTCTCCATTAATAATCTGATGAGAAGTGATCCATTTGGGTGGATATGCTCGTATATTCCCTAGGAGATAAAGGGACTACTAGTTTCTTAAAAATATCATTACATTTCTATGTCTATAATCTACCAAAACTACCTAATACAATAGAAGCTTTGTAACAAGGCATATATTACTTGAGATCGACTTCATTCTACATTGGTTGTTGCCTGGTGTAGATCCTCTTCTTTGATGTTTTTTAATCCTTTTATTCCTCCTCTTCATAATCTATGAAAAATAATTCCTTCTCAGCACACTTATGACCTTTAATGTATTTTCTATC
>Ga0115851_100783_pt1 | contig 15537 bp, 16 predicted proteins | sample InSIn2gowninarea_FD_83865 | JGI IMG/M metagenome (GOLD analysis project Ga0115851, IMG submission 83865)
AAGTAGTAGTTTTGATCAGTTTTTAACGCATAAATGGCCAGAATTAGTGAAGTATTAGAGTTCATGAAAACTCTTATACAATCTACTGTTGATGACACATTACAAATCAGCAAAAGATCTCTCTCAGAAATTCAGACATGCTTATATAATGCACAGGAAAAGATTGATTTTTTACAGATTGAATCACAGCTACAGCAAGAAGAGCTACATCAAAATAGACACCTTTCTGAACCTGTTTTTGTTCAGAACATTGAGACAACCACCCATCAGCAGCATGTTAATAATGTTATAGTGCTGGATTCATTCATGACAGTTCACCTGCTTCTCATGACAGTTCAGCTTCAGCTATTCCAGAATCTGCCCCTCTTCCGCAACAACAACAACAACAACAGATCGTGAAATGCCAACACTGTGACCGAGTTGGCCATCTGAAAGATCACTGTTTTGATCTTCATCCATGTAACCACTGCCATAAAACTAGCCATTCTTCACACAGATGCTTCAAAAACAAAGGTCCTGCAAGAACAAAGATTCATCTTGGATGGATCGCTTCTTGGCAATGGGCATCAACAGCGAAGAAGATATTCCAAACACATGTCAGAACTTGTTCCAGAGTATTGAACAGTCTTGCAGTTGATTTTTCTCCATCATCTCACCTTGTATTTGACAGGGGGGAAATGATGGTCATCTACAAGCGTCAAAGTCACATCAAGCGAGCCTGAGCCACAACGTGCCACCCTAGTTTCAGAGTTGTAGCCAGACACAAAGATGCCCGTGAACATGCCTTCAGTTGGCAATCTCGGACACTTCCTCTAGCATAAGACTTCAGCTTCTTGCCAGCTTTGGAAGAATTCCAGGAACACAATTGAGAACACTTCCTCTAGCAGAAGACACCAGCTTCTTCCCAGCTTTGGAAGAGTTCCAGGAATTGCATTAAGCATTCCAGAGTTGTTGGTTATCCTTAAACCATCACAGGCTGAGACCTCCCTTTTATGGTTGAAGGTTTCCCTCTTTAAAACAATAGGATCACTTCCTCTAGTAGAAAACTTCAATTTCTTTCCAGTTTTGGAAGAGTTCCGGGAACTGCACTACGCGTTCCAGTGTTGGTGGTCATCCTTAAACCACCGCCCTTTATACCAACATTTCATAGAGCACATTCAGCCTAGTGCTGCCATGCATTTTTTTGCACATTTTGTATTACAGCTCTCTTCTTGGACTCATACATAACCCTTCGGATTAAGGGGGGGAATGTTGGACACCTAATCCAAAATGGTTAGTGTGGAAGTTGAATAGACCAAAGTAGTCCAAGAGACCTTGGGATCTGAAACCCAAGAGTCACATAATGTACTATAAATGTATATCTACTGTTAATAAAAAAATGTACTCACTGATTTATCTTTCCTATTCTATGTTTTCCATGTGTGTTTAACATTTGACCATGTTTGACCATAACATTGTTGGATAATTTGACCATCATAGTTTACTAGAAGAATTAGGTGTATCTCTTGTTTAACTAGAGAATTTATTTAAAGAAAAGGTTGTTGGGTTTTTCCCCCAAGTGGGTTTTGCTAGGGTAAATCTTGTGTTATCTCTGTGCATTGCTATCTCCATTGTCCTTGTGCATTTATGGTTAACTTTCTGAAGTGTAACTACTAAATGATAACTTGGAAGTGTTAAATGAATATCTACATCATTTCAAGTAATTATCAGTTTTTCGAAAATTAGTGCTTGTACCTATTGCACATGACAAATCAACATGGTATCAGAGCTTTGGTGAAGGAAAGGACATTGAGATCACCCTTGAAGAAGTTTGATAAAGGAAAAAGCACTGAGATCACTCTTGAAGAGACCTGCATCTACAATATAATTGTTTGTGTATATCCATGGGTTCCTCTATGAAGTCAGAGAACAAGATCGAAGGAGCTACAAAATTTTGGGCTTGGAAAATGAGGATTGACCTCATCCTTGCATGGAGTGATGTCTTGGATATTGTGAAGGGAAAGGTTAGTGAACCTTCAGATGATGAAAGGAAATCTAAATATGAGAAGGAAGACATCATGACCAGAAGTATTATTGTAGACTCTATCAGTGATAATTTGATTCCATGTGTCACAAATCTTGACACTTCAAAGAAGATGTACAATTCCCTAGTTGGTTTATACACCATCAACAACATTCGTCAAGCAATGAGTTTGAAGAGTGAGCTTCATGATGTTAATATGTTAATAAGTGATATTATAGCTTCATATTTCATGAGGATATTTCAACTAAGATATCAACTTCAAACAATTGACGAAATCATTTCCAATAAAGAACATGTGACCACAACAATTAATGGTTTTCCTTACTCATGGGATTCGTTTGCATCTAGTACATGTGGCAGGAAGGAGATTCCAATTTTTGAAGAACTATGGACATCATGTACTCAAGAAGACTTTAGACTTATATCAAAAGGAAGGAATCAAAGATTTGAAGAAGGTAACTCTCAAGCATTTGCAAGACGTTCCAAAAAGGTTGTAGGAAGAAAGAAGTTTGGCTTCCAAAGAAGAAATGAAGGTAAAAGACCCATTCCTCGAGGAAAGAAAGATATGTCAAAGATTCAATGTTATCGTTGTCATAAATATGGCCATTTTAAAAGACAAGGTCATGAAGGATAAAATGATAGAGAGAGGAAGGGAAAGAAACATGCTACCGCAACATATATTGGTGAACATCAAAAGAAACCCAAGGTTGAAGATTCATGTGACAAAGATTTCTTCTATTTTTCTACCCTTATAAGTTTTGTTGCAGATAATGATGACTTATGGTTGGTAGATAGTGGTGCCTTGAGAAACATGACAATAGTTCATGACAATCTCACAAGTTTGATGGAAAATAAATTATCTCAAAAGGTGGAGCCTGGAGATAACAACAATTATGCGGTCAAAGGCATTGGGAAAACCTCCATTGAGCTAGAACCAGGTGAAAATGTTCATCTTAGCAACATATGTACAAGGTTTGAAGAAGAATTTAATTTCTAATTCATGTTTGGAAGGTAAAGGATATATAGTAGTTGTTGATGGCGAAGTCTTTGTATGGCCCAAGGGTTCAAGTATAATGTAACAGCCCCGAGCTAAAAGTTCATGTAAAAAAGTTAATAAAGGAAAAATAAGACCAAGGTCACGGGACACGTATTGCAAGTTGAATCTTGGTAAAAATATCCTAGTGGGCATCACTTGGTGTTTATTACGGCTAAGGAAATTGGCAAAAGCATTAGAAAAGGCTTTTGAAAGGCAAAGTGGCAATTATTGGCATTTATTTACTAAAATAAAGGAAAATAGGAGAAAAGGGAGATGAAAGGTCACAGGTTGCATGTGAGGAGGAAATTGAAGGAAAATAGAGGGAAAATTAAGAAATTATAGGCATCAATAATAAAAAGGCATCAGAGAATCAGTTCATAGCCTTTGTTGGTCATCCTTATGTTAGTTTAGTTTCAAAATTGGTTTAAGAGAGGAGAAGAGAACCAAGAGGAGGAAGCAAGTAAGCAAAGGAATGAAAGAAAGGACACTGAAGCAAAAGAAAGCAAGGAAGAGTTGGATCAAGCAACTATAATGGGATTACTTTTAGTTATCAAGTCACGTGTAATATTTCCTTTCTAGTTTTGGCATGAATGGTATATGCATGTGTGTATTTGGTTCATTTGATTTCATTGACATGGGTTTTGTTTAGTTTAATAATGGTTTCAACCTTTCCTTGTCAATTCCTGGATAGCCATGGTGTGATGGTATTCATTCTTAGATGAGCTTTGGATTGCCAGAAGGTTTTTGATTTGGGTGGGGTGGTCTCAGGAAAATCCCCCGGGGTTGGGGGTAGAGATGGTTTTCTATGGGAAACCCTCAATAAGTGGGTAGAGATAGGAGAATTCCTCAAGGGATGGTGAAGGAATTCTAAGGCATCCAAGCTTAGTTTGGTTTTGTGATCTCGGGACTAGTTTAGGTGAGATCACGGTAGTGTGAAGGTGGAGGTGGTTTAGCCTCTAGATTCCCTTGGTTGTTTATGCATTGGTTTATCCCATGAGACCCCACATTCATGCTTGGAATATGGCACTAGGTTGATTGCTTGAATAAAGATTTGTTTCAACCCAATCTATGGTTGAGTGGTACATGGAAGTACCTGACTTACTTGGATTTTGAATATGTTAATAAGATCTATTTTCCTCTTGTATTTTATGATCAAATGTACATTTATGATGTGGCTTTGATGGTTGTTCTATCATTGTTATTATTTCCGCTTATGTGTTGGTTGTAAGCATGGTTTTATGACAAATTCTAGTTATGTCTCTTATCATGTTTTGATTGGTAAATGAATGGTTATTGAATGCATGACCTAATAAATGTTATTGTAGCTATTGTGAGAGAGCATTACACCTTCTTGATGATTCTCAGATAAGTATCAGACCCCTATGTTCAGGTATGCATTCATTACCGGTAGATTTCATGTTCACCACATGTTTGACGAAATTAATGTCATGGTTAGGCATGGTTAGGTCAAGTTAACGATTAAGTTTTGCATTAATGGCTTTATCCTTGTGTCATTCATCATTATGGAAAGTTATATAACATTTTGGGCAGAGGTTTCAATCCTAGCCCTGAAAAAGTGGTTCAAATTTCGAGGTCGCATTCCTAGAACTGAGAAATATATACTGCATTCGTTGGGAGGTGTGGTTATCCATGTGAATGGAGGGTTACAGTTGTTGGATTTCCTTGTTATGCAAGTGACTGGGAGTCCAAATCATTTGAAAAGCAAGCTAACTCGGGGTTATGGCACCTGGAGTGGTTGTTTAGCTCCTGGGGGTCCTATAGCTCCTGAGGAAGGTCAGTAAAGATTCAGGTTGTTGATTCCACTTCCTTAACTGTACTTAGGAGGTTGAGTCATGTCATAGTAGCCCTCAACTCATGTTTACCTCGCCAGGGAAATGAAAGTGGGTAAATATGGGAGGGGTGGTTACATATTGGTATTAAAGCACGATTCAAACACTTGGACTGAATATGGTTATGGTTAGCCCATTTGGCTAGATGCATGTTGTTATGCACACATTGTCATGGTTATGGTTTTCATGTATGAGGTCATGGTATGAAGTTGGTATTGTCATGCATGATGTTGGTATATTGATATGATTACGATTATACATGTATCATGCTAATGCGTACTGATTTTGCAGATGAGGTGGCCTCTCCTGAACGTCATTGAGGTATGATTTTTATTATGGTATCTATTTGGTTTATCTGACATGGCATGTTTGCAAGAAGAAGAGGATCAGAGATGCCCAGCAAAATGGTGGCCTACAGTTCACGTGACTCTCCCTACAGATCAATTGAGTAACAAGGAGATGAGTATTCTCCTGATATAGTAGATTCATTGAGGAGTGTAAAGGCAAATATCATAAGTTGCAAGGAAAAAATTGACAGGTTGGTTGAGGCTCAGGAAAGACTTGAAGGGCTCAAGAAAAATAGGCAGAGATCCATGCATCGATCCTTCAGAGTTTGTCAAACTTGCAAAGACAGGGACATCTGAGGATTAGTCAAGAATAGGAAGAGAAGACTAATGGGGCATATGATAGCAAGTCTCAGTCAGGATATAGGTTAGATAGAGGGGACATAGTTTGAGGTGGCAGATCATTTGGTACACCTGACAGAAGGACTAGTATGTATGGGTTTCATTCTAGTTCCTCGTCTAAGAGACATCATCACCATCATCAACAACCATCATCCTTATAGGAGGAGTGAGTACTTGCTTGAGGAGTTCAAGAACTTCAGGCCTCCTACATTTGATGGAGAGACGAAGAAGTCAGAGGATACAGAGGCATGGTTGCATAGGATGAAGAAATTCTCTAGATTGCATAACTATTCATAGAACATGAAAGCCAAAATAGCCACCTTCAGTCTTAAAGGGAAATCAATTATCTGGTGGGAAGATGTGAATAATTTCATAGGCATTCGAGAAGAAGAGTTGATTTTGGATGAGTTTGAGAGACTCTTCAAGAAGAAGTACCTATCTAAGAGATATTATGATGATAGAGCAAAGGAGTTTTATGAGTTGCATATGGGTTTGATGACAAATGATGAATATACTAGCAGGTTCCTAGAGTAGTTGAGGTATGTGCCTTCCCTCAAGGATGAGAAAGAAAATATTCAAGGGTGCATCAGTTGGTTGACAACAACATATAGAGACCAAATTGAGATTGATGAGCCTCGGTCATTGCAGGAAGCCATCAGGAAACTGGATCATTGTTATGAGCAATCAAAGTGTAAAGCTTAGCCTAAACATGATTTGAAAGGGAATGAGAAAGTTAAAGGGAAGTAGCCACTGAAGCGCGAAAGACCTCAAGATGCAGGTGAGAAAGAAAATGTTGCTCCTTATAAGAAGCATAATGTAACTAAGAAGGGACATGGATCTCAGCCTGGAGAGCAGCATAATAGAGGTGATGGTAGGGGATCATTGCAATGTTGGATTTGTGGTAGAGATTATTGCAAGAAGGATTGTCCATTGTACCAGGGTGGCAGGCCTCGGATCTACAGTGCTGAGGAGGCACAAATAGTTGGAGATGTTGGCCATAACATTCCTCGGATTTATGTAGTTGTGGATAACAGGCAGGTAGATCACCAGACATTCATTATAGAGATGGAAGGTAAGCTATGTGATCAAGTTAGTTCTATTTTGATTGACCCTGGATCCAATTTTAGTTATCTTAATCCTGACCTGGTTGATAAGTCTGGTTTTATAAAAGAAGTGCATGAAGAGTCTTGGTTGGTGTAGCTGGCTACACGTACTAGGAAGAGAGTTCATCATTGGGTAAGAGCTTGTGCATTTGAGTTGAATGGTATGCCTACATCAACACATCTAATTGTGCTTCCATTGGGATCATATAGTATGCTTTTGGGTATGGATTGGTTGTACGTCCACAGGACCAAAGTAGATTGTTATGACAAGGCTATTGAGTGCCTAGATGATAATGGTGAAAAGAGAATATTGTAGGGAAAGAAGAAGCCTACATCAGTGAGGATGGTCACAACTATGTAGGCAAAGCATAGTTGCAGGAAGGGGTGTCTATTGTTTGTAGTTCATATTTCTAGTGACAAGGGTAAGGATGTTGAGGATGTGGAAGTCCTTAAGAGGTATCCTATCTTGCAATAGTTTCAGGATGTATTTCCAACAGAGTTTTCAGAGTTACAGGATGTATTTCCAGTTGAGAATTTAGAGTTACCTCCTCATAGAGAAGTGGAATTTTCTATTAAGTTTGTACCAAGAGAAACATCGACATCAAAGGCACCTTACATGATGAGCACTCCATAGGCAGGGGAATTGAAATTTCAGTTGAAGGAAATGCTTGACAAGGGATACATTAGGCCAAGTGTATCACCTTGGGGTGCACTATTATTGCTCATGAAGAAGAAGGATGGTACTCTCAAGTTGTGCATTGACTACAAGCAACTGAACAAGGTGATGACCAAGAACAAATACCCTTTGCCGTGAATCGATGACTTGTTTGATCAATTGAAGGGAGCAACAGTGTTCTTGAAGATTGATTTGAGATCAGGATATCATTAAGTACGCATCAAGGAAGAGGATATCTACAAGACTGCTTCCCAGACCAGGTATGGGAATTATGAGTTTGTTGTGGTTCCTTTTGGTTTGACTAATGCTCTCGCTACTTTCACGTGTTTGATGAAATAGTGTGTTGCATCCTTATCTAGACAAGTTTGTGATTGTATTCATTGATGATATATTGATATATTCTAAGAATGAAGAAGAGCATGCAGAACACCTCGCAGTGGTATTGAGATTGCTAAGAGTGCATCAGTAGTATGGAAAACTTATTAAATGCAGTTTCTTTCAGACAAAGGTACATTACTTGGGACATGTTGTCTCCAAGAAAGGCATAACATTGGATCTAAAAAAGATCAGAGCTATCATGGAATGGGCAACTCCTAGGAATGTGGATGAGGTCAGATCATTCATGGCGCCGACAGGTTATTATAGTCAGTTCATCAAGAACTTCTCATGGATTTCATGTCCTATTACATCATTGCATAGGAAAGGGAAGAAATTTGAATGGACATAGGAATGTGCAACATGTTTTGAGCAGTTGAGGCAGTTGCTTATAAATGCTCCAATTTTAAAGATTGCAGATCTAGATAAAGAGTTTGTGGTGTGTACAAATGCTTGCAAGAGAGGACTTAGGGGAGTCATGATGCACGAGGAACATGTGGTGTGCTATGATTCAAGGAAACTAAATGAACATGAACAAAACTACATGGCTCATGATCTTGAGTTGGCAACTATTATTGATGCCTTGAAGATGTGGAGGCATTATCTTCTTGGCAGGAGATTTATTTTGATGAGTGACCATAGTGAACTGAGGTATTTATTTGACTAACCTAATTTGAATGCCAGGAAAGCTAGTTGGTTGGCTACCCTTAATGAGTTTGACTTTGAGATCATATACATTAAAGGAAAGGAGAACAAATTTATAAATGCTCTCAGTAGGAGAGTGTCGATAAACCATGTTGCAACTGTGAGCTCTTATGGGATAGATTTACAAGATCATATCTTACAGGTAGAACAACATGATGACAGGTACAAAATCATAGCCAACCGTACCAAGCCTATTCTATCTGACCACATCTCTCAAGAACAATTTGCTTTCATTCACAACAGACATATCCATGAAGCCATTAGCTCAGCCCAGGAAGCCCTTCACTCTATCAAATTGAAAAAGCTAAAGGGGATGGTTCTTAAAATAGACTTATCAAAAGCCTTTGACAAAGTAAGCTAGCTATACCTAAGAATGATTCTCACTCATTTGGGCTTCCCTCTGGAGTTCATTAGTTGGATCATGGGTTGTATTACATCTGTATCTTTTACAATCCTCATCAATGGGTCAGCCTCCCATCCCTTTCAGGCGTAAAGGGGAATAAGATAGGGTTGCCCATTATCTCCTCTGTTGTTTCTCCTTGTCATGGAAGGCCTGAGTAAACTGATAGATTCAGAGAAGCGATCTGGTAGGGTCAGGGGATTAAATATTATTGATCACTTTACATTGACCCACCTTCTCTTCATGGATGACATCCTCATATTCCTCAATGGGAGCGTACAGGATATCATTACTCTAAAAGAGTCATTAAAGCTTTTCAGTATTGCTACAGAGATGGAAATCAATAGGGAAAAGTCCACCATATCCTTCTCATAATGCTCCCAATAGGAAATACAACTCTCACTACAAAATTTTCCCTATAAGGTTTTGGATCTTCAGGAAGGACTGAAGTACTTGGGCCTTAGGCTCAAAGTGGACAGATACAAACTAACTGATTGGATCTGGCTGATCACAAAAGTGGAGAAAAGAATAAATATCTGGTGTCATCGCTTCCTATCTAGGGCGGGAAGACTGATACTTATCAAAGTAGTATTAGAAGCTACCCCTGTGTTTTGGATGTCACTGGCATGGATCCCCATGGGGATTCTTAGCAGAATCCAAAAAGTTTGCAGCCATTTCCTGTGGAAGGGTCGAAAGGATGGGAAGCCATTTGCCTGGGTTAAATGGAGCAAAATTGCAATTCCCAAAAAATGGGGAGGGTGGGGATTAAAGCAGCTTCCGACCTTTGCATAAGCACTGGCTGCTAAGTAGGGGTGGTTACTCCTGAAACACAAGAGTCTTTGGTCGGAGGTGATCTCCCACAAATATATCTGGCCCAGCTCCATTATTGATTGGATAAGGTGTCCCTATTGGAACAGAAAAGGTATCTCAGTCATTTGGAGGGCCATTCTAAACACCCAGCCCATCATCAAAAGAGGTCTTATCTGGAAAATTGGAAATGGTGCATCAGTGCGCATTGGGATTGATCCCTGGACCGGCAGTGGGAATGTATATCAACTACCACCAGGATTGATCACATTCCTCAACAATATGGGCATCATGTACATTTCGCAACTTGGAGACCACCAAAACACTACCTTTCTATCACAACCCTGGCACTTTGGTGCGGAGTGGAATATCCTGATTCATTGGGAAAGACCGTGGAAAATTTATATACAAGCTCTAACAGAATCCATGTTTGACTAAACGATGATGAGGATGAACTAATTTTGGGTCTTTCCAAAAAGGGTCATTACTCATCCAAGCAAGGATATGACATCATTCAAGCAGAGGCAAAACCGGACAGACTAAAAAGCTGGTGGACTCACCTCTGGAAGTTGAAAGCTCCCCCACGTACTAGATTATTGATGTGGAATATTCTCGAGGATAAAGCACCAACAGGAATCAATCTAAGGAAAATGGCTTACACAAGACCTACTTGATGTGTACTCTGCCATCAGGAGGAGGAATCTGTTGAAAAGTGTGCAACAAGAAATGCTAAATTTAGGAATTGCTAAAAATAGCACTTCTAAAAATAGCAGTTTGGCCAATGACCATCTTGGCCACCTTGGGTGAGAGGTGAAACTGCTAAAAATAGAAACTTCTAAAAATAACATTTTTGGGTCCCTTCCTATTTTTAGTAGTTCCTGGTCTAACTTTTTCCGGAGAAAATAGAGTTCATAATTTCTATTAAGGAGAAATAATAGAAATTACATGCTGTTGATGCCAAGGCATATGCTGTAGTGTGGTTGTTCACCACTGTTCAATAAATTTTTACAAAATTATATCCAGTAAGTCCACTGAGGATACGGAAGGTTCTGTATCCGTCATATAGAAACAGTGACTCACAAATATATCCAAAAATAGACAGAGTATTCAGGTATATGAGCCCTCATGTAGAGAAATAAAGTATAGAACCAATCAGTACTTGTGTTGTTATATACAAATATGGACATGTATAGCAGTAATTTAGATGGGGAGGATTTCCCCCTGTTGCAGGCCATCAATATATGGACGATGATAGAAGCTGTGCATCCCCTCTGGCTTGTATTCTTCAATCAGCCAGTCTCCTAGAGGTCGATCCGCTGCTTCTTTCGAGAGCCGGTCAGCAGTTGCATTTCTTTCCCTGTAGATGTGAGAAACAGTGATCTGGTCAAAATGTGTTTTTAAAAAAACAATTTCTTCCAAGATGTGTTTCAACGAATATGCATGACAGATAGATTTATTATTTGCCCAATCAATCACAATCTTCGAGTCCCCAAAGATTTGTATTTGTCGACAGTTTTTGTATAGAGCAAAGTAGAGAAGATGTCTCAGTGTAATAAGCTCCGCATGGTTGTTGGTACCCGGGCCGAGTCCCATTCTCAGGTGAAAGAAGTGTGATTCTGTTAGATGTAATAATATACCCCCCCCACATCCTTGTAGTGGCGCTGCCCCATCGAAATATGCCCAAGGCATATCCCTGTTGATATTTTCAGGCAGAATGTTTCTGGGTGTGATTGTTTTGATTTCAAAAGGGATTTCCATGTATGCCGCGCAGATGGATGGCGGAAGTAGTTGCCAATTGACCCTGAAATCTTCAAATATTATGGCATTACGCCTGTTCCAAATGAACCAGGACACCACAGGCGGTAGGTTTCTGGCCTTTTCGGAAGCCACCGCAGTCCACCAGTGATCCCAGGCTGTGGATATATCTGCGCCCTGCCAAACTATGGAAATGTTGAGGGCCTGTGTGACCCGATACCAAAGGTCCTTTGTAATCTCGCAGGTGAGGAATAGGTGGGAAGTAGATTCCTCCTCTTTTCTGCAGAGTACACACCACGTTGGACCAGCGAAAGCCCGTTTTCTGAGGATGGCGCCTGTAGGTAACTTGTTAGCAATAATATTCCACATTAGAAGCCTGGCCCGAGGCTGCGCTTGTAATTGCCAGATATCATTCCACCAGTTTTTATGTATGTCTGGTTTCTTATCTTCGATAAGCTTTAAGTAGCCAAGTTTTGGTGCGTAAATACCAGATTTGGCAGGCGCCCATATTAGTTCATCTTCCTCCTCATGTAGCTTGATGTGTGATTCAGTAAGAGCTTGAATGTAACCTTTCCAATAGTCCGTCCATTCAGCAGTCAGATGCCATTGACGATCCGTAACCCATGCCTGTGTGAAAATAGTTGATCGTTGTAGGTCTCCAATCGGTGCCAGATGTTTGATGCCCCTGTTGTTGAGATGACGGATCAATCCTTCCGGCAATAGGTGTGTGTTCCCTGAACCAGGCCAAGGATCTAAACCAATTCGAACCTGTGCACCATTGCCAATTTTCCATAGCAGGTTATCTCGGATGAGTGGCATAGCTTTGAGTGTAGCCCTCCAGATCGCGGATATGCCCTGGTGGTTCCAAGCGGGTCTGTGAAGCCATTCAATGATATTGGAGGGCCAAATATATTTTTGGTGTATTACTTCTGCCCATAAACTGTCCATCTTGAGGAGTGACCAACCCTGTTTCGCTGTTAATGCTTGTGCAAATTCTGAGAGTGATTTTAGACCCCACCCTCCCCATCTCTTTGGCGTGGAAACCAGGGCCCATCTTGTCCAAGTAAATATCTTTCCCTTTTTATTGCCATTCCACAGGAACCTGTTGCAGATTTGTTGAATTTTTTGAAGGATGCCTTTTGGAATCCATGTGAGGGACATCCAGTAGACTGGTGTAGCCTCAAGTACAGATTTGATCAACAGTAGTCTACCAGCTTTTGACAGTAGTCGATGTTGCCAGCAATTGATCCTTTTTTCGATTTTGTTTATGAGCCATAACCAGTGTTCAGATTTATATCCATCCAGCCTTAATCTGAATCCAAGGTATTTGATGCCCTCCAACATGTTGCTTTCCAGGAAGGGGAAGTATTGGGACGCCATCTGAGATTCCTGATATGTGCATCTCATCATGGATCTGGTGGATTTCTCCCTGTTGATCTCCATACCCGTGGCTTTACAGAAGAGTTGTAGAATATCATTTAATGCGATGATGTCCCGGACACTTCCATTGAGAAAGATTAAGATATCGTCAACAAACAGTAGATGGGTAAGAGAGTAATGTTCAGTGATTTTGAGACCGCTGAAGTCTCCATTCCTTTTTGTAGCAGCAATGAGCCTACTCAGTCCCTCCATAACAATAAGGAAGAGTAGTGGGGAAAGAGGGCATCCTTGCCTGATGCCCCTGTTGATATTAAAGCGAGCAGAGGCTGCACCATTTATAAGGATGGCAAAGGAGACAGTGGATATACATCCCATAATCCAGTTTATGAGCGTGTGGGGGAATCCCAAATGAGTAAGAATCATCTTAAGGTAGAGCCAATTTACCTTGTCAAAAGCCTTTGCAAGATCGATTTTTAGTGAAATACCTTTGAGGTTCTTCAACTTGATGGAGTGTAAAGCTTCTTGAGCTGTGCCTATGGCCTCTTGGATGTGGCGATTTTGGAGAAAGGCGAATTTTTCTGCGGATATATGTGTGGACAGAACAGGTTTAATGCGGTTGGCAATAATTTTGGCAATGATTTTATAGAGGCAATTACAGAGAGAGATAGGGCGAAAATCATTGAAGGATGAAGGATTATCAGATTTGGGGATCAAGGCAATGAAGGTCTGGTTCATAGGCGGATGTATGTGCCCAGTGATCCTGCTCTCCTCAATGACTTCCAATAAGTCCCTGCCCAACAGGTCATAAAAAGCCAAGTAAAATTCCACTGGCCAGCCATTTGGCCCCGGACTCTTATCTTTCTTAAACCATTTGAGGGTACTTTCCAGCTCCTGTATAGTTACCGGCTGACTGAGGTCTTCAATGTCCTCCTGTCCAACGAACCAAGGAAACTTTCCTGCAAGACTGATGATGTCTGGTAGATTGACAACATTCGGCGCCGTGAATAGTTGCTTGAAGTGTGTTACCCCCAGGCAAGCAAGTTGCTGGTGAGTGGTAGCCCAACCATCTGGTTCCCTTGGTAGCTTCCAAATGGTATTTGATGCCTTTCTGCCATTGGCAATGTTGTGAAAGTATTTAGTATTACTGTCCCCAGCTTTGAGCCAAATGGCTCTGCTTTTAAGTCTCCAGAGCTCCTCCTTTTCTTGTAATATATTCGATTTTTGCCCAAGTAACTGGCTTAGTAATGTTTTTGAATCATCGGTTTGATAGCCAGCCCCCCTCTCATCAGTCAATAGAGCTATCTGTTCTTCAGTATCCTTCAGTATCTGTTCATCTCTATTCCACTTAGATCTCGCCCAGGTCTCGGTCATTGCTTGGAGCTTCTTTAGTCTACCACAGAAGTCCATCGCTTTCCTCTGTTCTCTCATCGGGGGTTGAGATGCCCAGAAATCCGTGACCAGCTTAATGAATTCCGGCTCTCGGAGAAAACCAGCAAAGAATTTAAAGGGGGGGCGCGGCTTTTATTTTTTGTCACTGATCTGAAGTTGAATCGGGTGATGATCAGATAGACCCCCAGTGCTGACCCATTGTCTGTATAAAGGGAACAATTGAATCAATTCCTCATGCATCATAAATCTGTCTAAACGCCGCCCCAGAGCAGCCTCTCCAGTACGTTGATTGTGCCACGTAGGAAGCTTCTTGTTCATGGGGATGTCCACAAGATGGTGTGCATCTAATAACATGGTCATTTGATCCGCGATAGGGTCGCATTGTGCATGTTGACCCCAGGATTCGCCAGCCCCCAATGAAAAGTTGAAATCGCCCCCAATCACTGTATTCTGAGTGATATGATTGGCATTTAGGAAGTTTTTCCAAAATGGGAGTCTATGCTGATTAGGCCCGTAAATATTAATAATTCTGATGGGGATGCCCAAGTCACCCATAAATATGTCCATGCCGAGAAATCCACTACCCCCCCAAACAGAGAGTGGCCTGCTATTTCTGGGGTTTATTCCAATGAGCAGTCCGCCAGATCGACCACACGCATCCAATCCATGTAAAACCCAACCAGGGAGCAAAGCTTGTAGAGTTCGCACCGCCACCTCGGATGTGCAAAGTGTTTCCTGTAGGAAAATGATATCGCATCTAGACTCATGCAAGAGTCTTTTCAGAGCCAGTCGTTTTTTGGGGTTGGCTAGTCCCCTGCAGTTATAGGAGAGCCAGATCATGGGGAACCGCAGGTCAGGGGCTCAATAGCTCTAAGTGCCCGTTCAATAGTAAACTGTCGCCCCATGGCAACGTCCGCAACAGCATTTAGTTTTGCTGAAGAGATAATAGATGGTCTGCCTCGCTTTTGTTTCCGATGGCGGCCAAGGGAAGTTCCCAGGCCCAAATTGCTGGAACGTGCTCGGGGCCTCAGATGATAGTGATGTGAACCGGATCCTACCGGAGAGGAGGGGGAATCAGGACAGCCCAAAACCAGGTTGTGTGAGGGAGGAGTGGTAGAGAAAGTGGGTGGAGGTGGAGCAATGGTGCAAAGGATGGAGGGAAGGGGGACATTTTCAGAGAGGGAGGTCCGCAAAGAAGAGGATACAAAAGCTTGCATATCATCAGAAAAAGTGTGTGTAAAGGAGGAGCTCTGGAGACTTAAAAGCAGAGCCATTTGGCTCAAAGCTGGGGACAGTAATACTAAATACTTTCACAACATTGCCAATGGCAGAAAGGCATCAAATACCATTTG
>Ga0115851_100784_pt1 | contig 15519 bp, 8 predicted proteins | sample InSIn2gowninarea_FD_83865 | JGI IMG/M metagenome (GOLD analysis project Ga0115851, IMG submission 83865)
AGTCACAACATCAATTCAGATGATAGCAAAGTTCAGACAGCAACAAAAGTCCAAGCTATGTTGCAACTTAAAAGGACAAAGATTTTGAGTTGATTACATTTGAAGTTTGAAGTTGATTTGAAGTTTAAATAAATGATGATGCAATTGAAGATTTGAGTAAAGATATAGTAGAAACAGCATATTAGGATTAAGATTTCTTTTAAATTCGAATTATACTGAGTTAGTTGTTATTTAGTTTATATAGAAGTTGTTCCTATTTTGTAGGATTTTATTGTGGAGAAGATTATCTCCTCCTTTTGGGTATTTCTATGCTAAACAAATGAATGAAAAGGCAAGATAAAATTGACCCAATTGAATTCTATATATGCTCTTGTTATAGTTTGGAAGGTCATTTGTTGTGTTTAATTTAATAATATGATGATGAAAAATCATCTCCACTTACTAATATTTTTTAATTATTTTGATACCTAGGTTTAAACCTTCGTGCAAATTAAGTTCACTACTTTCCCAAAGAATTCAGAGAGACCTATCTCTCTAACCTTGTTTCATCATGTTCTTGAACTCCTCGAAATTAACATGTCCATCACCATCACTATCAAACGAGCTAATCATCTTCGAACACTCAACAGGCGTACACTTCTCACCCAACCGCCTTAGCACCTCTTGAAGCTCATTTGCAGAGATCAATCCATTCTTGTCGAGATCATACAAATCAAACGCGCCACGAAGCTCCTTGGTCGATGACTCAGGTGTTGTTGATCCATCCATATAAAACTTAGCAAACTCGCCAAGGCTTATGAAGCCATCACCGTCCTTGTCAATCTCTGACATTATGCAACCCACCTCATCCGACGTTGTTTGAGACCCTAAGGCATAGAGAACGTTGTTCAACTCGTCATGTGAGATCTTGCCGTCTCCGTTCTTGTCGAACTTGTTGAAGATCTTCTCAACTTCGTTTGTTGTCCCCAGAGAACTTCTACGCTTTGAGCTTCTACCAGCCATTGGAGATACACAAGAAGAAGGAGATTTTAGGGTTTCTTTTGCGTTTTTGTATTTTTCTTCCACAAACCGATGAAATTCTCGTGTTATAGTGTGTGGTTTTATACTATTTGGAGGGAGAATCCACGCAAATCAATCACAAATTAATGGATTAAATTTGTTAGTTGGCGTGGTTTATAAATCAGTAAGTGCACTGTATCCAAAAATAATAATAATAAGTGTAGGAAATATTTCACACATGTCTCAGTTATAAATAACATATTTATTATTTAATTATTTATTTAGTAAAAGGTTACATATGAATGGTAGATGATAAAGTGATTTTAGTGATAGATTTGTGACTATCAATAAAAACTAATCAATAACTATTGTAATAATTTTATTTTTTTTTTATAAAGAGTAGTGCTACCACGTTAATGATACTCACCAAAAAAAATAAATAAATAAGTTGCGAGTTCTTGTGGTTTTCGTCTATGTTTACAACTGACACATCACTTTGTACTTACTATTAATAGCTTACGATATAGGATTTGTTATTAAATTGTTGTACTCATATCTGGCCTACACTCCGTATTTCACTTTATGCTTCACCTAGTGCTAGCTCAAGCTCTAGGCTAAAGAGTCCTAGGCCTTAGCTCCAAATTATCCCAATTTTTTTCAAAGGTTTTAAGGCTCCTAGTAAACAAACAAATGACCCCAAAATTGTACATAAAAATAATCTTAAAATTGTAAAATGATAGCTAGAAATTCAACACAATTGAATGCCTAATTGTTTCAAAAAAAAAAATTGTTATGAGTTTGTTAAAAAAAAATGTTAAATAATCATTGAAAATCAATTTTCCTAACTACTTGTAAAGGAGATTTAATTAAATATAAATACAAAACTATGTTAGCAATTTTGTATATGAAAAAGCAAGAAGAACAATATTTAAACAAGATAAATATAAAAATTAATATTTAAATATAAAAAATCACTGAAATTTATCGCTTTAGGTTCCTAAATGTATAGAGTGCTATCTTGGCAACCACAGTTATTCATATAATTGACATAGTATAATTAAAGTGTAATACAAAATGGGATAAAGGAATTTTATTTTTGTTGTTGAGACTTGAAAAAGTATTTGGTCAGTGGTTGGTGACCAATTAGAACTTGACACGTTTTGAGTAGGTGACCAATTAGAACTTGACACATTTTGAGTACGAATGAAATGGTATGCAGACGGTTGCTTTGATGGAGAAGTATCTTATATTATCATTTAAGATAATTTTAACAAATGACCTAAAGGCATTAAAGCGTTAGCATTTAGGGATTAAAAAAAAAAACTCTATTTTGCATCCTCACAAATCACTTTATCTATTTTATCATTTTATTTTTCAACCCACCCAACATCCTAATTTCTATTTTTAAATACAACCTAATAAAATAATATAAACTAAATAATAAAATAAACATAAAACTATCTACCCTCTCTCCTCTCCCATGTCATTTCTCTCTCTTTCCCAAATCTCAACCACAATAGCTCTCTCTTCCTTTCATGGCCGGAGCTTATAAGCTCTGCTACTTTCCACCATGTGGATCTCTACCCCTCTCTCTCTACACAAAACACAAAAATTGAAACCCACACAAAACGCAACCACCCAATCTGATCTCCACAACTCCACCACTCTCCACATTGATTCAAACAAGCTCCAGCCACTAATTTAGACCGCAATAACTGAAACCCACAATGATTCAAAATGCAAAACTCAACAACTAAAACCTATGTAAAACGCAAACACCAGTCTGATCTCCCTGGCTCCACCACTCTCATCGATTCATACAAGTTCCAGCCACCGAAATTGATTCAAAAACCACCACCGATTCAACAACCCACGTCAATTCAAACCCACGACGCCGATTCAACAACACATGTTGATTCAACCCATCTCTGAAACCCAGTTAGCGATTCAACTTCAATACCAGAACTGAAATCCAACCAACACCCAAATGACCACCACTGAAACCCACCACCAATCTGAACTCAACAAACACTGAAACAACCCTCTACTTTAAACCCAGTAACTACCGATTCAACCCAACCAAAAACAGCTGAGTGAAGAGAGGAAAAAAAAATATTAAGAGAAAAGGAAGAGACAGAGAAATAGAGAGATAGACAGAGAAGAAAGGGGGAGAGAGAGAGAATAAAATATTAGATTTTTAAGTTTGCAACCGTAAATGCACTTTTAGTCGCTGCATTTTAGCTTTTTTCCATTTTGGTCCCTATATTTTTATTTTACCACTTTTAGTTCCTAAACCAATTAACGCGTGACATTTAAGTCTTTATCGTCACCCAACTAACAGAAAAAGCTGACGTGGCTGACGGCACATTAAAATAATACTTAAAAAATCTATTTTGGCATTAAAAAATGCCACATCAGCATCTAAATTTAAAAAAATTAATTTATTAATTTTAATTAAATAAAAAAAATTAAAAACAAGAACATCAAACCCAGAAATAAACCCGATCCAGAGACTCGAGAAAAGCCGAGTCCTCATCGGGAACCTAGCACCATTTGGCTCTTCCTTCACCGGAAACTTTCTGCTCCACGAGATCCAAGTATTTCTCCACCAACTCAGGAACCTCCACCGAAACGTCGTCGCTCGTCAGAGAAGAGAGAAACTTGTCGATATCCTCAGAAGCTTTCTCGAGGTCAAAATGAGGATCAGATTCTTCAGTCTGTGACTCTTCATTCTTGATCTCCTCTGCCTCAAAATCAAGTTTTGGCTCCGAGTGGTCTTTGGATTTCGGCACTGGCGAAATGCCAGTATGGTCGTTAGGAAGGTGGTTGTTGTTCTCCATGGTATTGAAACTGTGAGTTTTCTTTGGTTTTAGGAACGAAAAACAAAGTGAAAGAATAGAAAATATGCGAAAACAAAGCAAAATTATCTGAATACCATTATTTCTTTTCCTTGAAGAATTTGAAACGGTCGTAGTAACAATGGCGGAGATTGACAATTCGAGGCTAGGCCCATGCTGGTCGAGCTTGAGACGAGGAGATCCGAATCAGGTGGGGCGGGATCGGGATGAGGATCGATTGGATCTGGTTTTCTTTGGGGTTGTTGGCCATAGATCAAGCTCTGTTGTGGATCTGGGTTTAGGATGGTATTGGACGGTTAGGGTATTGATGGTTTTAGGTTTGTTTTATTTTGTGTTTTTTGTTTTTAAAATTTTAAAATCTTGTTGTATTAAAAAAAAAAAAAAAATTGGCTTCTTTATATATTATCTTTTAATTGATAGCTAAAGTAAAAGAAAAATATTCCTTTTCCTATATTGATTTTGTACGATTTTTGTTTCTCTTTTTAATTGGTTTTCTTTTTCTAATAATCAACTTTGTATATTGATGCTCTAAGGATATGTTTTGCAATTTTATTAGGCTATAGAGATGGAAAATTCGAAGGAAAATTTAGAAAATAATATATATTCAATATTAATTTTCTAAATTGATGGTATTTAAAAGTTTTTTTTTTTAGAATCTAATATATTTTAAAAAAAAATTATTTTCAAAATACAATTTTAATTAAAATAGTATTTTTCAAAACATAGGTTTAGAAAAATTCTAGATTCCTATCTGGGTTTTCTCCACCCTAAAAATGTGGTGGGAAAAATCTTTAGTATCGAGGTCAAGGGAAGATAGGAACAAATTTTAGTTTTTTTTGCCCGGGCCCCTCCAAATATATTTACTAAAATGTCATTGTTATCAATGTAACAATTAGGAGATTTGTATATTTACTTCATTTTAATTGAATTTTTAAAATTTTGAGACCTTATTTTATTGTTTTTGTTAAACAATTTGCTTGAAATTCTTTGCTTATGTTAGTGTTAAATTTTTGGCTTGTATTTTAAGTATTATTGCTTTGGTAAAGACTTTGAAACTTCATATTATTATCTTGTAAAAAAAAGTGTAAATTTTTATTGGGATTGTGTAAATATTTCATTCCAAAAAAAAGAGAGAAAGTTTAAAATAATTATGTTTTTAAAAAAAATTGGATATTGATCTTCTTTATATTAGCGCTAATATTTTAGAAAAGAATTTGTTTGTTGATAATGTAATCTTTGCACATATTTTAGAGTATCCATTGTGAAGCTGGTCATAATAGATATAAAGTTAGCTTTGTTATTGATGGTGCAAATTGAAATTCTCAATTTCAATTGAATCTGTTACAATAGATCTGTGCAGTGTTACACGATTTTGAGCTTAATAATGCTTTTATGGAATGAATATTTGTATCAAAATCTAAGGTTTAAATTCTATAGAATCGGAGAGTGCAGTTAAGAGATGTCATTTGCCCCAAGCAAATAGGCATAACAACAATTCGTCCCTAGCTCTATACTTAGGTATAATTTTTGTTTAGAGACTAGATATCTAAGAAAACCTGGCAACACACCTCCACCAATAAGATTAAAAAATAATAATAATAATAATAATAAAAAATTAAAAAAACCAAGGAATGTGGCAACTTAAAATTTGGGCTAAAATGTTGTTTTCGTTCATAAACTTCACCGAAAAATTCGTTTTTTGTTTAACATCATTCTTTTTATGTTAGTCACCGTATGTCTTACGTGACTTAATGGAGTGCATATTTAATATCTTACTCGGACCAAATTATTTTATTTTAAAAATTCAAGACAAGTGGTACAAAGTTATTGACACATGTGGATTAAATAATAATTCAATGGTACTAAATTACCCATCATTGAGACCAAACTATGTAAGTCTAGTGTCAGAGATGTGCATGTGTTAGGGCTTAGAACCCAAATTCCATACGCCCAACGGCAACCACAAGATGAGCATATATTGACATTGATAAGGGACGTTTGTTCAAACAGGTCATTAGCAAGCCCATAGAGGAGAGTACATATTAAAGTTGGGTTTTTAATTCATTATATTTGTGTAGGTTTCAGTTGACTCAATTGGTGCAAAGGGTATTAATTTGTAAAATTGCACAATGTTAGACCTTAGGGAAGTAGGAATTACGGAAGCACCTAATGGTTTAGAAATGTTGGTCAACTTGAAATTACTTGATTTGAACGCGCCTAAACTAATTAAAAGTCACGCCACTTGGGATTTTACCAAAACTTTCTCATCTATAGCAATGAACAAAGAGGAGATAGCAAGCTTAAAGGAGTTGGAGACCTTTTATTTTGATGACGTTGACAAATTTAGTATGTATATCACATCCTTGGAGAACATGCAACTTTCATGTTACCAAATTCAGGTGGGGATGGCTGCAAAGGTATTACACACTTTATTGTCAAAGAAGTAATTTTAGAAGGAGAGTGCAATTTAAGAATTGGGGATGAGTTCTTAGTGCTACTGAAAGACATGCAATTCCTTGAAATTAATAGATGTAACGATTTAAGAAGTTTGTGTGGTTTGGAGAAAGTATTCTATGGGACACTCTCTCCATGTCAACAACTTATTTGGTAAGCCTTTCCAATCAAAATAGGACACATTTACCACCTTAAAGTACCATAATCCTCTCACAAATTTCAATAGCCTGGCCAGCTCCTTTAAGTTTTATTTATCTGAGTTTTTCAAATTTTAAAAAACTCTCTCTCTCTCTCTCTCTCTCTCTCTCTCTCTCTCTCTCTCCCTCTCCCTCTCTCCCCTTCTTTTCCCGCCTTTCCCCCTATCTCTCCATCTTCCTTTGTCCTTGACACCATTAGAAACAAAACTTTTACAGTAAAAAAGAGAAGCACATTCAGGAATAAGAGATAAAAAGGTTGCATTAAAGCTCCTTTCAAAAATACCATTCACAATAATCCTACAAGCATGGTAACTAGTGCTTGAAAACCACTTCAAGGGAAAATTAGAAAAAAATTCCAGCACTGCACCACAACCACTTTATAAGACATACCCTATCATACCTTGTTCAAGAAACTCAATAAACAACGATTTGAATCAAAATGAGAAACGCGTTCACAATATTTTCACAACACTTTCACAACAAATCCTATGTAACAAGTTATTACAGGTTTTTAATATGACTCCACTACTAAAATTACTTTTTTGCTATCAATAACAGCAAGTAGCAACCTACCACCTAGGATTTGTTGTAAAGGTGTTGTGAAAATGTTGTGGATATAACATTTTTAATTCAAAATATAACTTTCATATTTCCTGTTCAAGATAATGTTATAATTCCCTAGTTACCTTGTTTGAGAGAATGTTATAATTCATGTTCATCCATAACATTGCATATTCAAAATGGATAGTATCCACGAATTCTGGACAATGCACTACAACCAGTACTTCATAGGACATATACCCTGTCTTACATTGTTCAAGAAAATTAACAAACAATTCAAAATGGAACTTTCATAATTCCTATTCAAGATACTGTTATATTTCCCCGGATTATATTGTTTAAGACTATGTTATAATATAAGTTCATCCATAACATTGCATACTCGAAATGGATAGTATCCATGATTAACCATACAACCATGAACCATCACAAAACAACAAGTCATTGTCACTACATTACAATGTTCGTAACTGACATTGTATACATAAAATGGATAGTATTTTAGCCATCTTGTCTACCACTACTATGTACTAAAATACCGCCCAAACCTAGTTCTTCATCCCCAATTTGCTGCAATCATCATCTCCAATGAAATTCCATACTTGCTTCTAGCCTATGAGGTTGTGGATCTAAATGTGGCTGTAGTGGCTTCTAGCTTGTGTTTGTGATTGTGGTTGCTTTTAGCCTGTGACATATAGAGGTGGTAATTTGTATTCGCGTGTCGGGTTGAGCTTTGAGTATTATGTTATGTTATATGTTGTTATAAGAATTAATATTGGGATACAGGATTATTGATGTCATTGCAACTTTTTTTTTTTTTTCAAACATGCGACTCTGTTAAAAGGTTTAAACTTTATATCATTACCCTTACTCCAAAGAACATGGGGCAAATATTTTTAATCAGTGTAGTTCTAGTCTTTGTAATTTATTATATAAAACTATGTCAAAGCTAATAATGGTAAGGTTGAGGCCCATTCTTTAGTAGAAAATCTCTCTTGATTAGGCTAGGTTTGTTCTTTGTAGGTAGGTAGCAAAGAACCATTTATCAGCCAAAAAAAAAAAAGAGCAGAAGAAGATAGCAAAGAATGATGTTATAGTTCAACTGTTCAAGAGATTGTACATATTTTTAAAAACAATAAGTAGATCGAGAATGGGCTTTATTATTGAACATTATATTTACACAGTTGTGTTGGTTAATGAACTTATTAATGACAACCTTTGTGGTAGAATCTAACCTTCATATGGGATCTTTAAGAGGCAGTGCATTTTCCTTTGTCATCATAATAAGGAAGAGGATTTTGCTATGCACTTCTGACTTTTCTGTGCTTGGGAAGTCAAACTTAATGTTCCATTTTTGAGATTAGGATCTGGTGCAATACTGCAGGTGCAATTCACCCTACCATTTCTCACCAATAAAAAAAAAAAAAAAATACTTTTTACTTTTTTAACTTTTATTTTTTACTTCTTTTCACTTTTTTTCTTAACTTTTTTAATCAAATTGAAAGTTGCTTTTTGCAACAATCTATCTCAACCATTAATAGAAATTGCATCAGATCCATTACCCTATTGGACCTGATCTCAATCCCCATCTTTGATCCTTTGCTTTGATGAAAGGGACGTTGGATGGAATGACATTCTATAGTATCATGATGGATGTATTGACGGAACTAAAAAAAAAAAAAAAAAAAAAAAAAAAAAAAAGGGGCCTTCTTTTTAACCTTGGTCAATCAAATTGATAATTCTAATTTGGTTTTTTTTTATTCCATCTGCTATCCACCTATCAATTATGTAAGGTGCAAGTGGATATTCTTCACATTTCTTGTCCTTGACTGCCTCTTTTTCTTTTTGTTTTTGACAGATTGGTAATTAAAAAGTATATTCTTCTTATCAGTCATAGGTTTTTCTAGTTGGCTTCACAAACACTACCGTCTTTCTTGCTTTTTGGAGAAGTTGGGCAAACTAAGTGATATCAAGATTTTCCAGATGCCCTTAAACATCTGGTTTATCCATGCAACTTTCAACCAATAACTCATGTTCTTCATACTTTTGCGTAACTGACATTCGAGGTGGTTTCCCAAAAACGACGTATGCCCCTTTTTTTTCTTTTATTTTTGTGCAAGCTAATGGCAATGATTTTCTCGTCTCCCTGGAAGTACTTACTGCAAAAGCTTCCGGCTATGTGATCACACATTCTCATGGATCTTGGCTGGAGCATCATGTACCAAGTCAAGTATAACTCAAAGTTGCCAACATGTGGCCCCAATATTGCATACAAGAACTACTTGCAAGCAGCCCCAAACGAGCTTACATTTGTTTCGCTCCAGGCTGGGCCAACTGCTTTGTGAAGCTCATCTCCTCTGGCATGGAAAACTTGCGGCTTTTAATTGTATTTGTACCACGACAATGTGGTGTTGTTTTTCTCTTAATTTGGTCTTAGTGCGATGATAGTTACATGACATGCAATGACATATAAACTGTCAAAACACGATTTCAGTTCAAATTGTAAAAAAAAAAAAAAAAAAAATACAATTTCATAATTATAATTAAAATTATGTTTTTAAAACAAAAGTTTAGAGTGTGCACAAGAAAATATAATAAAGAGTGTATAACATGATGTGTTATAAAAAAATCACAACTTTTATCACAATTTATCGTATAACAAGTTATGAGCAGTGAAAATGTGGATGGTATAAACTCACTATTTTTCTCTCAACTATTCACAACTCGGGCCTGACACTAGTATTTCTCTGTTTGTTTTGAGCCCTCATAATTGAAAAGCCAATAATTGAGGTCTGAATCCGGTTGTGTTCCGTGATAGTGTAAAGAGGACTGGAAAGTGTTTCTGCAGACTACAGTGTTTAGTCTTTAAAAAAAAGAAATAAGTCTTGGTCCAACAATTTTTTCCAACCTGATTCAAGTGGGGCCCTAATTAACTTCCAAGGATTGATTTTTATAAAGTAGGTCTAAAGAATTACGCGTTAGCAAACTTTCCAGTCTATGCTCTATACTCTATAATATATATAGTACTTTTTAATTGGTTGCACCAAACCACAAGCTGCCTTAAATTCCCATCTACTACGTACGCACGCGCTTCCTCAAAAGTGGGATCTAGGTCGTTGTTTCAAGGTCTCACTTTGCTCGAAAAGAATAAAAACTTAAAACGCATAAGCTGGTGAGAATTGCTTATTTTATTAAATTTTTTTTTTTTTTTTTTCTGAAAGTATATTAAAAAAAAAACTAAAAGTTGATTTTTGGAGTAATGAAACTTACTTAATAGTGCAATGGGAGTCACTTTAGGAGCAAAAATAAGTTAAAAAATAAAATGAGCTAACTTTTTCTCATGTCTCAAATGCATCCTAAGAGCTCCAATCATAAACTTCAATTATATTTCCAAAAAAAATAGCCTCCTATGGCTATCAATATAAAGTTGGGTGAAATTTTTGTACAATGCCTCTTTGCACTGAAGATGTGTCTAATTTTAAACAAGTCATATTTGATAAAGTTAACTAGTAATAGAGTTTTGTTAATGGATGTGCGTAAGACAATTGTTAATAAATTATTTTAAAAAAGTTTTGAAATCACTTTCACTAGAAATATAAAAAGTCATCAAAACAATTAATTGTATTTTTTTTTTCTTTTCATATAAAAAATTTCGTATAAATATAGTTCCTAAACCAAGAGCACTAGCATGCTATTTTACAACCAAAACAACTAAAAATATGCTCCATCCGGATTGGAAGATGTAAAAAATTATGCTTTCTGTGAATAGTAAGTTCTTACATATACAACCTAGGCGTAAATACACTTTTAGTCCCTAAATCAATCAACGCGTGACATTTAAGTCCTTACCGTCACCCAACTAATAGAAAAAGCTGACGTGGCTGACGGCACATTAAATTAATAATTAAAAAATGCCACATAGCATCTAAATTAAAAAAATTAATTTATTAATGTTAATTAAATAAAAAAAATTAAAAACAAGAACATCAAACCCAGAAATAAACCCAGCAACGACATCAAACCCAGAATCAAAGAGCAAACCCAGAATAAAAGAACATGAACATGAACATCAAACCTACAGGGAAAAAAAATGAACATCACCAAATCAAAGAGCATGAACATCACCGCAATGTGTCCTAGTCGTCCATTGTCATCCACGCCTAAAAGAAAACCTAGATGCAGATCCACAAAACCCAGTTTCAAACTAATTCAAGATATTTCAAACAAAAGCCCCAAATTCAAAGATTCAAACTAAACAAAATCATTGGCTACAAACCCAAATCCATCAATACCCTAACCGTCCAATACCATCCTAAACCCAGATCCACAACAGAGCTTGATCTATGGCCAACAACCCCAAAGAAAACCAGATCCAATCGATCCTCATCCCGATCCCGCCCCACCTGATTCGGATCTCCTCGTCTCAAGCTCGACCAGCATGGGCCTAGCCTCGAATTGTCAATCTCCGCCATTGTTACTACGACCGTTTCAAATTCTTCAAGGAAAAGAAATAATGGTATTCAGATAATTTTGCTTTGTTTTCGCATATTTTCTATTCTTTCACTTTGTTTTTCGTTCCTAAAACCAAAGAAAACTCACAGTTTCAATACCATGGAGAACAACAACCACCTTCCTAACGACCATACTGGCATTTCGCCAGTGCCGAAATCCAAAGACCACTCGGAGCCAAAACTTGATTTTGAGGCAGAGGAGATCAAGAATGAAGAGTCACAGACTGAAGAATCTGATCCTCATTTTGACCTCGAGAAAGCTTCTGAGGATATCGACAAGTTTCTCTCTTCTCTGACGAGCGACGACGTTTCGGTGGAGGTTCCTGAGTTGGTGGAGAAATACTTGGATCTCGTGGAGCAGAAAGTTTCCGGTGAAGGAAGAGCCAAATGGTGCTAGGTTCCCGATGAGGACTCGGCTTTTCTCGAGTCTCTGGATCGGGTTTATTTCTGGGTTTGATGTTCTTGTTTTTAATTTTTTTTATTTAATTAAAATTAATAAATTAATTTTTTTAAATTTAGATGCTGATGTGGCATTTTTTAATGCCAAAATAGATTTTTTAAGTATTATTTTAATGTGCCGTCAGCCACGTCAGCTTTTTCTGTTAGTTGGGTGACGATAAAGACTTAAATGTCACGCGTTAATTGGTTTAGGAACTAAAAGTGGTAAAATAAAAATATAGGGACCAAAATGGAAAAAAGCTAAAATGCAGCGACTAAAAGTGCATTTACGGTTGCAAACTTAAAAATCTAATATTTTATTCTCTCTCTCTCCCCCTTTCTTCTCTGTCTATCTCTCTATTTCTCTGTCTCTTCCTTTTCTCTTAATATTTTTTTTTCCTCTCTTCACTCAGCTGTTTTTGGTTGGGTTGAATCGGTAGTTACTGGGTTTAAAGTAGAGGGTTGTTTCAGTGTTTGTTGAGTTCAGATTGGTGGTGGGTTTCAGTGGTGGTCATTTGGGTGTTGGTTGGATTTCAGTTCTGGTATTGAAGTTGAATCGCTAACTGGGTTTCAGAGATGGGTTGAATCAACATGTGTTGTTGAATCGGCGTCGTGGGTTTGAATTGACGTGGGTTGTTGAATCGGTGGTGGTTTTTGAATCAATTTCGGTGGCTGGAACTTGTATGAATCGATGAGAGTGGTGGAGCCAGGGAGATCAGACTGGTGTTTGCGTTTTACATAGGTTTTAGTTGTTGAGTTTTGCATTTTGAATCATTGTGGGTTTCAGTTATTGCGGTCTAAATTAGTGGCTGGAGCTTGTTTGAATCAATGTGGAGAGTGGTGGAGTTGTGGAGATCAGATTGGGTGGTTGCGTTTTGTGTGGGTTTCAATTTTTGTGTTTTGTGTAGAGAGAGAGGGGTAGAGATCCACATGGTGGAAAGTAGCAGAGCTTATAAGCTCCGGCCATGAAAGGAAGAGAGAGCTATTGTGGTTGAGATTTGGGAAAGAGAGAGAAATGACATGGGAGAGGAGAGAGGGTAGATAGTTTTATGTTTATTTTATTATTTAGTTTATATTATTTTATTAGGTTGTATTTAAAAATAGAAATTAGGATGTTGGGTGGGTTGAAAAATAAAATGATAAAATAGATAAAGTGATTTGTGAGGATGCAAAATAGAGTTTTTTTTTTTAATCCCTAAATGCTAACGCTTTAATGCCTTTAGGTCATTTGTTAAAATTATCTTAAATGATAATATAAGATACTTCTCCATCAAAGCAACCGTCTGCATACCATTTCATTCGTACTCAAAATGTGTCAAGTTCTAATTGGTCACCTACTCAAAACGTGTCAAGTTCTAATTGGTCACCAACCACTGACCAAATACTTTTTCAAGTCTCAACAACAAAAATAAAATTCCTTTATCCCATTTTGTATTACACTTTAATTATACTATGTCAATTATATGAATAACTGTGGTTGCCAAGATAGCACTCTATACATTTAGGAACCTAAAGCGATAAATTTCAGTGATTTTTTATATTTAAATATTAATTTTTATATTTATCTTGTTTAAATATTGTTCTTCTTGCTTTTTCATATACAAAATTGCTAACATAGTTTTGTATTTATATTTAATTAAATCTCCTTTACAAGTAGTTAGGAAAATTGATTTTCAATGATTATTTAACATTTTTTTTTAACAAACTCATAACAATTTTTTTTTTTGAAACAATTAGGCATTCAATTGTGTTGAATTTCTAGCTATCATTTTACAATTTTAAGATTATTTTTATGTACAATTTTGGGGTCATTTGTTTGTTTACTAGGAGCCTTAAAACCTTTGAAAAAAATTGGGATAATTTGGAGCTAAGGCCTAGGACTCTTTAGCCTAGAGCTTGAGCTAGCACTAGGTGAAGCATAAAGTGAAATACGGAGTGTAGGCCAGATATGAGTACAACAATTTAATAACAAATCCTATATCGTAAGCTATTAATAGTAAGTACAAAGTGATGTGTCAGTTGTAAACATAGACGAAAACCACAAGAACTCGCAACTTATTTATTTATTTTTTTTGGTGAGTATCATTAACGTGGTAGCACTACTCTTTATAAAAAAAAAATAAAATTATTACAATAGTTATTGATTAGTTTTTATTGATAGTCACAAATCTATCACTAAAATCACTTTATCATCTACCATTCATATGTAACCTTTTACTAAATAAATAATTAAATAATAAATATGTTATTTATAACTGAGACATGTGTGAAATATTTCCTACACTTATTATTATTATTTTTGGATACAGTGCACTTACTGATTTATAAACCACGCCAACTAACAAATTTAATCCATTAATTTGTGATTGATTTGCGTGGATTCTCCCTCCAAATAGTATAAAACCACACACTATAACACGAGAATTTCATCGGTTTGTGGAAGAAAAATACAAAAACGCAAAAGAAACCCTAAAATCTCCTTCTTCTTGTGTATCTCCAATGGCTGGTAGAAGCTCAAAGCGTAGAAGTTCTCTGGGGACAACAAACGAAGTTGAGAAGATCTTCAACAAGTTCGACAAGAACGGAGACGGCAAGATCTCACATGACGAGTTGAACAACGTTCTCTATGCCTTAGGGTCTCAAACAACGTCGGATGAGGTGGGTTGCATAATGTCAGAGATTGACAAGGACGGTGATGGCTTCATAAGCCTTGGCGAGTTTGCTAAGTTTTATATGGATGGATCAACAACACCTGAGTCATCGACCAAGGAGCTTCGTGGCGCGTTTGATTTGTATGATCTCGACAAGAATGGATTGATCTCTGCAAATGAGCTTCAAGAGGTGCTAAGGCGGTTGGGTGAGAAGTGTACGCCTGTTGAGTGTTCGAAGATGATTAGCTCGTTTGATAGTGATGGTGATGGACATGTTAATTTCGAGGAGTTCAAGAACATGATGAAACAAGGTTAGAGAGATAGGTCTCTCTGAATTCTTTGGGAAAGTAGTGAACTTAATTTGCACGAAGGTTTAAACCTAGGTATCAAAATAATTAAAAAATATTAGTAAGTGGAGATGATTTTTCATCATCATATTATTAAATTAAACACAACAAATGACCTTCCAAACTATAACAAGAGCATATATAGAATTCAATTGGGTCAATTTTATCTTGCCTTTTCATTCATTTGTTTAGCATAGAAATACCCAAAAGGAGGAGATAATCTTCTCCACAATAAAATCCTACAAAATAGGAACAACTTCTATATAAACTAAATAACAACTAACTCAGTATAATTCGAATTTAAAAGAAATCTTAATCCTAATATGCTGTTTCTACTATATCTTTACTCAAATCTTCAATTGCATCATCATTTATTTAAACTTCAAATCAACTTCAAACTTCAAATGTAATCAACTCAAAATCTTTGTCCTTTTAAGTTGCAACATAGCTTGGACTTTTGTTGCTGTCTGAACTTTGCTATCATCTGAATTGATGTTGTGACT
>Ga0115851_100786_pt1 | contig 15515 bp, 7 predicted proteins | sample InSIn2gowninarea_FD_83865 | JGI IMG/M metagenome (GOLD analysis project Ga0115851, IMG submission 83865)
ACGATTGACAAAGATGAGGAGTCACAGTACTTGTTTCAGCCTGATTCGCTCCAGATAAGGAGGCACTAACCTGAGATTGTGATTGAGTCGTCAGGACAAGAGGCTGTTGTATTGCAACCTGAGAAACTTGGGGTTGACATACAACAGGTGGAGCTTGTACTTGCGACGCATTCACTATAGCAGGTATGGTGGGAATATTTGACACAGGGTGTACTGGTTGCATTGAATATACAACCCCTGGTTGTTGAGGCAGTATTGGTACCCAACCGCTGGATGTAATTCCAGTTTGACCTAAACTTTGTTGTAAACTCCCATATGGTTGTTCTCTAGGAGGGAACAATGGAAGAGCATACTTCCCTCCATATGGTGGAAATCCAGTACTTAAAGGGTAATTTGGCCTTTGAAGACACATTGGATCGATTTGTTGAGTTTCAACATAAGAAAAACCAGATGATAATCCAGATGAAGAAATAGGAACTAACCATGTCATCGTCCCTTATTGGACTCCGGCTTGTTGTTGATAACTTGCCGGGACAGATGGTATACCGGCGTACATTGTTGGAGTAGCAACAGGAGGTTCTGCTGCTGCTGTGTCGAATGACACAGTCCTAGATGTCGACGGTTTCTTAGACATATCTAGTCTATCCAATAGATTGCCTAGCGATTCTACAAGAACTCACGATGCCAATAGACTAACTTCGAAGATGAACGAGGGAATGGTGATGATTATTCCTTTTAAAATAAATTTTAACGACGCTTAGACACAACTTGCTTTTTCACTTTTAAAGAGTCGAGAAAAAGCTAAAGATGACTCTAGTCTCCTTCGATGTTTTAACGAGCCCGAAGTGACAAATGCTCGGATGGACTTTTTCAGTTATAGAGTTTGAAAAAGGCCAAAAGAAACTGCTCTGGAGTTCTAGGCAGAGGGTGTGCCAAACTTTTCGCAAAACCACCGAATACGTTTTACGGTACAGGTGGTCGATCTTCGTGAATGCTGTGTTCACTGCATTGTGATCAGTGGGGTGGCCGACATGGCTTCCAATGGATAAAGGCTTTATTCCTATAGGGGTCTCCCAATATATACACGACGGTAGGTGGGAGCACAAGTCCGTATTGATACTTATCGCTTCACCGTGGAGGAATCACCCAACCACTCAACGGTAAGATATCACGTTTAACGACGCCGGAACACGTCTCTAGCTTAGACCTCTATGTGTTTGCGCTATGTTTCAAAGCGTTGTTATGTTCATTCAATTTATTTTAGGTTGATCTTGTTTAGAAGTTTTCCTTTATGGATCACCACAAGATGTATGGTACAACTCCTAAATGCAGTCTAAAGATGATAAGCAAGCTTTTTCAATCTTTTCAACATATGAAAATCTTAACTACTAAGGGAAAAGAAAGACATCATCTTTTCACATAGATCATAGAGCACACACTAATGCACTTTTTCCTAAATCAACGTGCAAGCTGTCAAAATGCAAATGCACAATGCAAGTATTTCTTTTCTCTTTCTTAATATTGATGCTTATAAAAAAGAAAGCTGTTGTATAACTTTGAATTCGATTTCAAGTGAAAACAAACAAGTTTTTAGTTCAAAATCAAAAACACCTTATGATTTACTTGTTTCAACACTAGAAATGCATAAATTCAAACAATATGACGAAAGAAAAAGCTTAATCAGCTGTGAACAACAAACAAACTAACTCCTAAGATCAAAACGACACTTACGACAGGTCTAGATCTAAGAGGTCACAGCAAGACTAGTTCACTTTCGTAATGGGAAACTGCAAATGGTGTAAGAAATACACAAAGAACAAATACAGTTTCTTTATACAACCAAGGTGGAATAGAGGCAAAGAAAGGTGGTTTCAGATAGGTACATTGACTGATAACAGGCTGCAAAAATAGGGATGAAAACTGAGAAAAAGATACAAGGAACCACAGTTGCACAAGGCAAGCACTGTTTCAGCGCAGGTGTAACACAGAGGTTTTGACAATCAGCGCAGGTAGCCTTCACGGGACCTGCGCTGAAATGCAGACTCCCTTCACAGCAGTCGCGCTGAAGGAAAAACTCTCGTCTCTCTCCGTTTCCGGGTCATATATTGCTCAAAAATCAACAATTTTTGGCCAAATCAAAGCTATCAATCAGATGTAATCTATGGGATAATTCACAAGAGGATAAAGATCTATCACTACGAGCTGTTAGAGCACTTGTGGATCATCTAATTAAATCATAAATAGGCCCACTGAGTAGGCTAGAGTAGCTGCCTTCTACTTTGCATTCGACTAAGACAAATGCAGTTCGATTCGGTACTCTTTGAGTCTATGAAATGAATAGCAAAACACAAACAAACCAACAAGATACGATCCCCAGCGGAGTCGCCAGTCTGTTGTAGGGAAAAGTATCCAATACGGAATGCCCCTATCCCACTCTGAGGAGTGACAGTACCCCAGCAACAGGCAAGATAAAAACTATCTGAATGTTCTTCTTTATGAAATTCAAAGAGGATAGAAGGGTATAACTAACCGATGTCTTCCGCTAGTTTGCCGATCTGATCTCGCTCCTTGCTGCTCGCTCCAAGCTACTTGCTCTTTTGCCGGCCCAGCTACACCAAGTTCCTGCAAAATTGCAAGAGAGAGAAACTACGAGAAGCATGCATTCATAACTGATCTAAGGATTATAATAAATCAAACATGCAAATACAATCAAGCGTCATTGATATACATGCATGTAGAAAAACTCAAATGGCTTTATTGATGAAGTAAATAAAGTTCTGGGGATGATACAACCAGAAGAGGCCCAATCCAGCATCATCTCCCCAGCAGAAAAGAATCTTTTTCTTCACCTCCTTCAAAGCAAATCACCCAATGGCTCTATCTCAAAACAATAGCAATTCTTTGCAAATACCAAATTCTAGCCTTCTGGATCTCATGGGGAAGAGATCCATTTATAGAACTTTGGAGAGAGCATGGGTCAGTTTGATGTGTGACTCATGTCTTCCTCAGCTCCAGTTCTTCTTCAGTTCTTGAGTCCACTCAGAGATCCTCTCTCCCACTCGGTAGGTTTAGTACCTATTAACTGTCACAAGGCGAATTCTTTGATCCAAGTGTCATTTTAGAAGCTTCCTGGGCACTAACAGATTGAGGAATGAGACTTCCACTTGTCAAAATTCGCTCAGCGCAGGTAGCCTTTGTTGCTTTTGACATTCAACGCAGGTGCACCATGGGGCAGTTGACATTCAGCGCAGATGCTCAGTGGAGCAGTTGACATGATCCAGAACTGACTTGTTTTTTAGTGTTTTTCAGTGGAGAACTGATTTGTGTCGCTGTGGTTTGCTGGCCTTGTTCCTCTAAGGGTTGAAACAACATGTTTAGGGACTTTGGATCCCTTAAATTATTGACATTTCATGCTTCATGCTGTAAGGCACAAAAATGTCTATAACAATAGCACACAAACATCCATCCAAATTTGTAGGCTTGTCAACTTCTAATGAGGGGTCAAATTAGTAGATCAAGTTTTTTTCTAGGCGCTAATATATAATTTCCACAAGTATTACTCGAAGTGTTTACCCCAAGTTCCATCTCGATATTTTGTAATAATTTCTCCCATATTTTCATTCAATAAAATTGATAGCTTATTGATTTATTCAACTATTGGTATTTTTCATTTAGTGAATTCACATAGCTATATGGATCTACTCTCTTTAATTTTTTTTTTTTAAATTTAGAAAACCTTTGAAGTTCTGGTAAAAATAAATAGCAGTTTATTACAATGTTATCATTTTTGGTCATCCTGCTATCCTGGTAGGTTTATTCGTTGATGTTTCTAGAATATCAAGAAAACATAACCTTCATGAAGAAGAAGAAAGAGCAAGAGGGAGAAAAATATCATATTAGAGATCATGAAAATTACTTGTGGGGAAGCTTTACAAATATCTTGAACAATTTAGCTAGAGGGGATTGAAAGATACTCCAAGAATCAGAGCGTGGATGGTAGGACATGAAGCCAATTATAATAAGGGGTCAACATTAGGTGGCTTCAGCTCTAAAGGAAATTACACAGACCATGGCTAATATCGATGATGGTCAATCCACTCAAGTGACAGAAGGATCACATAGAAACCATAGTTTATTTGGAGAAGATGATAACCACAATAGGTAGGAAAGTAACTCGACTAATCCAATACCATCACCATTAAAACCAAATTCATCAAGACCATTACTACCCAATTTTTTGGAAGAGAGAATATGGCCAACAAAGGTGGGGTGAATTTAATTTGGGTTAATTAAGAGGGTACCAAGTAATGGGAGTGGAATTTCAGGCCCAAATGTCATTGCAAGAATATTGTGCCATAAATAATAGAGGTTAGTTGATGGTGATGGATGAACATTGATACCCAAATAAGGTCTGGAAAATAAATATGTTGACTTTTAATGGAACTTCTACATGTTTAGATAGAGCTTGGGTGCAAAATCTCAACACATAATTTCATCTCAATGCTATGAGGTAATCAAAGGCAATCTAGTATGCCACTCTGCATTTGGAAGGTGAAGCTCATGAGTGGTGGTACCACAAGTTAAACACACTTGGGAATTCAAGCATCAACTCCTATCTAGAGTTTACAAAAAGGTTAATCTATAGGTTTGTTAAGAGGGACCCAAAGTTTCATTTTAGGGAGCTTGCACAATTGAAATAGAGAGTGAGTCTAGAAAAAATTATTTTAGAATTCCATATATTAGCTATATGTTCATAGATATCTCTCATGATTTTTTTGTGATGTTTTTTATGAAGGGGTTAGCTAAAGCATTGTGTGGTTTGGTCAAGGATTTTAAGCCTTGCACATTACAGGAAGCCATTTCAAAGAAAATAGATATCGAGGATGAAACACCTAAAATAGAGCATCTTCCAAACCAAAACCTCTTCAATAAGTTGTAGGTAAGCCTCCTTCCTGAGAGGAGGAGACCAAAAGAAGCAGGTTACCCTGGAACTTGGGATGAGTTGCAAATAAAGAAAATATGTTACCATTGTAAGGAACTTTTGGATCTAGTGCACAAATGAAAGGGAAAGGGAAAAGTGCACTACATCGAGGTGCTCTTTGAAAGTGAGGGAGAAGAGGAAACAAGACGAGTGCAAAACCATGAGTAGTATAGTTCAAACCAGGAATAGTTAAGGATAGAAGCAGTAGGTTGCACTATATCCACACTTTTAGGAGTCCCTAGCTACAACACCTTTAGATTCAAAGGTTCCATACAGGAGCATCAGCTCACCATCTTAATTGATGGGTGGTCAACCAACAATTTTATTGAATTGAAATTAATAGCTAAAAGAGGCATCCCAACAAAGAAATTTGGAGGTTTTAATGTGGATATGGTTGATGATTTCATCATGGGATGCAATTAGAAAATCCCAAATGTAGAGTTAAATATGGGCAACTGCACTATGGTTGACAATTTCAATGTGGTGAAATTCTCCAATTTTGACATGATATTGAATGTCCAATGGCTTATCACCATTGGGAAGCATTGGAAGAACTACCAAACCATGGAGATGGGATTTAAAATTAAAGGAGGTTGGAGGGTTGTCTTGAGAGGTATGACTTGGGATCCTCCAGACATTGCTACACTCAATAAAATGGAAAATGGGTAGAAGCACACAGAGTTATCACAAGATACTAAACAAATCAACTCCTGGTCTAAATCAAAAGAAGGGGGAAACTCATAGTAAAGGTCAGGTGTTATGACTCAAACAAAGCCTAACCATGTTGAGAGTTCTATAACAATAAATCAAGAATACATAGGATGGAGATGTGAAACGAAAAAGGAATGGAATCCACAGGTGACGGGAGTCAAATAGTAATAAGGGATCCAACAAAAATACAACAAAATAATGAAGCAGATGGGCCATCCTGAAGAGTTTAGATCTTCAAACTTTTCAAGATATCTTACAACAAATAACAACACTATTGAATTGGTTTATATGGTGCAACAAGTTGTTTCCAAAGCTTGTTACTGGATTGTTCGAGATTGGACAAACAAAATTTGCGAAGGGGGCTTGTAATGTCCATTTTTTATTCTACAAGCAAAAGGATATTGAGTCCTAGCCTATCTAGATCCCATAGGCTAAAGACAAGAAGAATAAGGGGTCATCATAATAAAATAGAATAATAATTAATAAAATGGGTAAAATTTCACCCATGGTATTTCCCATGGTATTCAAAGGAGGGAGTTATTATAAAATCGGAGAAGGAGATTGGAGGGAAACATGGAAGAATTATTGATGGATTGTTAAGGAGCTCTAGGAACTGCAAAGTGAAAAAGGGGAAACTTTCATAAACACTAGCTTGAATAGTATTAAGAGACATATTGTAGTTGTAGATCATTGGCTTTGAATTTGGAAGGCACTCCTTAGTCAAAGAAGAAAATGGAAAACCCTTAAAATTACCTACTTCAGTATTGAAATACATATCCTAGTTGTAAACCATTGGCTTTGGGGTTGGAAGACACTCCCTAGTCAATTATTTTGTCAAGCATAGTAATCCTACATAAGTAGGGTTGAAGGTTTGAAGGATGAATGAAGGTCAACATTAAGGTTAGTTTGAGAGGATGAGTATCCCCATTCGAAGCACATTCTTAAAGATCGAATTGCAACTATAGAAAAGATTGGTTGGCAAGAAATTATGGCCTATTTTGTTCATGTAAGAATTAACCCAAGAGGGTCGCATCCAATTTATTATGAGGGCCAATTAATGTTTTTGTTTGTATGAAGGGGTCAATATTGGTTTGCATAGGGTTGTATTTATTCTTATGAGATTGGTGTTATTAAGAGCCACACTCTCCAATTACAAGTCATTGTGTGGGAGAGGGGTTGACGTTATGGTGAATATTATAGTCGATATGAGGGCTAAGATAAGTAGTTGCAAGGGCTAAAATTGTTGTTGGAAGGAATTGAGTACTCCAGTTGTCAAATTAAGTTATCCCATAGAGAACATGGGTCAAAATCACCAATTGTATAAATCTTCAAGGAGTTGAGTTATTAATGCAAGAGCAACTTCTATTTATTCTCAAGGTTATGCTCCATTTTATGTTAAGGCCAAATATAAGAAACATTAATAAGATAAGTGGGCACTCACAACATCGTTTGTATGGGAAATATCTACATATTCCTAGGGCCAAGTAAAATTACCGATAAAGGTTAAGAATTGGCATCATTCATCAAAGGGCTAGTCCACTTCCATTATATTCAAGGATGCTTCTATATACTCTTAGGGCCAATTCAATTGTTTTCAAAGGGCCACATTCATCGACTCTAAGGATTTTGATATCATCAAAAAACTTATGGTTGACTCTCGCTATCCCAAAGGGCCACAATGTCATTAGAACATCCTAGTCCAATTCCAATAATAATTACTTGGACTAAGTTTATTACATGCCAGAGAATATCATTGGAAAATCCCAATTCGATTCCAATACTTATTCCCCGAGCCAAGTTTATTACATTCCAAGACATACAAGAAAATATCTAATCAAGGAACCACTCCACACAAAAGAATCAAGGTAGAATAGATGAATGCAAGATTCTGAGGCTTGACTTGTCACCAATTGGGATTAAGAACCAATCTTCCTCATGGTAGAGGGTGGTGGTCATGGTAACAAATAACAAATTTGAGTCACAAATTCAAATAGAGATAAAGTTGAGTCCTACATTAACTAGATTAGAGATTTAGTTTCGTAATTGGATTATGGTTTTAACTATTGAAGGCTAGGTTAGGTGATGCTGAGGGTTGAAAGCCAAATTTCATGGGCGATCAAATTGTTACTGAGTTACAATTGTATGGAAAATGAATTTCTCTTGGAGCACACAAACAAGTAGCTAGATTTGTTCCTTTCCGGTTTCCTGTGATGGGTGAAATTAGTAGATTGAGATTTTTTTGGATAGGAAGATCTAATTGCCACAAATATTTTTGAGCATGCTTACTCTAGGTTCCATCTTGATATTTGTAATAATTTCTCGAAGCTTTTCATTTAATAAAAGTGTTGAGTTTGTGATTTTTTCACCTATTGTCGTTTTTCATTTAGTGAGTTCACAAAGCTCTATGGGTGTACTCTCCTGGAATTAAAATTTTGAAATTAAAATCTTTTAAATTTATGGTAATAGGGGATTATTGTAAGTTTTTGGGGGAGATACCTAGAATTATGGCCATTTTTCTAAATTATGTGGTGCACTCTTGTACACTTTTGCCCTATCTCTTCCTAAAGTGATGCCACCAGATCCACAAGTCCTCTACATACTAAATAGAGTAAAATTTTGGTTTTATGAGAGTTTTGAAATGCTCCCACTTAGTCACTCGAGGATCTCCCTCGAGTTTGATAGTATCCATGTGGCTTTCTAACTAGGTTAGAAAATGACTCTTTAATTTTAGTCATGGAAATGAAATCTTCCATTCTTGATCCATATGAATCTATGATGAACACTGAAATAAACTTCTAATTGTTGCAACCAATTATTTAACTTCAAATCATCAATCTCACCTTGATATGCTTGATTTCAACCTTTTCTTCCATTGTGGATAGGGATTTCGAATGGTTCACAACACTTGAATCGGTTTGTTCATTTTTGAGTTATTTCTTATATTCCCTCTTTAGTTCTTCTTGATTTGTTGATTTCCCCTCCATTCTAATCTCTATATTAGAACCTCCATCTTCTCTAAATAGCCCAAGCTTATTGGTCAAGCCCACCATGAGGAGGCTCACATTATGGTTTATATCTAACTTGTGCCTCTAGCCACACGAATCTCCCTTGTACGAGATCTTGAGGGTTATTAACATATTCGTTGGCCATAACTCAAGTTTTATGACTTTGGGCTTAGCCAATTTGGATCCTTTGCAATTCCCCAAAATATACCCAAATAAATCTTCTTTGGTAAAATATGATCTGTTAATTGTTGTAGATATTCCATTGAACAATTTGTGACAATGTATATGATAAACTTATATTAGAAATCCAAAATCTATACAATGAGAGTTATTTTCCTTAGACTTTTGAATTTATTAAGTTACTATGAAAGTAATATAAATAACACAAAAAATAAATAATAAATGAAAATACAATCACTGGCAACCATAATAACACAGCATATGACTTGGGAAACACTCTAAGAGAAAACCTAGCTAAAAGGTGAGGTTGCTCTACACTCTTTTTCTCTGAATGGAAATGTATGCAAGTATAAATAAGTGAGAGCTATGGCTCATGGATTGCTACACTGCACAAACCCTCTTTTTTTCTCTCTCTATCCACTCTTGGCTATTCTTCTCATCTATGGAATGAAATGCACTCGAATAGTACGAAACCTTTTTTCCTCTCAATGGCCTACTTATAACACAACCCGATAGCCTACTAGTGCTTAAGTGCTTAAGTTTGACTCCTTCAACTCAATTCTTTTAGAGTCTTCTCCATCATGATCATGTGGCTAGCCTCTTTTCCATGAATTTTGAAAGTTGATGTGCCATCCTCTCAAATCGTGGTAGTCAAAATAAGAAAGTCAACTTCATGGCGACATAACTTTTGCATAGAAACTCTCATTCAGACAAGTTTTGGACTATTGAAAAAATATTTATGTAGAATAATACTAGGGAGCTGGGCACTTAATCGTAGTTTCAAACCCCAAGTTCAACCACCTTGTATTACATGATTGGAAACCCCAAGCTTAGTTCTCTTACCCACACATGCTCTCCTACAAGGTCCCGGTCCCGATTCGACCGATCATCATGGTTGCATTATAATTGAACATGGCACAATCTTATAGGTGCTACTTGTATTACGAAGTTGTAACTATGGTGTGGGACTGCTCACTCAAATGTCCATGGGTCTACCCGTGTAGATTTTCCAACATGATGCGAAGTACCATGACATGGCGTGACGCGAATGTGAGGCAGGATGCGAAGTACCATGACATGGCGTGACGCGAATGTGAGGCCAAAGTAAGCCAACCACAAAATATGCATCTCTCATATGCCTAAGTGATGACTACACCATAAGCTAAGGATATTCATTGATCCTACATCTCCCCTTTGAGGTTGGGTTTCCCTATACTAGATTCTTTGGGTTACATTAAACTCTTGGTCGCTCAAACTTTTACACCGCATTCCAAAACATACCATTCTATTTCGAACTTGAACGCTTAATCCATATTGGTCAACAATGATGCTAATTAAATCAAGAATATTCATGAATGAATAATTTTGGGTGGTAGATTTCAATGCTACGGAATGAATATCCTGCTCAAGTCTTTTCAAATTACGAGATAAAACGAACGTTCCTTCATATCTTATTCGATATGAATCAATAGTTATGTTGTGTGTCTTTTCAAGTCATAAAAGAGAGCGAGCTTTCCGTGTTTCTTCGAAGAGAAGATGTTTTCATAATGGATTCTAATTTTCAGTTTAAAGTGTGAAAGGATCCCTATTGTCCTTTAATGAATTGATGCCTTGCCTGCCATGTTCAGCAAACGGGGTATTGATATTTTCATCCTTGAACCTAATTCTCACTTTAAAGTGTGATAGGATCTCTGTTGTCCTTTTATGAATGGATGCCTTTGCCTGCCGCATTCAGCAAATGGATTCTGCGTCTCTCAACGCACACCGCCTCCATTTTCGCCGAAGTCATAATGGGATTGCGACTTACAACGGGTGTAGGGTGAGGTTTCAGGCTTATTCGGGTCACTAGTTAAAAATAAAAATAACCCGTTTGTTAATGGGGCATAAATACACTGGTTTATATAGGTTCACTATTAGTTGTCATATACAATATCTATGTATTTAGGTTTATGGCTAAGTTAGTTATTTGTTCCTCTCACTTATAGTTTAAAAAGTTTATTAGATACAGAAAGAAAAATGAAACCAAAAAAAAAAACTTATGACCAGAATTATGCCAGCTAGATCCAAATTTATTCGATGAAAGAAAAAGAATAAAACAAGAAAAGAAAAGCCTTACCAAGATTGTGCAAGCTGGGTCGAACTCGGCAGCCACTCGAATAGTTTTAATTCGTACAAAGTGAATTCCATCCTCGACTCATCCATAAAAATTTTAACATGTGATGTGGCGAAAACTAAACCCCACCCAAACAACTGATCTCCGCCTCATGGCTAGTCGGTCACATTTGATTGACCACCAAGGAGTTGTGAAAATCACGTGGATGAATGAAAGTTGGGCACCTCCCACACGTTATCTCTACATTAATTGCCCCTTTATTACACAATATTACACAATACGCACCGAAATATTTTTTCATGTGCGGCACGATCTCTTACCGAACTGTCACTGGATCGTAACATTGAGCGCTCAGCTGATACGAACCTACAGAGATTTTATTTAACAATCGTATTTAAGTTTGGGTTTAATTTACACGGCCGCGTCCCGTGCATCGTCCATTTGCATTTATTTAAATTCACAGGAAATTCGCCTACCATTCCATAACTGTCATGAAGCCAATGGCTCAAATTTTTCCCATTATCAGGATCATTTTATATTTTATAACAATTAGGAAAGGTTCGTTCAGAGCCATGGTTACTGTCATGGCTGGCTTCAAATCGCCATTTGTTAATTTTAAGGAAGAGTAGATTCATTCAATTACTTAAAAAAAAACAACTCCACAGTCACATGGACGCTTCCAACAACCACATTCACTTTACACCTGCCCTTTCTAAGTGCCATTGCAACGCCTATTTACTTCGTTGGGATAGCAATGGAACTCAGATGATGTCCACGCTGAAAACGGTCCAAGAAATCGGTGAAAAATGGGTATTGTTACACTGTCATAATGATTTAGATTCATGGGGTATGTTTTACATTAGCCAATTTGATATGTAGATTCAGATGCTTATAACGAATTTGTTATGAATCCAATTGAAGTAAACGCGATTTTGGTGCAGGCAGGGAGCTGGACCAGAGATCAGATAATGATGATTGACCAGCAGCTGCGATAACTGGTATGCCTGTGTAGCCCCTGCAGCTGTTCTTTTATTCGTTGTCTGTTCGACCCTGATAAGATCCTGTTGTTTTCATTCTTTACCATCAATATTTACATCTGAATGAATGTTGTCTCTAGATCTGGAATAACTATTTGATATTGAATTTGAAAATCTTAAAGATGTATCTGAAATCAAAATTTCTCTCTCTAATAGTAACAATAATAATAATTTAATTTTAAATTTATTTTAAGTTTATTAGTTAGATTGAGTTCTTTATAATTTTGAAGTTTATTGCTTATGAGTTCTCCATAATAGTAATAATTTAATTATAAGTTCTTGATTATGTTGAGTTAAGAGATTCTTGGTTATATTAAGTTAGGAGATTCCTAGTTTGTGAGATAAAAGAAAAAAAATTATAATTAAAATTTGTCAATTAACGTCTAAACAAAAAAAAACTCTTAATTATTACACCATTTAAACTACATTGATCATATAATTAAGTATCATCTGAATTCCAATTCAAAAATTATGATACGTGTAACTATTTCAACTCTCCTAAACTTAACATCTTGTGCTTTTAACATCAACCCTACGCAGTCACAGTTTGAATGGAACTACGTCCATAGTGGGATCCAAGCTGCTGGCCAGGGTCCATAAAATCTATGTTACGGGAATCGAAGTCAAACCCTCTCACTTTTTATAAATTAGGTTATAAACGAGCCCGCCAAGATCCTATAATTTTTGCTATTTACATACTACATATGAACTATGAAAGACTGTCTTCTCCATTCACTGTTATAAGAATCTCCTTCCTGATTTAAATGCTGAATTTATAAGGATTTATAGTATGATGGTAAATCACAGAATATTTTGAAAATTTCATGGGTATGAAAAAATTAGTAATTTTTCTTTTCTTCGCGTAATTTTAAATTTTTTTTAGTTACCTTAATATCTCCATCCCATTCTGAAATATTTCTAAATCCACACTCTAATTACCTTCGGATCATCTCCTTAAATTTAATATCAACATATGACATCTCTTTCTAAAAATATTAGAAAATGTGACATTGTAAAACTATTCGAAAATGTGACATACATGTTTACAGAGGTTGAAAATAAGTGAAAATAATTCATATCACATGTTTTTTTTTCTAATTTTTTATAAATCAATAAATTTTTTTTTTTTTTTAAAGTTGTTTACTTAAATAATTTTTATTTCTTTTAAAATTAAATTAATAAAAGTTATATTTTTATTTTTTAAATTTAAATCAATAAAAATTATATTCGTATACATTGTTACCTTCATTTGAAAAGAACACAAAATCCTAATTGATCCAGAGAAGCTCTCAATATAATTTTGATTGGTAGTAAATTGAAATGAAAATCATTAAATATACAACATAATGCTCTAATTGATAGAGTTGAAATGTAAATCATTACATATACAACAGAAAGAAAGGTGTGATGTAGAGATTGTAGACGAAGGACAAAGTTGTTTAGTAAAATATTACGTTGTAGTTGGATAAAAAGGCGTTATAAAAAATAAATAAAATATTATAAAAAATATTTTATTATAATTAGTTTTAAAAAATCAATATTATTAAAATAAAAATAATTTTTTATGGCTTTTTAATCCATTTAAATTTTATTGTTTTTTAATAAATTTAAATATTAAATCATTTTTAAATATAATAAAGATGAAAAACTTATCTATAATATTATACTAAAAGTTGAAAATAAAAAAACATTTTTTTTAAATTATATATATATATATATATATATATATTTTTTTTTTTTTCTTTGAATTTTATTTGATTAAAATTATTTAAATTTAATTTATTTTTTCTTTAATTTTTTAGCTTTTTCAAACACAAAAATAAAATGTTAAAATAAATAAATTAATTTATCATTAATTTTCTTTAGATGTAATAAACGAAAGTTGATTTTAGAGTTATGGTTTTTATGATTATACTATTATTAGCCTTGGCCATATAAGTTAATCTTGGCCATATAAGAAGTGCCTCATTAATGGAAGTAGGTCAACTATCATTATATCCCCATACAATTAAGTGAACTTTTTTTATTTTTCTTTTTACTATAATGATTCATTTTCATTTTTATTTTACTTTTTAATTTTATTTTTTTATCTTACTTTCTTTAATCTCACATTTTATTTTTTTATCTTACTTTCTTTAATCTTACTTTTTTTTATTGTTATATTTATGAAGTGCATATATATTACTGTTAAAATAATTGAAATAAAAATAATAAAGGAAAAACAGATTAATTATCAAAATTAATGTTTGAGTTTAATAAATAAGAAATTATGGACATGACATTATTTTAATTAAATTGAAAAGTAAAAAGGATATAACTACGTTAAAATAAAATATTTTGTAGATATTATGTGGAAATATTAAATCATTACCATTCATCTAATAATTATTAATAATTAAATTAAATTCAATAAACTTTATCTCAAAATAAACAAAAATATCTATAAATAACTATTAAATATAATACTAATATTAAATATTAAAAAAATAGATTTTATAAATATAAGTAATACCGCCCAACACAAAGATATAATCCAAATGTTAGTCATTAGGAAACACTCTCAAAGCCACAAAGATGTAATCTAAGAGTTAGTTAGTACTCAATAGGATAAGTTGACAAAAAAGAGTTGGAGGAAACTAGGATCTCCGAATGGAATAACGAAAAAAAAACTTAAATGGAAAACCTATAATGTATTGTAAATGCTATGTATTATAAGTAGTATTTGAAAACTAATTTTCAATGTTTATAAACAATAATTAAAAAAACAATTCTCTATAAATTATATATATATATGATATTTAGTTTTTTTCTGGAATTTATTTCCAGAGTTTTATTATAAGGATAATTTTTAATATATAAGTTATTAATTCATTGTGCTTTTCTTATAAGTAAGTTATATAACTGAATATCAAATAATATTAATTCTTGTTAATTATCAAAGAATCTAAAACTTGAATATCATTATTTACATAATATTTCTTATCACAACTATTACAAATTAAGATACCTTAGACTCATTATTTTACTTATATTATCTTAAATTTCAAAATTATTTCGTTTTTCATATTTAAAAGTTTATTATTATTTTACCAATAATCATAATCACAATTTATCAATAAATTATTTAAATAAAATTTGAAAAAATAATTATCAAAACCAATTATGTAATTTATTTTATGGCTTTTAATTTAAATTTAAAATTTCATTAATAATTAAATCTTAAATTTATAATTAATTAACCAATAAACTATTAGTATAATTTTCGAAATTACATAAATTAATAACATAACCATCTGTTCATTTAATCAAATGCGCGTTGAAACCTATAGTAACAACATGTGAGTTTTTTTGAAACCGTCATTAAAAAAACTTCCTTTCTCGTTCCTTTCACAAATCCATTTCCTTAATATGCGTTAAGGTTCCTTCAACCAGTGATGATCGTGATCTCCGGTTTATGTTCAGTTAAGTCATTACGGCCTTTTAGTTAT
>Ga0115851_100787_pt1 | contig 15510 bp, 11 predicted proteins | sample InSIn2gowninarea_FD_83865 | JGI IMG/M metagenome (GOLD analysis project Ga0115851, IMG submission 83865)
TATGAATAGTGAGTGACCCCTCACCATCGGAATAGTGAGTGGCTCCGCCCCTAAAGAATATAGGGTGAGGTAACGTGTGAGGAGACGAACAACTCTCTTTTGGGGCCCCTCACCAAATAAGCACCCCATACGCCCCAAAAGAGAGGACCCTTTAGGGGGCTCGACTGATAAGGAGAGGAACGCGAAGAGGGCCGCCATCGCCCTCCGGTCCTCACCATCGGAATGGTGAGCCCCTACCGGGCCCCGGGGATTGGGGTGGGTGGGTAAATAGTGGTCGAGCCGATGGCGGCCTTATTAGTCGAGCGTGCTACGCACCCTGCCGGACCTTATGGTCGAGCACCTAAAGGTTAGGGTTTACTTATTGGGTGGGGGCTCTCCCTTATGGTCGAGCCGATGGCGGCCTTATTAGTCGAGCGTGCTACGCACCCTGACGGACCTTATGGTCGAGCCTGCTTACGCATCCTTATCAGTCGAGTCACTAACGTACCTGGGCATGGTGGTAGTTAGTTATATATGAGCATGTGGTAGGCTTCATAAAATAGAGATTCATTTGCTGCCGTAATGACATATATAATGAATGCTTGGAATCTCCCTCATTCATCCAGCGGTCATGACATATATCATTCATTTCCGACCAAGCCAAGAAGTAAGAGGCTGCATTCATGAGATATATTATATATGTCATTATGCATTTCAAGAGACATAATGTTTCATCGACCCTCGCCCCTATAATATAACACCTCCCTTATTGCACCTGCCTTTAGCAGCACCTGCCTCAATCAATATGTCACCGGGGGATTTGCAATATAACTAAGCGGGGATAGAAACAACTAGGCTATATGAACAACCATTAGCAATACTTGAATGACCAACCAAAACTGTGAGCACTGGTTATGCGAGTCTCAGTCGGGGCTCTTTTGGTTTCCCCTTGCTGGTGTCCTGTGCCGCGGTGGGAACGACTATCCGGATGGCAGTTCTCCTTCTGTTGTACCGCCTAATCCAAAACTATGTGTTCAATCAATTTCATTTTGATACTAAGTGGCTTGCTTGGTCGTCCCTCAGAAGCCTAAGCAGTTTCCTTTGGCCGCTCCTTACCGGCCAGCCAACTCGTAAGCCAAATAAATAAGATCAAATTCATCTGATCAATGGAAGCTTGCTCCGCCGTGTACATGTCTGTAGTCCGCCCACCCGCTGCTTGTGTTTCCCGTTGTGGGCAGGTGTGCGGAATGAATAGGAGGCTTAATGGATAAAGCGGGCTGGTGAAAGGGTCCGTGAGGTTATAAAGCGAGAGAGCTAATCAGTAAGGTCTGGATACGGGGAGGGGGGCCCGGTTGGTCCGGTTATCCCGGTATCCTGTTCTCAGGTTTCCGATTCGGAGTGGGGGGTCATCGAGGTGCGTTGAGGGAGGAGTCTTTCCCGATTTCCTCTTTCATTGGTATCCCGATTCCGGTTCCTCTTTCTACTAGTTCTGTACACTTCGCTGGCTGGATTGGAAACGAGGGTTGGAGGAAGGAGTCTAAATATAGAGTTTTATACGGTTTGATTCAAGCAGGCAGGGATGTTTTACCAATAGGATGGGAAGAATACAGACAGACAGGAATTGATAGGTCAAGCATAGAGAGCAAGGTGCTAAAAGCTATATCTTTTCCCTTATACTTATGCAGGTGGCTTATTGGGTGGGTGGCCCAACCGGGACCCAAAAACAAATAGGGGCGGGATGTGCTGCATGGAATGACCCCATACGGGTGGTGAATGCAACGTCTCTATTCTCTTTGAACTGCTGGCTTCTATTGCAGATTTGTAGGAGCTGTATCCAATTATCCTGCTTCTTAGCCTTTTCTCCTCTTTGCCTGAGGAATACCTTCTTATGCCATAATAAGACCTTCTTAGCACCCTTGTATGAGTATGAGACCAACATTGTCTTCTATCTCAAGATGTATAAGGAAGTACAAGGGGTGACACCCTTAATAGGATAGTAGGGGCGCGGTGGACTAGCGAACGAGAGCTTACTGGAAGGTCACTCTATCTTCTCTGGGGTAGAGGCAATGTTCAGTGCACTTTCGAAAACATCCGAGTTTGAGGTGAGGAGAGATGATGGTACGGATGAGAAGGGCAGCACGAGAACGAGCTTTCTTTCTAGCGGGAAGCCCCCCCTTTCGGCGTTATCTTTCAATTCGAGTGAAATAGCACTTTCAGAATTCATTTTATACATAGATGACGGAAGCTTCTTTCTCAACGGAGAGTACTCCCCGGCTTGGGGACATCGCTATAGTATCTTGTTTGGCGCATTCTCTACGACGGAAATGTGAAAAGGAGAAAGATATTCCTACCACCGAGGAAAAATCCTTCAACCACTCAGAGCGCTATGTCCTGAAAGTATGCCCACCATTTCAAATAACCTTAGGAGAGGCGGACCCACGACAATGCTCAATGCGTGAAATCTGACCATCCTTATTATCCCTCCTTAATGGTGATGGCAAAAAAGAAGAAAGAATGGCAAAACTTCTTTAGCGATGCGCACAAGAAGCGCTTCTAGCAGTGAGGAGCTTGTCTCTTAGTTTGCTAAAGTAAAGGTTCTTTTGATTGAGTGAATCTGACTTTCTTTCACTCAGGACAGATAGAAGGACAGGAGATAAAGTTGCTCTTCTTACAGGTGTTCTAGACCGAAGGGCAGAGATAAGGAGTTAAGGGTTTTTCTTTCTTTTTCTCCTTGCACTAGGAAGCGCAAGCCCCTCCGGGACCTTTAGTCCGTATCAATAAAAGCCGAAACCTTCGAGCTCATGATGACAGTACTTCGAGTGAGACAGCAGCAATAGGAGGATGGGGAGCTTGTTTCTTGCTAAGCTAAGCCACTCTGCTTTGCTTTGGTTTGCCGGGATTTCACCCAGTTTGGGAACCAGCCCCCGAGTCCTTTGGGCAGAATCAAAGTGGCTTTTCAGTTTAGAGGCGGGTCTGATCTCCCGTGGAGGCCCACCGATATCCTTAGCTCTGCTCTCTATGGGTCGTCGGGCCTTTCTTCCTCATTCTTTGAACTAGCAAGTTATAGTAATTGCTCAATTCTGTTTTATATTATATAAATGAACGGAGGGAAGGTTCTTATTCTTCTTCCTCAGCTTTTGGTCTTTTGCATTAGCTTTTGCTTTAGCTTTTGGTTTAACCTTTTGCTTAGCATTAGTGATTTACATAACCTGAGTTGGGAGATTCTCTTTCTTCCTTTCGTTCTTCGGGGGAAGGATCTCGTTGGTTTTTCACAATGGTATTATTGTACTTTTTCATCTGGTGATGCGGGGTGGGTGGTGCCCTCCGAGGGAAGCCCGCTTGGGGGGTGGAATTGAGCTCGGGAAGTTCCTACTCGGGTCTCAATAATGGGATGGACAGATGTCACACACATATAAGGCCTAATTGAAAAATCATACAAGAAGTGATGAATAAGGAGCGTATTGCTCCGGGGTATGGAAAAAAAAGTGATAACTCCCTTTCAAGCAGAAGGCCAGGCCAAAGAGAGTTGCCGGTATGTCTCACTACTACCGCTCTATCAGCTCGCGGCAACATTACAGGCCATTCAGCTGGGATTCCTGCTGCTCTTTACGCTAGCTCAGGTTCTGTCAATTTCGGATGGCTCGCTACGTCCAATCAGCAACTAACTGAAAAACGGCCTTAAACGCTCTTGACGTGGTCGCAGAGGGCGGCTACCCCCACCCCACTTCTCCGCCGCTGGCATTGACGCTCGGCTTTTATTGATACGGACTAAAAGCAAGGAAGAAAGACCGGTCTTCCCCTTTCGAAAGCTCAGGTGAACTAACTTCTTCAATGTTGGTTGACGCGCTTGTGCTAAGGAAGGAGGCATTATACTTGCTTACCATGCCGGCCGATAGGCGAAGGTAGCTTGCTCAGAGTTCACTACAGCTAATTAGAACTAGTTGGACTGAAGTTGAACTATTGGGTGGGACGTGTAAAGTTGTTGAACTACTACTAGTGGGACTAGTTTGATAGTCAGGCTTCGCGGTAGCAGCAAACAAAATAGTCGTTCGTTGTTAGAACTACAGAGCTTTATAACTCCATTGCAACTATCTATTTCACTACAGCTTATTAACTACTGCTAATTAGAACTAAGATTTCACTACTTGCAACAATCGAGACTCAACAAAGTTTTGAACAACTGAACTACAGCTTTATGTACTAGGAACATCATGAATAGAAGAACCAGGTGTTACTCAATGGGGAAAAGTATCATATTTAGAGATTGAAACTTGAGATATTTCAATTATTCCAACCATTGGATTAAGGCCTTAGAAACTGCCTGAAGTCCATACTCGTAAGCTCTACTAGTTATTAGTGCATGGAAAAAGGCAGAGAGCTAGCAGTGTCCAGTATACCCACTCTACCTTTCAGTGAAAGGGTAATGGGTAAAGCGGTAATGTAACAGCATGAACAGCATGAATTTATCCCGGTCTCGGCTAGCGTAGCGGCAGCTCACACACAGTTTCATGTCTCGTCTATGCGGCAGGTTCCTTGTTCCCGGATATTGATCGGTAGCGCTCCATTTCAAGGGGTCAAGCGATAGCGATCTGTGAGCCTTTTGCAACCCAGTGCTCAAACCATTATGGGGGGAAGTATCTATCCAACCAAGCTCCTTCCTTCAAGGTTCGAAGCGTCTGTCCTGTTTAAGCGTATTGATTGCAAGGGGAACTAAGTAGCGGAAACACAATCAAGCAAGCAATATGAGAAAAGCCAAGCTCAAGCAAGGTGCGAAGCCGCTTGTTCCCTCCGGGGGACAAGGGGTTTCGCTCATTATTCTTCTTCCCGCGGTAGCGCTCCAAGCTCAAGGGTTCAAGCAGTTGTATCTATCCAACCAAGCAGCATCAGAACCGTATCTGTTCCTTCTGTCTCATAGTGCTGTGGGACCTGGCCTCGACTTGGTATTGTTCCACAAATGCGTAAAGGTAGCAGAGTCTTTTGGATCGAATCTTGGATCGACAATGCTGCTTATAATTACGCTTTATTATATAAGTAATTACGCTTTAGCATCTACTGGGATCGTAGCTCAAATCATCGAGCATAATATCTTATACAAAGAAAGAGAAATTGAAAGTATATAAACAACCCTCGACCAGCAACGCCAATAAGTGTTGGACTTATCTTGGCTTTCTTCTTGCTAGAAGGACGGGCGGATCTTCGAATCAAGGACCGGACGGATGCTTCAAGTTCAGGGACGGATGCTGCTCCTAAAGCCATTCGTAACTCCATGAAAGGTGGGTGGTCGAACGCGGGCCTCTCCTAGTTTCGTATGCTGCTGCTTCGAACAATAGGGATTAGTTCCTATGCACTATGGTAGGGATTAGTTCCCACAGGTTGAGTGACAGCTTAGGGGTTTAGTTCCAATAGGGTCCGGTTTATCAGGTTGGTTTACCGATTAGTCCCCACAGGCCTTGAAAAGGTTGGTTTACCACCATTGGGGATTAGTCCACTGGGGCTTTTCTCCTCTCCACCTTAGAATTATATGCTCTACCTAGCTTATAAGGGTAAGCTCTACCTAGCTTATAAGGGGTAAGGAACCTTATATAGGGGTAGGGCTCCACTGAGGTGAGGAAGGTACAAAGCTATTCTCCACAACTTAGCAGGCTATTCTCCACTACCTTAAACCTTTTAAGGGGTTTGGGTCATAGGGTAGGTAGGGTTAGCCGGCGGAGGCTGTAATACATTTATAAGACTGAAACTAGAAGACTTCCGGGCGTCTAGTTATGGTAGATGAAATAGCTTAAGACTCAGCTTGTTCCCCCTGAGGGTAGACTGACCTGAGTGAAGGGGGAAGGTAAGGTACCGAACTGATAGCGGTGAGACGTTTCCCTCGAAGATTGCCTAGCTTCAAAGGTAACCCCAGCGTGATAATTGGAAGAAATGGGTCGACTATGGCTGAGCAAAGGATGAGTCTAAATGGCATAATGAATATATGCGGGGTAATTTAGTTAGTCCGAGAAATAACCAGTCAAAGCGGCCATTCCAGTACCCGGGTATAGAGGAAGAAGAGACTAGGTAACCGTAGGCCGGGTAACAAGCAAATGATGCGTAGGAGGGTAGGAAGAGCATAAAAATGGTGTAATGAAGTGATTCGCCCGTTATATATATTCGGGTAACAGATGCATATATTCGGGTTGTGTACGGTCAAATGAAATGAAAGTCCCTAAGTTTTGTTCCCAAGGATTGTGCACATATATACCTCTTCCTGGACTATATACCCGCCCGCCGGGAGTAGGTAAACCAAGGTCCCGGAGGGGCTTGCGCTTCCTAGTGCAAGGAACGTAGTGCTTGCTTGACGTTAGGAAAGCAAGGACCCGACAGGGGGCTCGACTGATAAGGACCCTTTAGGGGGCTCGACCATAAGCCCCCCCACCCAATAAGTAAATTGAAGAGGAATAAGTAGCTCCAGAGCTATAGTACGTCGTTAAGATTGGTTCCGGGTATGGGTGAGAAGCGAGTCGATGGGGACATATATAAGTGGGCGGTCAAAGAAGAAGGTTTGTGGAAAGGATGCGACCGATTGTGCAAGTTAGATTTGGATTGTGGAAGTGTGGCGAGACTTTATAGGCTTGGCTCAAATAATATCCGGCCGGTAGGTAACTTGAAGTGAAAGAAAGCGTTGAAATGACTTGTTGCTACCCCAAGGATGGGTAGGCTGATCTTAGCTTGCTGGATGAAATAAGGGTTTCCCTTCTGTTCGATGACCCGACCGTAGTTATGGGCATGTGTGTAAATGTTTGAGTAGCTGGGCCCACGTTTATCCCATTGAATATGGATGTAATTCAGTATCTATTGACCAACATCCCCGGTGGCGTTGCGCACTTACCCGAAAAAGATGCGGGTTGGGACGCAATAGATATCTGAGGGAAGCACTCGTTGGGAGCTACTTCATGATACGATATAATGGGTCGTGAAATGATGGATGCAGATTAGTAGATGACGCTTTACTGACTTAATATCATTAACCTTGTTTGCACGGACCCACCCACCTGAAGTAACTCCTCTTCAATAAACATAAATTGGGCCCGTCATCGCTGCCTGGTGAAGAAACCCGTGCACCTTAGACGATTAGGGATTGTAGAAGGTAAACGCGACCCCTGCCGTGGGCCACCTGACACCTTACACGGACCCCTTGGATTGGCTTACCATAGTTGACTACCCGTTTCACGCTAATGAGTACCTGTGCTAAAGAGACTGCCCTTATTTCTTTACAGGTACTAGCATGGGCCCCTCGTACCCGCAAACACGGAAGCAAACGGTGAACAGATTGAGAATGTGGAAATATAGATATATATTACATTATTAGGAGGACTATTATGGTTCAAGAATGAGCATAGTGTAAGGGAGCGAACTCCCGGAAAGATTTCTATGATAAGGGAAGGACGGGGCAGGATCGTGTTTGGGCGCTGCACCGAACCCTTTGTCCAAAGCGGGTATAGGTCATCTCCAGTAGACGCAGCTAAGTCTCTCTTTCTAAACATTTCAGTTCCGAGCATCAATAAAAAGAAATGCCTCACATAAATAGTTGTTCGTGCGGGTTCATTCAATATACACACCCCATTACCGAGTCACATCATCTAAATATATCAATATATAGAGGGAGTTATTTCGTTACCAGGTGAAACCTTGGCTGAACCTAACTTAGTTAGGGAAAGAGGGAACCTCAACCTTGTTACCTATCTGTATTGTATCGCCCCATCAGGGAGAGGCGTGCAACAATGTCTCTTTTTTACATAACCATAGGGTCAACCTTTACCAACCCAAAAAATGACAATGAACATGAGCACTCTATATATTACCTCACCTTTAGCACTCACCTTAGCGACCAAAGCACAGAGCGAGAGGAAGCCCATCCACACCGCTACCACCCGAACCAATATTTCGTTCGGAGCTATGAAACCATGAATCCATGGCCTTCCCAGTGATCAATACAGCCTACCAGACAAGCTACTACCCCTTCCCTCATAGATTGATATTACATCTGTAATCTAGTTCATGATTCGAACATGTTTCATGAATGGATTGACTGGGGGGAGAGCATATTTGATCTTGGGTTTCGGGAGGTTTACTTATTTCTTTGCATCCTTTTCACTTACTTGAAAACTATATGATAGCGCGTGCCATTGAGTGATACCAAAAAACCCAACAACCCCTTCTCACTCTAGAAGCATCATGGAGTTATCCCCAACCCATTACCCCCTTCGATTAGAAGCTCCAGATTTAGGGTTGATTAGCCAATAGGGTTAGGGTTTCCCTTTCACTTAGATCCTTTCACTTCCGGATGCCTTGGGGTACATTGGATTCTTGTTGGGACATCGCCCCTTGGGATGGATTGAGGGATTTCTTCTAGTGGTCCCGAGAGGCTGGCCTTTCCCTTTAGCTTTGATCGTTTTCACTGCCGGATGGAGGATTCTCTAGTTAGTTGCCCAGAGAATAGGGTAGGGGAGCCTTTACAGCGGGCTTGATAATTGACTCTTATTACTTATATAATATGACGACACTTCTTTTGAGTGTGAGCTTTCTTTTCCACGAATTACCGTACAACCCAACCAAGTCAGGCAAGTCAGGAAGGAGAAGGACAAGTGCTTCATTCACGAACTTCTATTTTAGGACATTGAGTGAGTGCTTGCTGCCCAACCTATTAATTGGATGAAGCCAGCCCAGCCAGGAACACGAAAGTTGCAGTCAGGTATGGCAGGCATAACCCCTTTTTGACCTACTCTTTACCTGCCAGAAATAGATCTTTAGAAACCCTAGATCATGAGGTGCTTTGGAGGGAGGGAATGCTAGAAGACCTTAGATTAGAAGCAAGTACCGGGTAGACGGGATGGATTGAGAAGGAATAACCTTCAAGGCAGGCTATCATTTAGCTACTTGCCTAATGACAAATTACCTTTACCAACCCAGTTGAGGTGAGGATTATGTCCACGACCCATGCCAACCACGGGTTTAATATAGATATAATCACATCTCAGAACGTTTCTTTGGATCGACCGGAACCGCTTCTTGGGCAACCGGAATCTTCAGAATTGACTTGAAAAACTACTTACCCACTGGAAGAACTAAACCTAGTAGCGATGGCGGCCTTTAGTCGAGAGTTCGGCAAGCTCACCCTAGATCACTCACTTAGTTCATCTTAGGGAGGTACCAACCTTTCGATCGGGCTTTTTATAATAGAACCTCTTTTTTATGGGATTTAGCATTATGATTATGAAAGATATAATACGAACACTTAGTTGACCCTTTTTTACCTTGTTGCATTGCACGACCCAACTGAGCAAGGATCAGAAGTAAGTGCTTTATCCACGAACTTACCACTTTGTTACCTTTTTCTTTATGTATTATGGATTTGACATTCCACAAATACTCTTAGTAGCTTACTTTACTCCCCCTGCATTACAACATGCCGGGACGGAGGAAGCCAGATGGATCGATGGCTTGGCTGGAAGGCTTTATGTTTTGGATGGGACATCAGACAGAGAGCAGAGTTTGGATGGATGGATGGGTGGGAGGGGAGGGCTAGCATTCAATACTATTCCCTTCAGTTGTTGATACGGCGGGTGGACGTGATGACCCGATGATGGATTGGGTTGGCCGTTGATCCATATCTGATATGCTTTCTGTTCGATTGCCCAATGATCCGAAAGGTTGGGAAGTTGAACAGAAAAGGTTGAATGCTTGTACGAAGAATATCCAAATATATCATTATATATGTCATTATGCATTTCATATGGTTCGGGTCTGCTTAAGGCTGCCCCACCCAATAAGTAAATGAAAAGGCTTCTCTTGCTGGCTTCTGGCTGGGCTCTGGCTTCATCTAGAGCCTTTCCTTTTAGGACCTGCTACCCACCTGCATAGTTACCCACCTTAATAACTAGACCTAGTAGCCCCATACAACTTGAGTACCCTGAAACTACTTGCTTGACCTATGACCTTTGAATGCATGTTCCAACCCTTCAACTACTTGTCCTTTGGCGGAGGTTCTCTTTCGATGGCGGCCTTAACAGTCGAGCATGCTTACGCATCCTACGAGATTGGCCATTTGACCGTGGCGGAGGTTTTGGAATATTGAGCAACGCCCCCACCCAATAAGTCAATTGAAATGCATAATGACATATATAATGATATATCTCTATTTGTATACGATATTACGGGTACGATCGATGATTCGAGCTACGATCCCATACGACGCTAAAGCGTAATGACATATATAATATATGCATTATCTGCCTCCCGCTCTAACCGGCAATAACAAGTCTTTCCCTCACCACGAGCCCTGCCGGGGGCATGATGGCGGCCCTCGACCTCCTCTGTCGGTCGAGCGATAAATCCCTCACCATATGAATAGTGAGCCCCTACCGGGCCTACCGGGCCTCTCCTCGACCTCCTCGGCCGAGTCCCTCGACCTCGTAACCTCAGTCGAGTCCCTCCGGACCTCACTTCTTTGGGGAAGGTGAGCTTCCAAATCGATGGCGGCCCCCCTCTCAAATAAGTAACTAAGGGCAGTCGAGTGTGCTAACGCACCCTCACCATATGAATAGTGAGTGACTCCGTCCCTACGGGCCTATTGTCGAGAGTTCGGCCTTTCAATTTACTTATTTGGTGGGGGGGCGGGGGTCGAGCACCTAAAGGTCCTCTTCAATTTACTTATTGGGTGGGGGGGCTTATGGTCGAGCCCCCTAAAGGGTCCTTATCAGTCGAGCCCCCTAAAGGGTCCTTGATTGCTTATTGGGTTGGTCCTCGCCGTATTATCTCCTTTCTTCTTTGTCCCTCCCTTTCTTTGAGAGAAGAGCGTCGGCGCTCTCTTAGCATTCGTTCGCTAAGTTGTCTGGTTCGAGCCCATACTTCTCCGTGTGAAACGAGAACCTATATCATCATATGGTTTTACTTTTCAACCCATCCCCTATCTATTACGGCAGCACAGTCACTTTTGTATTGACACGCTCTTATTCCAGATTGACTCAGTATCCGGGCCATGGCCGGTTCAAACAGATTTTCCCTTTAATACTCAATCAGGTCGAATCCCTTTATTTTGAACATAATGTCGATACGAAAAGAGACGTGTACCCTATCTCCGAGGAGGAGTGTCAACAAATAATAGCAGCGCTTCGTGATTTCTCTTTTAGGTTCCTCCCTTTATACCGAATTGACATTCCCAAACCTGGGAGGCCTGGCAAGTATCGACCCATTACAATTCCTCATCCGCGTGACGTCATAGTAATGGAGGCATTGGAGATTATATTGACTGAGCTATTTGAAAGCATATTTCTACCAAGCTCACACGGATTTAGACCAAAAAGAGGAACGAGAACCTGTTATTGGGACATTTTAGGGTTGAGTAACATCCACTATTGCGTAGATGCAGATATCGTCAGTTGCTTTGATGAAATACCTCACGAGAGATTATTAGATTATATCGACACTATTATTGACGATGAAAGGCTACGGGCTCTGATATCTTTCTTTCTAAAGGCGGATATAGTGGACAAGAAGGGCACTAATTATGGAGGAAAAGAAAAAGGAATTCCCCAAGGGAGCCCTACCTCTCCAATCCTTATGAACATATATCTGCATCAGCTGGATGTTCTCGTGGAAACATTTTGAGCGAGGTCTCCCTACGCCCATTACGTCCGCTACGCGGATAACATACTACTCGTTTGCAAAATCAAAAACATCAATCCTCAGATCTTCCTCGAGAAACTTCAGGATTTCGTGACCGATCTGCGACTAAGTCTGACCATCTCTATTCATTCGAGGGGAGGGCCCCCATTTCTGTTTCTAGGCATCTATCTCAAGGTGTATTCGGATGGGCATATAAATATCTTCGCACCCTTATCGAGAATAGAGCGAAAAATTGATACCATCCGAGAGCAAGCTAAAGGACTTAGGGAACCGATTAACGACCCGGAAGCGCTAGAAGAGAAGCAAAAGGACTTAATCAACCTGTATAATAACAAAATAGTGAGTTACTTGGCCTTTTACGTTAAATGTCAGAATTCATCCAAAAGTAAGGAACTTCTGATTCTTTGTGGGCGGAAAGCTGTAGCAGAACAGAGCGGCATCCAGCTTTTAGGTACAGGGGTATGAGGGGTGATCCTCAGCACTGTGTTCCATCTATGCTCCTGTCTATCCTTCTGCCCTCCGATGCTTAGGCTATACTCGAGGGAGAGGCTCCGGAAATTGTTATGCACCCTTTGTTTATGTGTTTATGCTCGGGTAACAGAATCTGGGATAGGACCTGAAACTAACACTTATTCGACTAGACCCACTTAGTTAGCTGCCTTTGCTTCTAACGCTGGTGAATCAATTGGATATGGAACGGGGTCATTTACCGGGACTGGAAATGAGCGGGGTATGGGCTCTGCTGTTGGCGTGGTAAACACCTGGAACCGGACCTGAAGATCATGTATAGCTCAGCCAAACTGGGGTACAAGGGAGGGAATACTAAGGTAAACAAGGCCCCTCAGGGAAAGGAACACCAATAGCACGCATGTCCGGATGTCAAACATCTGCTGTCGATGAATCATATACCGCTCTCCTTAAGAGGAAGGCATAACACCGGAAGGGATAGGAGGCGAATCAAAAAAGAAAGTCAACAGCGGATCAGTATGACCATGAAGGTGAAACTCGCTAATTAAGTATGGTTGCTACGCTCGGGATCCGTAAAGATGGCTATAATCTTGTATATAGAGTGTCTTATGGGCCGATTGCGTTCGGAACTGTTCGGCTATAAATGCCTTGGGCCCTACATGCTACCTTTGTTGGTTGGCCAAACTCCCACTCGCCTTCTCTCCTACGGCTTATCGTATCAGCCTCCCTTGGCATGACTATAGAGATAGATGGATACCGGCTCTTGGAGGAGTTTCACTATTGCAGTCCTATATACGTTGCAGGTCGACCAGGGGAATGTGTCATTATATCCGGCCACCTCGATCCTTCTGCCCTTTAGCTCCTGTGCAAAGAGTCGGCTTGGATGACTTGGATTAAGTGGCTTAAAGCTCACGTATTATGATCTGTCAATGGCAATGGAGAATCTAAGCTGCAGGGATAAGTGCTGAGCCTACAGCTGTCCCTTGTGCTTATACTAGGTACGGACGGACCAACTGCGAAATTGGCTGGCGTCAGCGAAGCTTCCTACTCTCTGGCATCTTACTAGGTGGCTAAGCGTAGTCATATGGCGGCGGCTCATGCTGTTTCACGTCCAGCGGCTCATGCTGTACACTGTAAGTCGGTTAACGGGTAGAGCTGTTCGTAGACAAGCTGAAGTGGATGTGGCAAGGTCTAAGTGTCAATTTGATCGAAACTGATTAGCGGGTACCTTTGCCTTTGTAGGATCCGCTGCTGGACCGACGAATGATCCACTTTAGTAATTCAATCTACTTATAATGTCTTATCTCGGTGCGAAGTGCGAAGCATGCATCGTGAAAGAAAATATATGCATATTTCTCTCACTGAATTGAGACTGGGAAAAATCGATCGAAATGAATAAACAATGATGCTCAGAATGCTGAGTATATAGAGATTGATGTGTTTTCTTTTCTCTTTATATCAAGTCGAAATTAGGAGATTGAAAGTCTCTTTAAATGTATGATTGTGTTATTAACGATGCACCTTGCTTGATTCCATGAGGCATAGTTTAGATGTTTCTTCAATGACTGGTTGTTTCAATGACTGAATAATCCATGCCATGTAATCTTTGTGATAGTCCATCATGTCTTTCAATAGGATAGTTATTGCTGATCTTGCTGCTATGTGAAAGAATATATGGCTCTCTCTGATCTTGCTAAGTGAAAGAATCTAGGGCTCTCTCTGATGTTGCTATCTATGTGAAAGTGAAAGAATATATGGCTTGATCTCTGATTCATGATGATCTAAAATATTGATGACGTAACAGGCAAAATAGGATGATGATCTCCCTTTGCTAACCTACTCATCTGTACATGCGGTAATGAATATATGTTTGCATGCCATGATTCACAACATGAATATTTTAATGGTTCGTATTGCCTCCACCAGGTGATCTTAATGCTGAGTCTTCCCTGCTGCTTCTATCTTAGACCAGCTTATATAAGAAAAGGTCAGTTCGCAGTATAACACCTATCTTTCGGTCGTCCTGTACAAGCAATGAAAAGAATATCTTCCTGTGAAATCAATGGGAACAAGTTTATTGAGTTAGCCACAAGCCATGGGAACAAGTTGACTAAGCAATGAATGGGAACATATATCTATATATATAGATATCATCGTGGAAACAAGTTGAGTTAGCAATGGGAATAGCCGTGGGAACATTTCCAACAAGCAATGGTAAATAACTCTTAGTCTCGATCAAGCAGCAAGGAAAGAATAATAGTTGTGGCAAGCAATGAATGAGAAATAACTCTAAGTATCGCTGCTTGTCTCCGAATCCAGGAAGAAAATAACTACAGAAGCACAGTCTTGAACCCTATAGTGGTAAGGGATATTAGGGGGAATCCTCAGTATAAATAATATATCCGGCCTATAGTCTCGCTAACGCTTACACTAGTCCTTACCAGAGGCGGTAACAAGTAGAAAGCCCGTATAAGAGCCAGTATAAAGCCATCAGTATAAGGAAATAGATTCATTTAGATTCTGTTTAGAGACCGATGGTTAGATACCGAAGGACTTATACTTAAAGGTATGGACTAACGGTAAGGTACGGTACGGAAGGATATAGGGATTATACTGTCAGAACTTTCCCTTTCATATGAGCTGGACTCTTATCTTATCTGTAGTAAGGACCTCTTGAGGCATGGTTTCTTTAAGCGTATCCCCTCTATATATTCTCTTTTCCCGTGGCTTACCCCTTGCCCGATCCGGACAAGCTACTTCGTTCCTTCTCATTTTCTCCTAAAAGGATATACTGAATAGTCGGTAGGGATTAGCCCGTCTACTTCCTTTCTTGGTTCTCGTTCCCATCAGTATTTCTATTTGGCTCAGCCCCTCAATCAACGGCTCTCGTTCCTCCTCTCGCCACGCTCAGGAAGGTGGTCGGGGCTAAAGGTCGGGCTCTTTCCCACTAATTCCACCAGATTGGCGAAATCTTGCAAAAACATGAGCCGAAAGGCCTCCCGTAAGGGTTTCCGAACTAGTAAATACACTTTCTCAATTAGAGACCTAATTTCTACTTCATTTCTACTCGTTCCAGAAAAGAATGACGCTCTTTCCTTATGTGACATCGGGAGGGCAAGGAACGTTAAGTGACTCGACCTCTGAAATGACCACTAAAATGCAAATAAGGGCTTTGACCAAAACCAACGGTAAGACCTATAGAGTTTTATAGTACTTCCAATGTGTATGTGAGTATAGGGCTAATAACGGCTTACTTATTACTGTAGTGTATAAAGCCCCTGCCCTGAAAGAGGACCCTTTAGGGGGCTCGACTGTTAAGGACCTTTAGGTGCTCGACCATAAGGACCTTTAGGTGCTCGACTGATAAGGACCTTTAGGTGCTCGACCATAAGGACCGGTAGG
>Ga0115851_100788_pt1 | contig 15505 bp, 14 predicted proteins | sample InSIn2gowninarea_FD_83865 | JGI IMG/M metagenome (GOLD analysis project Ga0115851, IMG submission 83865)
AAACAAGAGAGAGTTGTAGCTCTCTGTAGGTTGTAGCCTGCGTACTGGTAAAGGACTGCACCAGTACAAAATCATTGTAAAAGAAGTTTCTAATTGAAAGAAGATAGAGACATATTGCAGCAGGTGGCTTTCACCCACATTGGGTTTCCACCTTATATTTGGTGTTCTTTGGTGTGACCATCTATTTTTCATTGTTCTTGCTCATTATTATACGGTACTGACATACAAGTTAATCATCAATATCTGAAGAATATCTTAAAATATAAATCTAGATGGTATATTGAAAAGAATTTCATAATACTGATTCACCCCCCCTCTCAGTATTATTTCCAACACTCTTTTCATCCCAACTTATCCAAGGATGCTTGGCGATGGATTCGCCATCATTCTTAACCTTATCGCATTATCGGGGACACCCTGTACCATCTCAGCGCTGACTTTGTTCTCTGCCGATGCTTAACATTCGAGGAAGTTGAACGAGTTCTAAATGACTACCATTCTAGCGCCTATGGTGGTCATACATATGGGTATGATACTGCTCAAAATATCCTCCGTGCTGGTTATTTTTGGCCCTCTATCTTCAGGGATTACATTCTTGTCGTCCGCTCTTGTCATGAGTGCCAAATCTACCAACAAAAGATGCGCATGCCCCCCACTCCATTGCACCTTGTCATTACTATCAACCCTTTTGCCAAATGGGGCATTGATTATATGACCTGTAACCCTTGCTCAGCCAGGGGGCATGGGTATATCATCGTCGCTGTTGATTATTTCACAAAATGGGTTGAGGCGATGCCTACACTATCTGAAGATGGTCACACAATGGCGCAATTTTTATGTAATCATGTCATCTCACGGTTCGAAATCCCTCAGGCTATCGTCACTGATCATGACAAACATTTCCGTGATCATATGGTGACTGAGTTAACAACGCAGCTATGCTTGCGGCATGATAGCTCGACACCGTACTATCCCCAGGCCAATGGCCAAGTGGAAGCTGTCAACAAAGTTCTAGTTACAATGCTTCAACGCACCATCGACATGCACAAGTCCAACTGGCACTTGATGTTGTTTTCTGCCTTATGGGCCTACCAAACCTTAGTAAAGGATGCCACTGAGTTCACTCCATTCCAATTGGTTTATGGTCTAGAGGCTACCCTTCCCATTGAGTGTGAAATCCCTTCTCTGAAATTAGCCGTTGAATTACTCCCCAACACCACTCCAGCATAAGAACATATTCTCCACCTAGAGTGGCTTGATGAGACTCGTTGACTAGTTGCTCTAGCTATTGAAGCACAAAAGAAGAGAGTGAAAAATCACTTCGATCATACTGTCCATCCCCGTTCTTTTGTTGAAGGAGATTTAGTCCTACTTTATGATCAATCAAATGATAAGCTAGGGGTAGGCAAATTCGAGCCTATGTGGCATGGGCCATATATTGTAAAACGAGTTTTGAAAAATGGGGCCTATGAGATAATTGATTATGAAGGGAACCCTCTAGATAAGCCCCGAAATGGGCTTTATCTAAAAAAATATTATGCATGAACCCCATACATTTTTTTGATTTGTACATATGCATGTTTTCAACAGATGTGTTGTGTGCATGTTTTCATGTCTGGCTTGGTGTGTAGGTGTAATTGCCACTTATTGTGTCTTTACACTTCGTGTGCAGATGTCTGATACACCCTACATTGGTTTCACTGATGGTGCCTACCACAATACTCAGAATCTTTCTTCTGTGGCATGGGTGATCTCTGATCCTCATAGTGAGTTAGTGGACCTTAAAGGTGTTTGTCTAGGTTGCACCATAAACAATGTCGCTAAATACAATGTTGTTATTGAGTTACTGACCGAGGCTATCAACCTCGGTATTCGTACATTGGTTGTGAATCTGGATTCTCAGCTTGTTGTCCACTAGCTTAATGGGTGTTATTCTGTCAGATATCATTAGATTTTAAGGTTGTATTTATGTGTTAAATTGTTAGAAAGAGATTTTGATTTTATCATGTTAGCGCTTGAATATGCCCCATGCTGAAAAAGGCAAAACTCAAGGCAACATCAAACCACGCTCAGCCTCGTAGCTAGCCCTACGAGGATAGGAGAGGGATATCTCCGGGCCAATCTTGGAAAATATAATCGATGAGGCTCGAGATGACTGAAATTGTAACTAATCTTAGGCTAGGTATTAAGTGCAGAGGTTTAAAAGTGATTTTTTGAGTTTTTTTTGTTGAATCAAAGGGAAAGGCAATTTTGGGTGCGGGGATGAGACACAGTTTCTTCAGAGGTCTGATTAGAGCAAGATAGGCAATTGTTTTGATGCCTTCAAAGAAAATGATGTGAGTAGATCAGACAGGTGAGGAGCTAAGGAGAGCAAGGAAATCTCAAGAATTCTCCTTAAACAGAAGAAAACATGGAAGATCAAACAAACTTAAAGGCAGAGCATACAAATTATGGATTCTACCTTAACACTTCATTTGTTCAATTGCAGAAGATGAGAGAAGGAAAATGATACACATAACAACTTACAAGTACTGAAAGAAGCACACCATCAAGACATAAAGCCACATGAATTCCAAACAGTGCTGTAAAACCCTGGTCTTTCCTTTGCCAAAAATGCAGAGATACAATGTACAATAGAGTGTCAAGTTTTTCCCAAGAGTCCAACCCTGAAAATGACTAAGAAAATACATAATATAGGCAAGCCAACCCATTCCCTTGCCTCTAGGGGTCGAGCTCATCATCCCAGGAGCTATTTCAACCAACTCTAAACAAAGCACTACAATCTAGGCAGTCAAAACAACTTTCCTCTATAAGGTAGGAAACCAATTCATTCATTAATTTTTCACCTTTTAGTGAATGAATGTTCTAGAATAAGTAACTAAGAGTTAAAATAACATCATGTTTCATTAACTACATCAAGAGGAGTGAAAAAATCACATCACAAGTCAAAACTGGTCAAACTAGCTTCATTTCCTGAGCTGAAGATGAAAATTGTGCCAAAAAAAAAAAAAACCCTGTGCGCCGCGCGCCTGAGCCATATGCGCCATGCGCCTTTCTACCTATTTTTGGGGCACTTCCTAGCATCCAAATTGATCTCAGGTTGGCTTGTTGGAAAGTCCTGGATGTCTACTTTCCAACCCAAGTGGAATTTTCCAATTTGGTGTCCATTTGCCCCTCCAAAAGTGCATTCTCCCAGAAGTACTTCCTGCTAGTGCAAAAGGTGGCAGAAAGGTGATTTTCATGGTATTTTTGAGCCTTTTGGTCACCCAGAACTTGATGAAATGCTTTGGAAATAGCTTAGCATGTATTTTTCATCATGACAAATCCAAAACTACAAGCCATTTGTGATTTGGACCTCCCAATCTTATGGGTCGCGCGCGGCGCGCTACGCGTTGAGCCAAAAAACCTGTTTTTAGGACAAAATTTTCAAAATGACAAAAATTTCTCCGAATTTGCTCAAATTCGGAGTGAAGACCCTCTATCAAGTATTGTACCCCACCAATGAAGCCTCGGCCAAAATTCGGAGTGGATCGGGCTTTTTTCGCCGTTTTAGTACCTTGCTCAATCGCCTCTTAAGAATCTTCATTTTTGCTTTGCAAACATGCATGCGAGCCCAATAGTGAGTTTTCATATGACGAAGCATGTCCTTGTCTCTGTTTGCCTTCGCCAACAATTTATCCAAATGAGTGTTCACCCGGATGAGCATAGACTCTCGATCAATCGGTGTCAAATCACTGGGTCTCTTTCGGGCCAATTCTCGGTCTTCCCGGATTTGCCGCAGCTCATAAAGTGTATGTTCATCTTCCAGCTGTTTGTTGTGCTACTCCAAGTAGTTGATCACCCACTTAGCCATCTGCAATTTCTTTTGCAGTGAGTCATTCTCAGCCCTTTGCTGTCAGATGATCTCTTTTAGCTCCGAGCTAGGAGAGCTCACATCAAGATCAATGATATCCGTGTCCTGACATCCTGAAGGATCCTTATCAAACATGGGCCTCTTGCCCCTATCCTGGATCTGTACCTATACTGAAGAAGAAGGCGAGACCCTTTCCACATGATGTGGAGATAATACTTGTTGTGCTGATGAAGTCAATGAGACCCCTTCCACTCCGGGTGGAGATAGTACTCGTCGTGTAGATGCAAATAAGGCCCTGTGGCCTCGCTGGTATGTCACATATGGAGGAGCACTTATATGCTCAGTCTTGAGAATGCCTGGCTGGTGTGAAGGTGCTCCCTCATCGTGAACTATCTCGGGAGGCGGCTGTAGCACTGCGAAGTAATCATGGGAGATGAAATCCTCCCAAGTAATGCCCTGCTGTGCCAACTGATGCATCACAATGATTTTGATCAACGCATAATGATATATTCTCTTATGCTGATGTGCTGGGCTCTTCCTTTGTACTAAAGGCACCATCCTCTCTATGTTGCGACACATGAAAAATGGAATGTTCATCATACGTACCCGCGTGACATGCATTAACAAATGGACATGGTACGCATAGAGACGCGAGAATCTGCCCTCGCAACTGAAATAACGAATGATGAGTTTCATCAATGGTGCAAACTCATCTCTCAGGAATCTGAAAGGAAAAACTGTGCTCAAGTGTCTCATATACCCGGGTTTGATTTATGGCTCATAGTAGAATCTGTCTAACAGCTGGCGTTTACTCCATTCCTCCCCTAAATTTGGTATCCTAGTGGCCTGAGCAATAGTCTCAAGTGACAAGGTGAAATTCACTCCAGCAAGGTTTACATGACCATCCTGTAAATGTAGAACAAATAAACGGACTAGTTCCCGATGATTCTAGATTTGTGAGGTCATCTCACAGTATTGGAAACATGATTGACGCTGAAAACAATCCATTGCAAGTGGGCAAGCTTGCAATTGAGCCAAAGAAGTAGGCTCCTCCCTGACATGCTGACCACTTTTGCCACTTTTGTGATACCTCCGTGGCACATTTGGCACATTGACCTCCAGTGTAGAATCACTATCATACTCTTGCTCATAGACTGACTCGGTCTCTGACATGTCTTTGAAAATAAGATAGCTGGAATATATACGCTGATGTATAAACTGCGTGCACAATTTCCTATAAACTGTTCTTTTGCTATAAAAATGCTGTGACCAAGGGGACACAAATGCACAAGGGAATATTAGGAAAGGGGAAACATTAGGGAATTTGGAAATAAAAACAAGGGACTTAGAGAAGGGAAGGGAAATGAAAATCTTGGATTTTAGGGTTTTGGGATGTTAGGTAAGGATAATGTGTTTTGTAATAGTGGTGAGGGACTAGGATTTGAGGGATTACAGTGTAGGATGAAGGAGGGAATTAATGGGGAAAAATAAGGGTAAATTTGGGAATGGGAAACAAAGGGAAATGGGGAAATAATGACAACCTTGGTTACACTCTGTTTTTGAAACCCTTACACTCTGTTTGTGAAACCCTACAACAATTTTTTGCATTCAAACCCTACACCAATTTCATTGACAAAGAAGGGCTTTCCACTTGGATTTCTAAGGCAAACATATCATGAACCCATCACATTTATCTTTCAAAAGCCAAGCACAAGTGGTGGATGTGAGCCTACCTACAATTTTGTGCGGAGAGGAGGCGAGTTCATGCGTTTCCAAGAAAATTTTGGGCTTAAACCCCAGTGCGCCGCGCGCCTCACCCAACGCGCCGCGCGCCTCTGATGTGCCACACACGTGTATTTTTACACTGCGGTTTTATGCCTGATGCGCCGCGCGCCTAGTCCAATGCATCGCGCACCCTTGAAACTGCTCCAACTTCCTCACAAACTCACAATTTCGCTTTGGAATGATGTTCTTCATTCTTGGCATGCAAAATGAGTTGGAAACGTCATGAAATATCTTTATAAAGACTCACTTTTGATTTTTGCTTGGTGCATGACCCATTTTGTAATGTTTTGTCATTGACACTTTTTCAGGATTAATAGACTTCTGACTTTTTTGGTTTCCTCCTTAAATTTGGTTGAAATAATGATTTTCTTTGACAATTCTTTACAGGGATAGCTGTGATATGATCTGGCAAAGGAGACCAAGGTTGCGCTAGGACGATTCAAGAACTAAAATTTTTGAAGAGTTTTACAAAAATGAGATGATGACTTATCTTCAAAACAGAGTTTTAAAGAGAAGTCCTAATTTATTTGTATAATGATGAAAATTATTTGAAGTAACCACCTATTGAGGACATCCCTCTAGCCTGCTGGTCTTCTTAGACTTTGCAAAACAAGACTGACTCAACCCTAGACCTAATGACCAAGAACCATTGTTATGACCTAGAAATTTGAAACAGGACTATACATGACCCTTGAAGACTTGTTTTTATGAATAGACCTGAACCAGCAGTGCCAAACACGAGGGGAATGCGTAACACAAACCATTCCATCAGAGTTATGGCATGCCTAACGAAATGCAACTAATCAAAACTGATGGGACACCTAAACATGAAATGCAAAAAAGAGCTTTGATCTCTGACAGAGGGATAACTAGACTGACTCTAACATATCACATATCAACACATTCCAAGAAGATTAAACACGTTAACTGATGCATTAGAAAACCATGTATTAGACAGACATTTTCGCAACATGTAATCAAAACACCATATAGAAGCATCCAAAACATGATAATGAACCATAGGAATATGTATATATATATCTCGTGTGGCGCATCGAGGCGCTAAAAAAAAAAGTGTATATGTCCAAATAGAGTCTGTGTTCTCTGTACATCAGAGACACATGTCTCTCAAAAAAATCAGCAAGAAATAAAACCTAGGCATCTACTGTGGTGGTTTATGCTCCCTGTAGCACACCACCGCTTGCGAGACTCACCTCAAAAGTTGGTGTACCCTAGGTATCAACCCTACTATATGTATCTAGTACTCCATTGGTACCTCCTCGATCCCTCTATAATCATGAATCCCCTTCATCAGGCCCTCAAGATTTTGGGCCACCATCTCCACTGAACTGCTAGCCGGGGGAGCCAAGGCCAGCTCTCTGATGCCCTATGGATCCCTCTGTGCCTCTAGAGCTATCCCTATAGGCCTCTCTGGTCCCATGTCTGCAAGTACCATAGAATATTAGGACATATGCATTAAAATTTTTTAAAAATATCATAAAAGACAAAATACAAAATAATGTGATAAAGTGTTTTACCGCCATTATCCCACTGCTCGCTAGGGGGTAGCTACATATTAGGGTCTCCATGGAAGTCCATACCAGCATATGGACAGCCCTTGATGAAGATAATTTGGTGATCTAGCCACTTACGAAATAGTGTCCCTCATGACACTGGTTGTTCGCCACCCCCTCATGGCATAACATGCGCCCACCGTGTGATCCTGGTCTCCCGCAGTTTGGGCCTATCCAAATCCATATCCTACAATTGTAGTATTGGTGCCCACTCCAGCATGAGCGGGATCAAGATAGAACTGTAGCCAAACTGCTTCACCTCCCCGCAGTGATAGTTGGTAAGCTGTATTCTCATGTTGGTTGTCATTGCTTCCGCTTAGTTGAACATGGTCGGATTGAGGCAGTCAAGAGCCAACTGGAGTTGGATCTTTGTTGCTTCATGTTGGGCTTGGGAGCCTACTGCCCTCATCACCATGAATAGAACTACAAGAAGAATCAAGTCTTCCACTGTGGGAATTGCCACCTTCCCGCTTTTTGATTTGTGTGCCTGTGGGAACACTCATGCTATCAACATATCTAATGATTCACCCATGACCTGTTGGCCCTATAGAATTGGGCACTCGCCACGATGGGATAATCCAGTTAGGAAATATATGTCTGTAGCATCAAACTCAATGTCTCTGCCACGGATAATGAATTTTCTGTCTGTTGGGTTCCAAGCATGAATTAGCAATTCTAGCAAATCCAGTTGAGCCCGAAGGTGCGGAGTGAGAAAAAAATTCAATAGCCCACAAGCCCGTAGAGAATTTTGGCACCCAGCATCATTGAATGCTTCCTCATCATTGATATCATGAGTTCGTTCCTACCAAATGAATGCCCTATTGCCCTGCATGATAAGGAAAATGGATTAGAGCTTGTTTTCTAAAATTAAATTCATAATTTACACGAAAATTTAATTTTATGTCACCATCGTGATTGTTTTTAAAATAGTCGCGATGGCGCGGAGTTAACATTTCATTTTTCTCGCAATCGTCGCGAGAGTACATCATTTTCTCATGACAATCCCAGAGGTGCTACGTGTTATCACACTCAGTCGTCGCGAACCCGAGTGGCTTTTCCACGACGATCGAGAGGTGGATTCGAATTTGAAAAATCCACCGACTACCACCTACCTAGCACCAAATTACGTGAAAAAAATACTAAAATGCAGTGCACAAAGAAATGTACTTGCTTGGCGAAGGTTTCAGGATGAACCGTGGACGGATGAGGCTAGAATCAGCTTGAGAAGTTTGCTCAACTTGGTGCTCCAAATGCTCAAAGGTAAAATGAATAGTGAAAATGGTAAAAACAAATGAATTACCCCCCTTTTATAGTATTATTTTGAAAAATTAAAAAAATTATACTTTAAAATGTGGGTTTTCTCCTTTTTATTGCATGATTAATAAGGGTTTTTGTTTTTTTTTTAAACTATATTTCCACATATATTAATCATTTATGTTGAATGGGTTTTACGTTTAACATGTTTTTGTATAGAACTCCAGGTGCTGACGTTATGATGTACTTGATCCATAAAGTCTTCTTTAATGATCTTTTTTGACTTAAAATATGAAAAGATAGCCGAGTTATTCCTTTTGACTTGTTAAATGAAATAAGAGGCGGTCTGCTTTAAGCTCTTTTCTGACCATATAAATGCAAAAAGTTTGCCAAGATTTTGTCGTTTCGGGTTCATTATTGGTTACGAAATGATGCGGTGTTGATTGCTTTTCTACTTTTTCGGATCGGGGTCACTAATCACAAAAAGTACTCCTTGACTTCACAGTCAATCGGTTCTCTCGGGTATTATTTTATACCTTTTCGGGCTCGAGAGACACAAATATATGAAAAAGGACCCCCCTAGAGTTTTCTTTTTCATGTATTTTTCAAACTCTCTAAACATGAAAAAGACTCTGAGTTTTGCCTATGTCAGACTCGTTAAACCCTTGATGACATTGGACTCATCATCATAATGAGACTTGAGCTTCTCCTCCCTAAGGCTCGTTAAACTATTACTAGGTTGGATTCGGCTGAAAGTCGAACTTATATTACAAGCATATGCTATCCCCTTCAAGCTTGTTTTCAAAAATAATTGGGATACTCGCCAGCAATGGTGGGGGAAAATTTGGAAGTTGTCATTGATTACCTACGGCAGCTAGTCACTCTTGAACATCGACACTTTTTCTTCTTGTTGGATTGGGATATCCATACATCATCATTTGGCCTTCTGGGGTTTTGGGTTTCCATTTAGCCTCATTCCATCTAATCTATGCCGTCTCCATCAAGCCTCTGATCCCTTCGTACTTGAATGCTGCCACCCTCCAGAGTCGTGTCGCCAACATGCTCAAGAGTATAATCCTTCTGCAATTCACATCCTTACCGCCTTTTCTAGTACTCTGTCTTGCCATCTACCACTTGTTCCTTATCTTGTGTCATTGATGGGGGAAACATTATGGCCCTCCTACAATGGATCATCTCTTGTCAACATAAACTTATTATCCAGGAGACTGATCTAGAGATCCCCTTCGGTACCTTAGAGCTTGCATGCCTCAATGGCAAGTTCTTTGCACCTGATGATCGACTTTCATCATTGGTGATCGATTGGGTGATTCCGTGAGTGTTCGACTTCAGCACATTCTTCACACTTTGTGGATTGTACTGGACAGTACCTTGAGAGCCATTGGCGTTGTTAGTGGTTTCTCTCGCGCTTGTTAATGGTTTTCCTCATTGACTAGTAATCAAGTGACTCTCTATCATGCTCGACTTTAGCACCTCTATTTGAATGCTAGAATTTGTACTATGATTGGTTGGGTTTCAAGACCCAAAACTAAGATTACACATGTTCGGGCTGCGTGGAATGGTTTGTGATTACATGACTCAGTGATGGATGGCTGCGACCATACTTGAGTCTTCATGGATGGCTGCGATCATACCTTTATCATTATCATGGTCTTACTAGCTAGATGGCTGCATCCATACCACAGACCTAGTTCATATGTCTTTTGGATGGCTGTGCCCATACCTAGACTACATGTATTTCACTATCTGAGATCTCAGTGGGACTTGCGTCTACAGGTTCTTCCAGAAGGTGTTCTAGCTCATAAAGTTGTGTAAAGCATTTCACCCCTCCCACTCTCTCAGGCTTCATACTTTAGTGGGCATATGTTACACAATAATTTGTCACTGCCTTCACCCCAGTCCTTCTACTATGTCATGTATCCAATAAACATGCTCATACTAGACAAGTGCTCTCTTATGTTTCCAATTGACCCATTTTTCCTAAGTTTTTTGCCTCATCGCTACTATTAGCTAAGTACATGTGATGAACAGCATCATAATCAGTACAGTCATGCTTCCAGTGTGGGAGTACATCTGATTCCTGCGACACTTGGATTTCATGCTCCGACACGAGTCTGTTTGGTATCTTTCGTGAATTTTTGACTCCTTACATTGCCTACTAGTGATGTAAGCGCTAGATCTTAGTTATAAACTCGCGACGATCCAGATTGGGCAAATTTGTTTGAATAGTTGACCTTTTGGATGTCTCTAGACTTGGTTGTTGGGTCAGATTGGGTCGCCCTCCTCCCTCTGGCATGGTAGTTTTGTCTTTTGTGCTACTTATCTTGAGGATAAGCTCCCTCTCCCTCATTTCATGGAGACTCCTTCTCCTATAAAATCACTCACCATTGCTATCATCTGCTAGTTCTTTTGGTTGCATAGTGTTGCTGCTGGTTTTGAGTTTGATAGATAACTGGCGTGAGTGTGATAAGTGTGGGATTGCTTTATAGTTTGCAAGAAAGTGTGGAGTGCTCCTAATCTTGTGTAAAACTTGTGAATGATAGAGAGAGAGAGAGAGATATTTCTATTTGGGAGACCCATCTTTGAGAGTGAATGCTTGGAGAAACACATTGGTTAGACCCTCTGAGAAGGCTTGCGACGTCAAGACCCGATTGTAAGCTTACTCTTGTTTTATTATTAATACAATCAATGATGATTTCCTCTGTCTTGTATGTAATTTACTTGATAGCTCATGACCTCTTGACTTTGTGACTAAATAGATCATTGTTGTTTCTCGGTTATGTGCCTTGTCATTGTCTTGTGTTGTTTCAAGTCAATTACTCTTTAAGTAGAAGGAAACAGAAGCTAGAGCAGCGCAACGAAACTTCATGAACCACTGGTTTGGGGTAGGCCTCCAACAATGACTATTTAAGGGAATCAATTGTTGTTTTGTCCTTGCTGTGACTAGACCCACTCTAGGACTAGAGGGGTTTCCTCTATCCATAGAGGGAACACTTTCCTGCATCACATATCTTTCCACTGCTAGCCATCTTCTTTCACCACGAGAATTGATCTTGCAGATATCCCACTGAACAAGGTCTACCACATGCTCGAGTGAAAACCCTCAGCAACAAAGGCATCCCCTTGAATCCAAAATAGCTCTGATACCAAAATGTAGGTTTTAACCCTGTCCAAAAATTACCTACATACAAATTCTAAAACACAGAAAATAAACAATGCGAGAGCATAACACATAAAACACATATACACAGATATTTCCCTTGGATCCAAAAACTAGGACTACTTTCTTGATTTTTCATTATGTTCTTTTCAATTTTACAATGCATATTTATACATGCCAAAGCATCCAATACCATGGACTGAAAAACCATTGCATCCAAAACCATGGACCAAAAACCATCACATCCAAAAACATGTGCGAAAATCATGCAAAAAACCATAGGTGGGTCCACCCAACCTAACATAGGGTCCAAAACCAAAATTTTCCAGGGCGCTATGCCGGACCACATAAAGTGGGGTTACAGGTACCCCTCAAACCCCCTGTGACCTCCCCCTCTCTAACCCCTGGTTAACTACATGGGCTAGTCATGGAAAGAATATAACACAACCCAACACAAATGTCATCAAAAGAGTTAATGAAGGAACAGCTGAAGGTGATCCATTGGCTTTCCAACATGACATAGACATCACACATGTGGAAGCTCCCTCATCTATAACAGTCTGAAAAATATTGGTCTTTTGATATCTGTACTTTATCTGGAAAGCCATATGGTGAGGAAGTCTCTTTTTGACATTCAACATATCAAAAGTGAGAACTAAAGAATTCTTTGGATCTATTGCACCAATTTCCAAAAGCAAAGCACTTCTCTGAGTAGGGCATGACTGGAATACCTCCAATGCTAACATAGCACAAGGAATTTGAGCCATATCTTCTACAATCGAGTAGTTCTGGGCTGCCCTGGCATTAGGGTTAATAGTCGAACGCTTTGTGGAGCCTTTTGGTATCCGAGGTATAGACTCAATAGAGGGCCGCTCAATATGAAGTGGTTCTGTGGTTTCTGGAACATATTTAGCTTTAGATGTTTCCGATTCACTATGATCACATGCTCCCATAGCGATGCCAATATGAGAGATCATCATATAAACATTTGACGAATTTTCCCCTTCCTGGTTGTCCCCGACAAAGGTACCAGCATTAGAATTCGCACCAACAAGTAATTGCTGCCCCTGGGGAAAAGGGTTAGTCATAATAGCTTGGGAGCTATAGGACCCTTGTTGTACTAATAAGCACTGAGTGTCTTGCATCTTAGGGTAGAGGTGAGTCAGATGATCTCCATTGCATAACTTGCATGGAAATTTTACCTTTTTCTTGGACTCTTTCCTACCCTCTCCAGCATCATTTACGGGTTTGTTTGCATTTCCTTTTCCTTCCTGGTTCTTCTTCTTACCTCGTCCCTTCCTCTTCCCATTGGATTGTTAATTTCCTTTGGGTTTAGTGGTCTGGTTTACATTTATAGAGGTAGGTTGGGAAGGTGTAGTTACAGACAGTGTTGCCTGGGTAGAAGAAGAAGTTTTTATAGACAACTGTTGTAATTGATTCAATAGGTTCATCATGTTAACATCAATCGTTCTGACTATACCATCGGCATGGGGACCTGGTTTTGGTTTGGCTAAATTAGCCTTAGATCTAGGAGAATCATGTAGAATTTTTTGAAGAACCCCAAACTGAGAATATATGAGTTCCAATTCCCAGGCTCTGAAAATGGTCTCCTCTTCTATATAAACACCGGAGAGAGACACATCCTTTGAGATCTCAGGTTGTAATGATTTGAGAAACCATTCAAGAAGGAACTCTGATGGGATTTCAGCTTTGATAAACCTTTTCCTCCTCCCCCATTCCTGGATGTGATCCAAAATGTGAGTTATGGTGTCTTGCTGAAAGTTAGCCAGAAGTTCAGTTCCAGCTTCATATCGAACAAACAACTAAAAATGGTTCAAAAGGACATTAGTTGTTGGCTTGTATGGGCCTGACCCAGGTTCAGAGGTGATTTAACCAAACAAACCCTAGTACTACTAGCCCTTTTGGCAACAGTCCACAGAGCGCAAACTGAGGTCTCACCGAAGTAGTATGGGCAGGTGCTAGAACCAGGTTTCCGCACCCTAGAGATGTCTGATGGTTTGTTGGTGGTCTACAGTTTGACCCTACGCGCATGTCACTACGCACACCTATCAGTGCCTCACAGCTTGCAATGCTTCCCTTGCACAACTCTGTTCGAGGTGTGATCTATGTTATTACCCAAGTTCTTAACCCGATATTATCTAATTACTTAAACTTTCTGTATGAGCCCAATTATGCTTAACAATGTTCAATATTCATATAAGTGTGCACAGTAAACAACATAGTATAAATGCATAGAAAATCATACAAAACCAGATACACAGTATTTAGAATCAAACTTCTATTTATTATTCTTCTTCTTGGATTATAGACTCAACTTCGCCCTACGCACTCAGCTGCAGGGGTCCGCGCACTTAGCTATGGACTCTACTAGGCCTCTGTGCACTTAGCTGTAGAGCGTCTTCCTACTACTATGACCCAATACACTTAGACTTCTTCTCTATCCACTATTACATTAATCCATCTCTCCTTCTCTCCCTTTACAACTTATAGCCTTGCTCTTATTTATAAAATCCCATGGTCCACGGACCATGGGTATGCCGACATGACATTGCATTACATTACAAAACTTAGGGTGGACAACCCTATGACTCAATATACATTTTTCACTTTGCCCCACAATTAGCGGAGTCTTACAACCTATTTGACCAAAACATGGGCTTTGAGCCCCAAAACATGCTATGGGAGGATTCCATGCCCAAAAGGCCCCCAACATAAACATCGTGACTCGCCCTTGAGTCAGTCTATTGGTGCGACGATCTTGGCGTGGAGTCCCTCCAATTGGTCCTGAACGACCTGAGTGTTGGTAGCGCATTGGGCTGCTGCTCACTGCACCTACTGCATTTTGTCTTCTGAGCCATCTCTTTCTAGCATGCTACATTGCATCTGTACCTACATCCCCTGAATCTACAGGAGTTTTCCTTCGATATTTACTGTGGTTGTGAAGGTTTCGTCAATCCATGGTTGGATGCACACTTTGAGAACAACTTCCTTATGGCATGCCGCATCCACCTGCTCTTTCAATGCCTTGGCTTGCTGCATCTTTGCAACTTGTTGAGTAAGGACTACTGTCTACACAGTCCCTCTAATTTTGTCATATTGTTGCTGGAGCTCGCGTGCCTCTGTCTCCAACCGCTGAATGTTGGGGTCCTCCTGCAATGTTGTGATGACCTCAAGCGCATGCTCCAACATGGTGGTACAATCACGCACTACACCTCCAATCTCTTCCATTCCTACTGCGATAGTACTGGCGTGCTACTCTCTAACCTCTGGGGGAGTGGAAGGCTACACCTTCAATCACAATTTGGAAATCTAGAGATTTAGCTCCAGCTGCACCTTTGTTGTATCTTCTCTAGCATCGCGGACTCCACTTGCTAAACTGTGAATCCGCACTCCTACCAGTAGATTTGCTATGATAGCCAGCTCTGGGATGTGTCATCAGGCATCATCTACCATCTGCACCGACTATTTGTTTTATGACACCAACTTGGTGCATTGCAAGCTAAGTTGTTCTATATTAATCTTCTACTCACTCAGAACCTAGATCACGTGGCTCTCCCTAGCACGCAGCTATGTTGTTATTCCATCCTATAGCTGATAGAGTGTTTCTCGGGGAAGGGCGGCTAGATTAAGGCCAAGGCCTTTCATCATGCTAATCATCATCCAGTACATCGTATCTCCTGATACCAACACTCCTTCTGGTAACACTGTTGTGTTGGCCATCCTTGCGCGCAACATCTATTCTGCCATTGAAGTGCCCACTGCTACATGGGTAGATAGGATACCTTCCTGAGGGGGCTACATCTTTAACTCCTATCACAGGAAGTTTCTGACCAAAATCCC
>Ga0115851_100790_pt1 | contig 15498 bp, 14 predicted proteins | sample InSIn2gowninarea_FD_83865 | JGI IMG/M metagenome (GOLD analysis project Ga0115851, IMG submission 83865)
TATTCTTTATTTTTAACATTTAAATTCTTAGATTATTTTTAGTTTTAAATGTGATGACTATGAATGCTTATAATCAATTTCAAAAACACCCACATATCTATCACCCTCATTCGCATAACAAGTTCCTTAATATGCCACACTTCCTTCTCCTTCACCTTTGTACTTCAGAGCCATAAGTGATTAATCGACACATGTATTTTAGGCAAAGGTCTTGTAGTACATCTTGCAAAATACATGTTCTTTTACAAGACCAAATATGACCCAAGAAAAATTTCATACTTGCCAAGAGTTTATAACACAGTCTTTGGTGAAGTTTACATCATAATCATAAAATAAATCAATACCCCAACCATCAACAAAAGGGCCATAAACATCATCATGTTTCTTTCATAAGTGATGGCAAACACTTCATCACTTGTACAATCATTTTGTAACATGTTATTTACAAAATTTGGCCATGTTCAACTACTTAAAAATGCTAACCATTTCTTACCCAACCAAGTTGATGGGCTCTCTTCCTACTGTTGGATTTCTCATTGATTTTCTAAACTGGTAGGTTCCCTTCTAGTTCTTTCTAATCCTTCGATCATTGATCTAGATGGAGCTTCCAGCATGTGGCTCTCTGATGTCCATGCTTGTTACAATGGATACAAAAATTCTTATTCCTCTAGACTTTTTTGACCTTCCTCCTTCCCTAATCTGGAGAAGGGTCTACATGTATTTTCCTTTTCCTTGTTGTCATTCTCTTCCAACACTCGGCAACAACATGATTATATCAACCACAAAAAGTACATGCTTTTCTATGCCATAGATTTTATCTGTCATTATCAATATTCTTGTAATCAAAAGGAACATTAGAATATCGATACCTTTTATAACTTGCTTGGTTGTTTCTAGTGTGATCTAGGTGAGAATTTCTTTCCTTATATTTTCCTCTACAATGTTCACAGCCATGGGAAGATTGTGATGTGTTCCCATCATTCCCTTTCCTTGATGGTTTTCTCAATGGCTTGGAAGCTTCTGATTCCTTTGAACATTATCTTTCAATGTACCCCAATCCTGCAAATCGAGGTCTTTGTACAACCTTCAATGGATGAATCATTCCTTGGCCATTAACACTAAGTCCTCCTCCTTTATACCCCATCTTGGTAAGGAGTCTCATTTTTGTTCTTGAAATGGGTACCTCAATGCTTCCAACCAAAATAGTGTCATGTGAAAATGAAACTAAAGAACAATCAACATTGTTTACCTTAGTTTTTTATTCTGAAGCAGATGATGATGGCTTCAGTAAGCCTTCGTTGCAATCCAAGTCTTCCAAGGCCTCCTTTGCAACTCGTAATTGAAGTTGCAATATCTGTTTTGCCTCTTCTACTTCTTATAGAAGTCTCCTTAATTCAACATTCGTTGCTTGAAGGCTTTGGTTGATCTCTTCATTTGAATGATGAGGTGTAGAAGATCAATAATCACCCAAATATGGAGATTTAGCATCATCCTCTACTTTCTCTTTCTCTTGTTCCGCTTTTGCCATTTTCTCATCATAATCTGCAAACAATATATCTATCATGTTTTCCATTATGTATAAGGCCTCAAAGATTATTTTTTTCTCCATTTCCCTTCTTGCATGTTCAATTCGCAATCCATAGCAAAAAGGTTAGACCACTTGGATACCACTTGATCTAGGAAATTTTTGTGAATGCTTTCAAATAAAAATATCCATTATACAGGTCCTTTTACTAACACTTTTGCTTGTGAAATCATGAGAAATTCATATTATAAACAACTTCAACAAACCATCAGCATGAAACAAGAAGCAATAATCATGAATAAACACAAACACGTGATATGATAATGGAGTCCACCGAGTGTGGGTTATGTATCTGAGCCCAAAGTCAAGAGTGGGGAGGTCACTTCATTAATTGTTGCAAGATGCTGAGTACATGATGTAATCTCGGTCAATACAAGGATGAACCCCCTTATCTAGTGTTGAGGCCTTCATTTTTGGAGGAATTAAGACGTTTTGGAGAGAAGTCATAAGGTTGCAAAAAAGTGGCGGAAATGGCCATTGGAGAGCTGTGAGAATAGCAATCAAGGAAAAGAAGGAACTCACGAAAGACTAGAAGTTGCAAAGGGACAGTGGGAAGGTGTAGATATATCCAAGCGGGAAAAGAGCAATGAAAACTGAGGAATGGAGACAAACAAGCAAGGGAGAAGGTGGAGAGCCTAAGAAGGAACTGGCAGTTCAAGTTGGTACGCAGAGAGAAGGAAGAACAAGTCAAAAGGAAAAAAGGAGGACCGGAAATGGTTGTCATTGATGTTGTTTGTTGTGTTTCTATGAGAACTTCTCTGTATCTATCATTCGCTAAGCTTGTATTATGTCTTGTTAGAGTCTTGTATGTTGAGGAAGAGGCCTTGAGCTTGATGTAATGTATTCACATCTCAGATTAATGATGAAGCCTCATATTGGGATCATCATGTGTTAGTTGTATGTCATTCCGGTACTTTAAAAAATTTTATCTATGCATATATTTAAGTAGTCTCTCTATTACAACATGTATGGCCTTTTGCGATAAAACTTTATTGTAGAATGATTCAATGTTCTTTGCTCTTGATTCCCTAAAATGATTCCCCGTGATACTAGATTTCAACCCTCATCTAACTAGGGTTGCGACATGCCTTGGGTGAGACTCCTTATCCATTCTAGGTAAGGCAAAAAATGGTGGCATTGTGCTAGAATACAACAAAGCCTTGTTGGCCCCTCCCCCCAAACCCCGAGTCTTGACCTTATTGCTATTTATGCACCAACAAATGGTTTCATCGCCAGGACCAGAAATTTAAAAAAGGGGTTTGGAATATGGTATCGAGGATATTTAAGAAAGAACTGCAAAACTGGTGGGATGTGAAAGTGGACTAGTTTTTTCCTCACCAAGCTCAACTTTGTCGATGAACCGTTGCGAAATTAAATGAATAAATCTTGTATTCAGAGCTGGTTAGTGATCACTACGAGATATTCTGGTGCAAGTTCCAAAAAGAACTATACAACTAGTTGTGGATATTGCAGGTGAAATGAAAGTCCAATGGAAAAAAACCCATCTTTTCATACCTGGACTCAAGTGGACCTCACCACTCTACATCGTCTTGATATAGATCTGACGAGAGTGATATATTTCTAGGTGAAAACCACACTGGAAGGGTATATTATTGAGTTTGCAGCAGAAATTCATCAGTCTTTTACAAAAGTTGAAGTTTTGCTCTAATCGAGGTTGCGAGGGAAGATACTAAAATAGGTTACCCTATGGATTAAGGTTTTAATGGTGGAAGATGGCTTGTTGGTGTTCTAGAACTCAAGCATGGCAGCGTAAACACCTAGTACTGGGGGAAGGACCTAAAGGGAGGTATGTAACCGAGTGGGGAACTATGAGACTATCACGAGGATGGATGCAGATGACTTCTAAAAGGTCAGGGATCTAAGAGCACAAAGGATAGTGTGGATAGTGGAGAAATGGAAGGAAAGGGCCATGCAAATGATTAAAAGGCAACAAAAGGGATTTCACCAAGAAGGAGCAGTGTTGAGATATTCGGAAGAGGGAGAAAGTATGGAAGGAAGCTCAGTGGGAAGGGAAAATATGTCTGCAACCGCAGTGGGTCTGGAAGGTGATAAGGACCCACCCCCGCCAGTGGAGATGGAGATGTTGGATGGAAAGGGACACCTAGGCTTGGAGAGAAGCCTAGAATATGGCATGCATTTTCCTATAAGCATATTGTTTTTTGAAGATGATGCATCCAAAGGAATCAACAATCTCCCTCCCCGAAGCTTAGGTAGTGTAGTGGCCAACCTAGGGTGCTAGATTAGACTATATTTATTATCAACCAGGGTAAGTAAACTTCGAGCCATGCATCTAAAATCTATAGACATAAAGGATTCCTAACTAAGTGTTCATTGTGATGGGTTACAATACTTCTTTACAGAAGGTTAAGATATGTTTCCTCTCACCTTGACACTCAAATTACCCAACTCATCTAACTGTCCTAAAGATACAGCGTATTGCTAGACTGATATTTTAATCCCCTTACAAGGATGCTATGCATAAAAGCTCTGTCTAGTTAACACTTAAGCATTCAAACGCACACTAAAGTTTAAATACATGAAAATAGAGTCTATGGAAATGCTTTAAAATATAGCTATGGATCAGATCTCTTACAAGATATGGTTCAATGATCTAACGATAAAACCTTTAAGCTATCACCATAAATACCATTTGTGAGAATTGCTAATCAAATTGACAAAGTCATAAACATGGAAATAACACTAAACACTATGCGTTCTATTCAATATTCAAAAGCTGCTAAGGAAATGAAATTAACAGTATACCAATCCACGCAAGGCCCGTCCACGTTTCAATGGTACACTGAAGTAAACTCAAGCGACGGAATTATTAACGCATAAACACTGTTGGAGTAAAACCTTGACTGTAATCAAGTTCAGTAGTTAAGTTCTGAAGATCATACAAAAAGATCTGTTCTCAAACAATACACAGAGATGATAATAATCGTAACTGTAACTATCTTTGAAAAACAAAAAATAGGCAGTCTTTATTTGAATCGAATGTACATTCACTAAGCAGATGTTTCTGCTTTTACAATGGAATGATTTTTGGTCATTTCTATTCTAAACCGATTTCCAAAAAGAAACAAAACAAAACCAGTTTGGGAAACCCATGGCTGTTACTGCTTTATAACCAAAAGGCTAGGGTTTTGACCAGCGTTGACCGCATAACCAGGAGCATTTGATTTGCTGTAGGATCGATTGTTCTCCATTCATGTACATTCCAAGTCTCGTTCCTATCCATTGCTTTGGCTTTCTTGTCATGCCACGTGTTAGATGATAAACCATTTACAGGATGTTATGACTTCTTGTAACCTTTTTATTGAAAATTCCTAATTTCTAACATAAAAATTTATAAATCAACTTTAATGCAAACTAATAACTATAATATTATTACTTAATCAATTTCAATGGATATAAGGGGTCTATGAAGGAAAAAGGTAGACAAATGATGTGTTTCAAGAAGAAAAAGGATGGTAATGGAATGGTACCAACATCTCCCCCAAGCTTAATGACTTAGCATGTCCTCATGCTAACCCTGATGTACTTGCCTCTATACTCTGTTTCTGCCTATACCTCTTCTGCTTTTAACAATGCATCTATGTTCTTCTTAGCTTGCGCATCTTTCTGAATGTGGAGCTCATGTTTCAAACACTTTTATTTCTCCTTGAGGGCTTTCTTTTGGGTATACCATTTGGTTGCCCACTTGCAAAGGTCAGTTTATTCAGCCTTGAGCTCTTGGATTTGCTCCTTAAGCTTCTCATTCTTCTGCTGGGTTTCCTTACTCTGAGTCCTCAACATTTCCTTCTCCCTCTTAATGACATTCTCCAGCATGTTGGCCTCCATCAGTTCTTCTTTTAACTTTTCAATTTTCTTCTCCAGCCTCCTTTGTTTCTTGATTGCAGGTGGTGATTCTTTTCCTTTCCTATTGTTGCTCTCAACCTCCATTTCGGCTTCTGGTCCAGGCTGTGAGTGAGCACTGCTCTCGATGTCCATCGATGCATGTGCATTTGATTCTAGTTGGTCTTCTTGTGGCAGGGTCTTTTGTGCTCTCCTGGATCTCCTTGTATATGTAGTAAAAACTTTATCTTGCTCCATTTTCTGGGTAGCCTCTTGTCTCATCTTTCTCGTCCTCACACTACTACCGGGTGGAGGGACATTTCTTGATTTGTGCACAGGGATCTCTTCATCAATGTCAAGCATGAAACCTGAGTGCTCTTGCTATTCTTGCTCATCCTCTCCCTCTTTGATTTGATTGGCAATCAGGAATTCCTTCCATGTCTTTCCCCTTTTCTGCACTTCAAATTCAATGAGAATTTTAATTAACCCGAAATGATACAAGCTTTTGTCCTCATTACCTTTTTGCTTTTGGATAGTTTTTGACATCTTGGTTAAGCTCTGTAAGAGGAAATATGGTAAACTAATGTTGCACTGCCCTTTTAAATGTAACAGTAGTTTGATGTGGTATAAATAAACTATGTTGTAGCGGCCCTCACAAGTAACAAATTTTTGAATGATATACACCATTTCGTCCCATGGATGCATCAGCCAGCTCCTAGGGACACCCTTCTTCCAGTTAACAGATGAAACCCTCGACCTGGACATGAATTGGGTCCATGATTTTTCTTTGAATTGTTTTTTTTTGAAGTATTTCTCTCCTTCTAGGTTGATCCCCAAGGATTGTTCTATGGTGTCTTCTGAGATCCTAAATGAAAAATTACCTATCAAGGCTTTCTCCCCATTAAATGTAAAGGCAAACTATTTAGTTACTTCCTCATTGCTCCCATTAAACTTCTCCAAGAAGGGTAGCCATTGTTTTTCACTTAAAATTGCAATGCAGTCATCGTGGTACTGAGAACTATCAAATGTGTTTCGCTCTACTCTATTAGTCATTTTGACAGAGGAACTTCTGCTCTAACCCTCTTCGTTTATGCTTACTAATTTAACAAGGGTATTTTGGTTTGTTACCTTTGCCTTTCGCTCCACACTACTGACCTGGTGGTGCCCTCTATTCTTCGAGATTAGCTCCTTCAATGGCTTAAGCAGTGACTGGATGATTGTCCTTGAATTATGGCAGAGGTCGAAACTTGTGAACCCAATGACTGTGTTTTCCTTTCGTAGCACTTGCTGTTCTCTGCCTTTGTTTTTGAAATCACAGCACTTGAATTGCTAGTATGGAACAACTGAGAATGAAATGAAATTTTTAACAGCGGACTTGACCCAATTCACTATAATAATAACAGAGCGTATTCATATTTCAATTACAGAGGAGTAGCTGTACTGGGTCGTATGAGTACCATCATGAGAATGTTGTAAGCATGTATGGAGTACTAGAGTATAATAACGGATAGTTGTTTGCATGAGTCGACTTGGTCGGATGATCATGTTATAACTTGGCCGATTCAAAAATAATGAATGAAACCATGTAACATTTGGCTTTCCAATAGTTTACCACTTGTCCCTTGCTCATTGGTACTTGGCCAAATAGGGAGATGTTGGACCGATAGTAAGGTTTGATGACCGATATGGATTTAATAACAAAGGCTGGTAGGGTGGTATAATAGGGGATTTAAAAATCGTATGAGGAGTATGGGATAGGCTAAAATGTTGGGAGATGATAGGGATTAGGAATATGACAAGGGTGATAGATATGTGGGTGTTTTTGAAATTGATTATAAGCATTCATAGTCATCACATTTAAAACTAAAAATAATCTAAGAATTTAAATGTTAAAAATAAAGAATACATTACACTTTTATTGGTTGATCAAGAGTTGAGTTGGCATGCTAGGTAGGACTGGTCTTTCTTGTTCAGATATGACTAATATTTGTTGTTCATAATAGGTCCCTCTGAGATGAATTTGAATGCAACAGGTCCCTCTGAGATCTAGAAAATGTTTGTGCAGCTTCTTTGAAATCTGGAAAAGAATTATATGTGTGCAACTTCCTTGATCTTTGATGTTTGATGGAGCCTTGGTGACGAGCAACCTTTGGATCTCTGTTGAAAACTTGTTGAAGCTTTTTTGAAGTAGCTTGAGATAGTAGTCTCTAACAAGTCCCTTTAGTTTGTTGAACAGGTCCCTCTGGTTAGATCAAAGACAAAAACAACTTCTTTACTGAAATACTAAAGTGCTGAAACAAACTCTTTGAAAATTTACAATGAGGAGAAAAAAAAACAAAAATGATGATGCTTCTCCCCCACTAAAGTTTTGACTTGTCCTCAAGTCATTATTGAAGTGATGAATCAAACAGGAAACAAATAAAACATGGAATTCTTACCAGCCAAAGAATTGGTTTTCAAGTAAGAATTCTGGGTTAGAGTGTGCCAGAATCTGGTTTTTTTTTTTTTTTTGGTTAAATTGAAATGAAAATAAACTAAGGTAGAGGTATTACAGCTGAAGGCTGCAATATCTCAACCTCCCTTGGGTGAATTTCAGTTTGAAGAAAATCCTGCTTAGTGATGGACTTATGGTAAAGTTTCAACCGATGGCCATTGACAAGAAATGGGTGGCCTTCTCCATCAATGGTAATAAGTGACAGATCCATTTTCATAAACTTTAACTATTTCATATGGGCCCATCCAATGTGTAGTAAATTTGGCTTTATGATCTCTGAATTTAGAGTCAAAGAGTAAAGCCCAATCGCCTTCTTTGAACTGCTTATTCTTGATATGTGCATCATGCCACTGCTTCCTTTGTTTCTGCATGAGGAGTGTTGTCTCCTCCGCTTGCTGCCTCATTTCATCCAGCTGGTTCAACTGCTGAATTCTTTCTTGTTGTGCTTCATTAAGATCAATTTCCAAATCTGCAGCCATCTTAAAAGTATGTATTTGAAACTCAATAGGAAGCATTACCTCTTTGCCATACACCAACTGATATGGTGTAAATCCTGTAGTGTTCTTCCACGTGATTCTATAAACCCAGAGTGCATCTTTGAGCTTCTCTTCCCAATTCTTTCTGTTCATTGCCACGGTCTTAGTGATAATTCCTTCCATGTTTTATTTGTGGATTCCACCTGGCCATTGGCCTATGGATGGTAAGGTGTACTTCTTCTGTGCTTGATTTGATATTTTTCTGTGATGTCCTTAACTAACTTTGAAGTAAACAGAGTACCTTGATCTGTTACAATCTCCCTTGGTACTTCATACCTTACAAAAATTTCTTCAAAAAGGAAATTTACCACTGTTTGCTCAGTTGCCCGGACTAGTGCTTTGGCTTCAGCGTATTTTGTTAAGTAATCAGTACATACTAGGATGTACTTCTTACTATTGGAAGTTGGATTAATGGGTCCTATGAAATCTAGAGCCCATTTTTCAAATGGCTCTAGGTGTACTTGAGGCTAAAGTGGCATCTCATCTGAAGCTATTGGCCTACCCATTCTTTGACAGCTATCACAACTCTTCATGTACTTCTTGGAATCCTTAAAAATGGATGGCTAGTAGTATCCAAGACTAAGAATCTTGAATTCTGTTCGCTTAGCTGCAAAATTCCCACCACACGATTCATCATGGCAAGATTTTAAAATATCAATTATTTCATCATTTCTTACACATTGTCTAATAATCATATCATAACCAGTGTAAAATAAATCGCCATTAACCCATGAGTATCGAGCACTTTGTTTGACAAGCCTCTTCTTTTCCTTTGGAGTAAAGTATGGGGGTGTTCTTCCTATAGACAAATAATTGGCCAAGTCAGCATACCAAGGATTCACTATTGAAATTGCAAATAGATTTTCATCCGGAAAAGAATCTTCAACCGGAACAACCTCACCTCGATTTTGCAGTCTAGAAAGAAAATCTGCCACCTGATTCTCCTTACCTGGTCTATCCAATACTGTGATGTTAAATTCCTGTAACAATAACAACCATCTGGTAACTCTGCCACTAGTTACTGGTTTATTCATTAAATTCCTAATGGCAGAATGGTCAGTATGTACAAAAACTTCATAACCAGTTATATAATGTCGGAATTTATTCACAGCATGTATGACTGTAAGCATTTCTTTTTCTGTGACTGTGTAGTTTAATTCTACAGGTGTTAGATTTTTTCTAATGAAATAGATGGCATAATGACAAGACTCCTCTTTTTTTCCTAATGAGGCACCTACTACAGTATCATATGCATCTGTAAAGATGTGAAATGGTAGGTTCTAGTTAGGCCCTTTTAAGAGTAGTGTGGTTGATAACTTTCCTTTGAGTGTTTCAAATGCTTGCTGAAAATTATCATTCTAGTTGAAAGGTGTATCTTTTGCTAGAAGTTTAAACAAAGGTGAAGCTATTTTACTAAAATATTCAATAAATCTTCTGTAATAGCTTGCATACCCAAGGAAACTTCTTACCTCTTTCTGATTCGTTGGAATTAGCAAATTGACAATGATCTGGATTTTTGATGGATGAACTTTAATGCCTTGTGAAGAAATATAGTGTCCTAATACTATCCCTTCATTTAACATCATAAAACACTTTCCATTGCTCAGGGACAGATTAGCTTCAATACATCTCTTCAAAACTTTTGCAATATTCTCTAATGCATGCTCAAATGAATTACCATATACTAAAAAATCATCCATATAAACTTCAACACAATCATGAACTAAATCAGCAAAAATAGCTAATACAGCTCTCTGAAATGTAGCTGGAGCATTGCAAAGTCCAAATGGCAAAACATTATAAGCATAGGTGCTCCAAGGACAAGTAAAAGTGGTTTTGTCCTGGTCCTCTAAGGCTATCCTGATCTAGTTATAGCCACTGAAACCATCAAGAAAAGAGAATGATGATTTCCCAGCTAATGTGTCTAGCACTTGATCAATAAATGGTAGTGGGAAATAATCTTTGAGAGTTGCTTTGTTTAATTGTCTGTAGTCTACACAAATCCTCCACTTACCATTTTTCTTGGGAACTACTACCAATGGGGATACCCAATGACTGTCAGAGATAGGATAGATAAAATTGACTTTCAATAGTTTTTGTAATTCCTCTCTAACAATATCCCAAAGCATGGGGTTCATTTGTCTCTACGGTTGCCTCACTGGTTTGATAGTACTATTGGCATAAATATGGTGAGTGCGTGTTTCAGGGTGAATCCTGTGCATATCAGTGTAGTCCCAAGCAAATGCTTTCTGGTATTTTCTCAATAGTTGAATCAATTTCTCTTCCTGAGATGAGTCTAGGTGAGTACCAATATTCAAAGTTTTTCCTGGACTAATATCTATGGTCTTACTCTGTGTGTTTGTGATGGAATGAATGGGAAAAATGTTCTGAAATGTTGTTTGCAAAGATTGAATGGTGCATGTTTCCTGAAAATTTTGTGCCAAAAGTTCATCTGCAGCATGATATTGGTCATTTCTCAATTCTTCAGAAACATCAGGTTGAGAAAGGAACAATTCTACCAAATCATCATTATTATGTTCTTGAAAATCATAGATTTGGTTGATGCTAAAAACAAATTGAACTTCTTCCTTGTCATTGTATTTATCGTCAAGCCATAAATTGTGTGCTACTGTTGGTGATTGTGCTGATGGGTAAAGAGTGAGTTGTTTTCTTTATGTTCCTCGTGAAATGATCATATTACCCAATTGACATCCTATGAATGCATCAGCAGTTGCTAACCATGGTCTACCAAGGATGATGGGGTGTCCTCCTAAATTGGATTTTGGCTGAAGAACTAAAAAGTCCACTGGATACTCCCAAGAGTCTAGTGAAACAATTATGTCCTCCAAAATCCCTTCAGGAATCACTTTAGACCTATCAGCAAGTTCTAGAACAATTGTTGTGTGTTGCAAGTTTGTGAGCTGGAGTATTTTCATGGTTTCAAGAGTCATCACATTTATTGCAGCCCCAAGATCAAGTAAGTTGTTTGGAATATGTATGTTGTTAATGATTGTAGTGACTTTGGGAATGCCAGGATCAACATACTTTTCCATTGAAATGGTATTTGTCATAACGCCAGCTAAATGTCCAATAACATGAATAGTTTGTGGATCAACTCTTTTCCTAATAGGCTTTTTAAGGCACAGTTCTTTGATGGCTTTAGTATATATGGGAATGTATTTTATGGGTTGGAGTAATGGGATTTTTATATAGACATTCTTTAGCTCATCTAATACATCAAACTATGGTATAGACATGGGAAGTTTTTCTTGAACCAATCTGTCTAGAAAAGGTGGTGGATGCAACGGTTGCAATTGTTTATTTTTGATGTCATCATTTTGTTTCTTTTGAGTTGGATTTTCAGTTTCTTCATTTTCTTCTTGTTTTTCAGCTATTGGAGGTTCTTTTTGAAGTACCTCACCAGACCTCAAATTGATATTTTGTAAAGGTAATGTGGGATATGATGGTCCCTCATCTACATTATAGGCTAGTCTCTCTGCTCTGTTATTTGGATTTGATACAGGTTGAGCAGGGATTTGAGTAGGTCTAGGAGGTTGTTGGTTAGATGGAAGTTGTAATGGTGGTGGATTTATTGGTGGAGGAGCAAGTAATGCTTGTTGAGTGGGCTAAGGTTGGTATGGGTAAACAACTTGCTATTGAGGATATTGCTGATATGATTGAGGATATGGTGAATATGGCTGATGATATTGTTGATATGGCTGCGAATATGGTTGGTATGGTTGAGGATATGACTGATATTGTTGGGAGTATTGCTGAGATGGTCTCCATTGTTGTTGTGGGTAATTTTGGTGCTGCCATGGCATGGGTACATTCCACGAATTCTGAGCATACATTTGATCATGTGCAGGAAATTGTAAATTCTAGTTTGGGAACATACCTTGAGGTGGAGGTCTTGGTTGCCATGGTCTCTTTGCGCCCATGAAATACACATTTTCCATATCTATGTTAGCTGCCACATTAGAATTCTGCAAAACCTTGACTTTAGAGCAATGAAATATATCATGATTTTCAGTACAAAAAGCACAAACTTGAATGTTTTCTAATAAGCATTCTTTTAAGGCATGTTTCTTCTGGAATTTTGGGCAAAATATAGCCATCATTTGATCTTCCTCTTCTTGTCTTTTCTTAGCTTTAAGAGTGTCAATTTGAGTTCCTAAAGTACTCAATAAATCTTTTTTAAATTCCTCTAACAGATTTCCTATTTCAGCTCTTGTGACACTTGTTGAAGCAGATTTTGTGGCTTTGGATGATATGATTCTTTTTCCAACTTTGGCTTTGCTCCTAGAATACTTTTCACATAACTCCACAATTTCTTCAAAAGGTAAAGTGGAAATATCACCTTTGCCCATAAAATTAAGATCATCTAAGTATTCCTCTCGAATTCCCCTCAAAAATATTGTTCTAATGAGATCAAGAGTCATGGATCGATGTTTTGATTTTTGTAAGTTATAAGCAAATCATTCCAAGTACTCTTCTAGACTTTCATCCTCTTGTTGATTCATCCTAAAGATATCATCTTTAGAATCCTTTGATCTACAATAAGGTTGGTATTTCCTTAGGAATATTCTTCTCATGCCATCCCAATTAGTTATTGCATGCTCACCAAGTCCCATGAACCATTTTAGTGTTGATGCCTTTAATGTTGCTAGGAAGAGTCTAAGCCTATGGGCATCATCGGTGTAACCATACGTTTGACAGACAATGTCAAACTCAAACAAGAATGAATCTGGGTCTTCTGAAGCCATGCCATAAAAATTTGGTAACACAGAAGGAGGTATGTTTTTCATTTTTATTTCCTCATCATGATTGTCTTCTTCTGGTTCATGGATAGGAAATTTAAAGGTTGACTCTTCTTCCTGTCCTTGATTTGGTGGTCCTCTCTCTGATCCATGTCCTTCTTCAGCCATTTTGATAGGTTCCTCGATTGATTTAATTTTGTGTTCGATGTCACTTGTTTCAAAGAGAAGATTAAGGAAAGATTGTGCTGTTTTCTCCTTTTATAGAGGATTCAGGGAAATGTTTCTTCTGAGATTCATGTGCTAATAGAATCTACCTCTCGATGAGTGTGAGTCTTTGCCCTGATTTATGTTTATCCTCTAGTGTTTGTATGGTGATTTCCTAAAGGGTCTACTCCTGATGGTAGGTTAGTTTTTGGATGGGGGGGTTTGATGAATCTACCTTTATTATCTCTAGATCTAGGCATAAGTAAACATGATTTCTAAAATGATGATTAAAATCAAATCTATGTTGTGGTTTTTTTTTTTTAATTATATATATATATATATTTGAAATCCTCTAACTACGCCTCCCCGGCAATGGCGCCAAAATGCAGTGGCCAACCTAGGGTGCTAGATTAGACTATATTTATTATCAACCAGGGTAAGTAAACTTCGAGGCATGCATCTAAAATCTATAGACATAAAGGATTCCTAACTAAGTGTTCATTGTGATAGGTTACAGTACTTCTTTACAAAAGGTTAAGATATGTTTCCTCTCACCTTGACACTCAGATTACCCAACTCATCTAACTGTCCTAAAGATACAGCGTATTGCTAGACAGAGATTTTAATCCCCTTACAAGGATGCTATGCACAAAAGCTCTGTCTAGTTAACACTTAAGCATTCAAAAGCACGCTAAAGTTTAAATACATGAAAACAGAGTCTATGGAGATGCTTTAAAATATAACGATGGATCAGATCTATTACAAGATATGGTTCAATGATCTAACGATAAAACCTTTAAGCTATCACCATAAATACCATTTGTGAGAATTGATAATCAAATCAACAAAGTCATAAACATGGAAATAACACTAAACACTATGCGTTCTATTCAATATTCAAAAGCTGCTAAGGAAATGAAATTAACAGTATACCAATCCACGCAAGGCCTGTCCACGTTTCAATGGTACACTGAAGTAAACTCAAGCAACGAGAGTAAAAACGCATAAACACTGTTGGAGTAAAACCGTGACTGTAATCAAGTTCTATAGTTAAGTTCTGAAGATCATACAAAAAGCTCTGTTCTCAAACGATGCACAGAGATGATAATAATCGTAATTGTAACTGTCTTTGAAAAACAAAAAATAGGCAGTCTTTATCTAAATTGAATGTACATTCACTAAGCAGATGTTTCTGCTTTTACAATGGAATGATTTTTGGTCATTTCTATTCTAAACCGATTTCCAAAAAGAAACAAAACGAAACCGGTTTGGGAAAACCATGGCTGTTACTGCCTTTGTAACCAAAAGGTTGGGGTTTTGACCAGTGTTGACTGCATAACCAGGAGAGTTTGATTTGTTGTAGGATCGATTTTTCTCCATGCATGTACATTCCAGGTCTCATTCATATCCATTGCTTTGGCTTGCTTGTCATGCCATGTGTTAGATGATAAACCATTTACAGGATGTTATGACTTCCTATAACCTTTTTATTGAAAATTCCTAATTTCTAACATAAAAATTCATAAGTCAACTTTAATGCAAACTAATAACTATAATGCTATTACTTAATCAATTTCAATGGATATAAGGGGTTTATGAAGGAAAAAGGTAGACAAATGATGTGTTTCAAGAAGAAAAATGATGGTAATGGAATGGTACCAATAGGTAGTGTCTCCCCCAACCTACTGCTGGTACTCTATCACAATCCTGACAAATTCCTATCTAAGTTAATAAAAACTATAAGAGTTCATAGTGTGCATTATAATTATAAAGCTAGTGCTAGTAGCAGTGAAATTAATAGTAGTGGTACGATTTTTCAAGGATCACTATAGCCTGGATTGCAAGGATTTGTGCTCTTAGCACAAACTTAGTAAAAAATTGTGGGATCATTCACAAGGTATCCTGAATTCTCTAGTAAAGGGAACGATGATGTAGAAGAACACTACAGGATTTACACCATATCAGTTGGTGTATGGCAAAGAGGTAATGCTTCCTATTGAGTTTCAAATACATACTTTTAAGATGGCTGCAGATTTGGAAATTGATCTTAATGAAGCACAA
>Ga0115851_100793_pt1 | contig 15474 bp, 4 predicted proteins | sample InSIn2gowninarea_FD_83865 | JGI IMG/M metagenome (GOLD analysis project Ga0115851, IMG submission 83865)
AGGTGCTGGAGCAGCGTGGAAGGAATCCGTAGGAAGTAATGCTGAATAGAAATGCAGAAATGGAGCTGTGAGGAGACAGGGATTTGATTTGCAGCAGAGTGAGAGGAGCTTTAAATATTTTCCAGAAATCTTGACAAATTTTTTTAACTCGCTCTCCTTCAGATTTCTTGGAACCCTTATAAAAAAAAATTACATCTGAAAATGAATGATTTTAAAACCCTTGGAATGCAACATTGCTCGTTGATATGTTTGGAAAGAAATTTTAAATGAAACCCCAGCAAATGGATAGCATTAAAAAAAAAATTGAAACATTTCATGAAAATGAAATCCCAGGCAAGAAACAGATAACCTGGAAAAACCCTCGAATTTCTTCAAAGAAAACTTGCAAATTCTCCACTAAATTTTAAATTGCCCTCAATTCAGATTTTTTATTTTTAGATCCTGTTGCTGCAGATTTGCCTGCTGAAAACCCCACAAAAATTTTCCAGACCTGTAACCTACAATGGCAAAACAAAATACCCAGAAACAATATGTGCAAAAAAATAAAACCCTTCAAACCAGCTACGAATTTACAGTATTTACAGATCTAAGGCTCTTTACCAGCCAGATTTGTCAATAATCTACAGTTATATTTTCAGAATTTCAATTTTAATGTGAGGTGCTTCAGAAGACCCTACATGCATTCATAAAAAATTTCAGATGATAAGCCTGGGATTGAAATTGGTTGGGCTCTTTCAGAAAACACAATCCGGGAGTTGGCTGGTTCAGCCGAGAACTTCCCCTAACACCCGGTAAACTCAAAACTAAGATTTCTTGCACAGCTTAAAATCAACCATTAACATAGAGGGAGAAAACAATAGTGAAACCCAGATCAAATGGAGATACCTGCCATTATATTTCAGAATCTAAACTATTATTCAAACCCTAGAGATCAGACAAGATACCTGTGCCTAAATCAATCTTCATCAAGCTAAAATCAATAGCTGAAAATAAAATTATGCAGAAAAATAAATCATCTTGCAGCATTTTCAGAAGAGTAACACCAACAAGATTTTTAACCCCAATGTCTTTTTTTATTGCACAAAAAATGACTACAAGAGAGCTTTCTTTAGCACTAGACTTTCAGATCTAATCTTATCTCAAATGACCCCTAGCACCCTATTTAAAGGAAAATTTCCCAACGACTAGTTCGAGTGATCCATGTCAAAATGATCTCGACCGTCGATGAGGATCAAGATATCTCTTAATCTCATCCGTCGAATTTTTAATGCATTAAAAAATTGAAATTTTGCATTTATTTACTCAAAATATTATTATTTTATTATTTTTAAGTTTTTTTATTGTATTTTATTATTTTATTATTTTATTATATATTTTTTTAAAAATTTTATTTATTTATTTATTTATATTTTTTAAAATTTTATTTTATTTATTTATTATTTATTATTATTATTATTATTATTATTATTTTTAATTTTTAATTTTTAGTTATTTTTTTAATTTTTTTAATTTTTTAATTATTTATATCTTTTATTTTTTATTTTTCCAATTTTTTAATTTTTAATTTTATTTTTAAATGGATCCTCGAACTTAGCCTTTGGAAAAATCACCTAGGACCTAGGACTTAGGACTTATAAGGGGATTAAAACATTTTCAAACCCTCAAGACACTTTACATCATGACTTTTACAATTTTACATCTTAAGGGGGAAAACCCATTTGACATAAACCCTCACCCAGTTCTTCGACACAACTATAATCTAGCAGATTAACACACTAGGATTCGTCTAAGATTCTAATGAAAAAATTAATTCCGGCTTTGGGGTTAGGCTGAAGGAAAACTCTGCCAATTATGGATCGGTGAGACAAAAAACCTTCCGGAACGTAGATTATCACTAGAAAATTAGGTCCACCTAGGCAATTTACATACATGACTCAACTCTGCCAAGATTATTTATAATTCACACATGTAGACTGGGTTTACAACATAAATTGATCAAGTCGATGATGACTGCCAAATGGCACGAACATATCAATTAAGTGTTATCCCTTTTGCGAAAAAAGGGGGTGTACTGCTATGGGAAGTTGACAGGTAGTGGTCAACATCTGGCTCCACTTGGGGACACGTTGCTGCACTTATAGGAACGTGAGAATCCAGAATCTACATCCATGCAACACACAACAAAAGTAGCATCTATCCAAAAATCATCATATAACGTTAAACACAGGAAAGATATAAGCTCTTCATTTATTAACTATCTAGTAACATGAAAAGTAAATCTAATCCTAAAGTAGAAATGAAAATGTTGAAAAAACAAGGAGTAAGGTTAGAAATACAAGGGATGCCCCATGGCATCAGATGTGTTCAATATAGTGTATATTGAGCATTTTCCTACTTTCAGGCAAATCTATTGGCTGCTTGTTGGATGTGCATGTCCAATTCTGCATATAGTAGGACTTTTTCCTATCTGAAAATCAAGCTGCTCACGGCCGTCTGATGCATCAAATCTTCTTCTCATTTTCTTCCTCTTGCGATTTTTCTTTGTGGTAGGCTGTATTATTGATGACGTGGAACTTTATGCTTCAAAGCTATCAGATGAAGTATGTAAGATATGCGTGACATGTCTTTCTTCATCCTACATCTGATCTTTATCGTTTTTAATTTTATTTGGATCACCTTCAATTAACCACCTTTCAATCGAACCAATGACCTCCTCATAATAATATGGAGCTTGTTGCAGTAAATGAGAAGGCTCCTGATCTATTGATGTTTCCTAGTTTCTTTCATCCTTAATCCGCTGTTGAAATTTATGTACCTGTATTGTAATGGCATTTATCTGGCTAGAGTGTTCAACTTTCATAGCACTAATTTCCCTGGCATGATCTTCTTCCATGGTCAATAACCTTTTCTGAAGACATATCTGATTAGCTTCCATATCTTTTATTACTTTATTGTCTTTTTCCTTTATGGTCATCAAGCAATGCTGCATAGAGTTTATCTCTTCCTTATGATTTGCTTGCATGGTAGCTAACTGATTATTATGATCAAATGTCATGATAGTCATTTCTTCATCCATAGTTAATAACCTGTTTTGCATAGAATTAATTTCCCTATCATGATTAGCTTTCATGGTCGTCATATTTTCCTCTAAGCCTAATAACCTGCTTTGCATAAAACTAATTTCTGTGTCATGATTAGTCTTCATGGCCTCAATTCCTTAGCATGCTGATTTTGCATGATCTCCATCTCCCTATTATGTTTTTCCAGGTGGGTGCATAAAGTTCTCACATCATTGGTGTAATTAGTTTGATTAATCTCCATATTTTTTACTAGCAGCATTAGTTCTTGTATAATCTACTTTTGATCTTCCTTTTTGTTGTCATTTGTCCCTGCTTTTCCACTATCATGGATTTGATCTGCAATAGTATAGGTGGATGGCACATTTTGATATGAAGAATTGTCTTGGAATCTTTCACCGACAACTGAACCTTTCATAAGATTACTTTCGTTCGGTTGCACAATTTTAGGGGCACAAGACGAGCTATCTGGATCACCATATCTATCTTTAAAAGCATCGACAATGTCTTGTAAATAAGTGAAAGAGTCTTCAGGACAATTATTAAACCAGTTCAAAGCATCACCCTTTAAAGAATGGACAAATAGACACATCTTGACATCTTCATGATTATATTGAGGAAGTCTAAAATATATGATCATTACACAAGTAAACCTGTTTAAATGCTGTCTAACAGCGACTGAATCACCACCTGAGAACAAAAATAATTTAGAAATGGCCTCTTTCAGAAAATCATGGAGATTATCAGTAAAATGACATGGTTTAAATGAATAATTCATGATGAATAACTAGGGACCAAATGGATGATAGAACGAGATCTCTACTCAAGAAAATCAATAGATGAAAGAAGTGGATTCGCCACTTGAACAATGAATCTAATTTTAGGATCCAAAAAGCAACAAACAAGCTAATATGAGGGAGGCTTCTTGTTTGGGAAAAATAAAAGAAATGGAGTCACCACCCAAACAAGAAATGAACTGAAGAGTAGTTGCTGATATGATGAAAGATAATGTGATGAAAAGATCAAAAGACGTCAAAGAATATTGGCCATTTGACAGGCTAATGAATGGCATAAAAGATGAGATGATGCCAAAAATTTGACTCTGCTAGCTCAAATGAAAAATAAGAAAGAAGAAATAATGATGAATGTCGAATAAACCAAGGACAGAAAAAACTCTATCCCCGGCAACGGTGCCAAAAAATGTTGTCGCACAAATTGTCATGACAACATTCAGACCGGGGGCTATCACCCTGATCCCCGATCTCTCCGTTTAAGCCTGTTTCCCGTGGCTAAGGGGGGCAGACCCTGTAGGAAAAAGGATAACCAACTGTGAATTAGTTGGTTTGGGAGACACGAAAGGAAACCAGCACTAAATAGATTTTATTAATTTAATGGACCAGTGCCTTATGGGGTTAATGTTCAAATGATTACTTACTAAATGTTACAGAAATGTAAACCATGTAGAGCAATCATTTATCATCAAATAACCCAAGAGATGTAAGATTTTCAACAAATGCACAACGACTTTAAGTGATCCAGCAATTAAACTTCAAGAAAAATTAAATGCTTTAAATGATCATAAAATTTAAATGCTGACCAGCTACCACTTTCATATAGCCAACTTGTAAATAAACATTTTAAGTGCATTTAGCTATAGAAAAATAGACCACAAAAAATGAATTTTCAATTTTTTTTTTCTTATTAAGCTTTTTCAAAATATTTTTTAATTTTTTAAATATATATATATATATATTTTTGCAGGTGCTGGAGCAGTGTAGAAGGAATCCGCAGGAAGTAATGCTGAAGATAAATGCAGAAATGGAGCTGTGAGGAGACAGGGATTTGATTTGCAGCAGAGTGAGAGGAGCATTAAATATTTTCCAGAAATCTTGACAAAATTTTTTAACTCGCTCTCCTTCAGATTTCTTGGAACCCTCATAAAAAAAATTTAGATCTGAAAATGAATGATTTTAAAACCCTTGGAATGCAAGATTGTTGGTTGATATTTTTGGAAAGCAATTTTAAATGAAACCCCAACAAAAAGATAGCATTAAAAAAAATTTGAAACCTTTTGTCAAAATGAAATCCCAAGCAGCAAACAGATAACCTAGAAAAACCTTCAAATTTCTTCAAAGAAAACCTGCAAATTCTCCAGTAAATTTTAAATTGCCCTGCATTCATATTTTTTATTTTCAGATCCTGTTGCTGCAGGTTTGCCTGCTGAAAACCCCACAAAAATTTTCCAGACCTGTAACCTGCAATGGAAAAACAAAATACCCAGAAACAATATGTGCAAAAAAATAAAACCCTTCAAACCAGCTACGAATTTACAGTATTTACAGATCTAAGGCACTTTAGCAGTGAGATTTGTCAATAATCTACAGTTATATTTTCAGAATTTCAATTTTAATGTGAGGTGCTTCAGAAGACCCTGCATGCATTCATAAAAAATTTCAGATGATAAGCCCGGGATTGAAAGTGGCTGGGCTCTTTTAGAAAACACAATCCGGGAGTTGGCTGGTTCAGCCGAGAACTTCCTCTAACGCCCAGTAAACTCAAAACTAAGATTTCCTGCATAGCTTAAAATCAACCATTAACATAGAGGGAGAAAACAATAGTGAAACCCAGATCAAATGGAGATACCTGCCATTATATTTTAGAATCTAAACTATTATTCAAACGCCAGAGATCAGACAAGATAACTGTGCCTGAATCAATCTTCATCAAGCTAAAATCAATAGCTGAAAATAAAATTATGCAAAAAAATAAATCATCTTACAACATTTTCAGAAGAGTAACACCAACAAGATTTTAAACCCCAAAGTCTTTCTTTATTGCACAAAAAATGACTACAAGAGAGCTTTCTTTAGCACGAGACTTTCAGATCTAATCTTATCTCAAATGACCCCTAGCACCCTATTTAAAGGAAAAATTCCCAACGGCTACTTCAAGTGATCCATGTCAAAATGATCTCGACCGTCGATGAGGATCAAGATATCTCTTAATCTCATCCGTCAAATTTTTAATGCATTAAAAAATTGAAATTTTGCATTTATTTACTCAAAATATTATTATTTTATTATTTTTAAGTTTTTTTATTGTATTTTATTATTTTATTATATATTTTTTTAAATTTAATTTATTTATTTATTTCTATTTTTTTTAAATTTAATTTTTTAAATTTAATTTAATTTATTTATTATTTTATTATTACTATTATTATTTTTTTAAATTTTAAATTTTTAGTTATTTTTTTCAAATTTTTTATTATTTTTTATTATTTATATCTTTTATTTTTTATTTTGTCAATTTTTTAATTTTTAATTTTATTGTTAAATGGATCCTCAAACTTAGCCTTTGGAAAAATCACCTAGGACCTAGGACTTAGGACTTATAAGGGGATTAAAACATTTTCTAACCCTCAAGACACTTTACATCATGACTTTTACAATTTTACATCTTAAGGGGGAAAACCCATTTGACATAGACCCTCACCCAGTTCTGCGACACAACTATAATCTAGCAGATTAACACACTAGGATTCGTCTAAGATTCTAATGACAAAATTCATTTCGGCTTTGGGGTTAGGCTGAACGAAAACTCTGCCGATCATGGATCGGTGAGACAAAAAACCTTCCGGAACGTAGATTATCACTAGAAAATTAGGTCCACCTAGGCAATTTACATACATGACTCAACTCTGCTAAGATTATTTAGAATTCACACATGCAGACTGGGTTTACAACATAAATTGATCAAGTCAATGATGACTGTCAAATGGCATGGACATGTCGATTAAGCGCTATCCCTTTTGCGAAAAAAGGGGGTGTACTGCTATGGGAAGTTGACAGGTAGTGGTCAACACCTTCCTATACCATGTTTGCTAGTTATTGTTTGTTGTTCATGGTGGATACCCTATCTAGGATTTAGAAGCATTACAGGTGTCCTAGTATTTTTCAAGCTTAATGGACATGTTCTGCCAACTTTTGATAAGCTAGTTAGTATGTACTTGTAACTTCATTTGTTGTATAACGAAAGTACCCTGATATCCACACATTTTATACATGTAGATTTTACTTTTAGAGTATATTCCCATGGAAATTATGAAGTTTCTAATGTTGGGTACAAATGTTAATTTAATATAATAGTGACTAGAATTTGTTGAATAAGATGATTGTACGATTGGATACCTGAATCAAACAACAAGGATCCTTTCTATGAGAAGTGCTTAACATTTAGAACCCATGCTTGGAGATTCCAACACTTGAGCATTGATCTCTTGACATATGTACACCTTGCAGAGTGAGAGCCTGACTCTTTCTCTGGTATATTGCAATGTCCCTTGGATGTCATTCATTAGACACCATTAGTTTAAGGCTATGGGCCACATTAGTGTTAGTGGGCACCCACTAACAATAATGTGATCCATAGCCTTAAACTAAGGGTGTCTAATGAATGACATCCAAGGGTCGTTGCATGCTTACATCAAGATTTGCCAATGTTTCTCCAAAAGGTAATAAAGTGGCAAAAATTAGCATATCTCCATTAAGATCATATGTTAGGCAGAGCAGCCAACTCCACAACATCCACCTTAATAATTCCTTGGCAACAAAAATAACAAATCGCCAACACATCCACAACATTCCCCTTTAACATTCTCGGGAGGAATCAAATATTGAATTTTGGCCTAAAGGATATTTGACCAAGTAAATATTATATCACATTGGAGCATATGCGTTGAGTAAGAGCATCTGTGCACTATATGTTCAGATTGGACAACAAGAATCCTCATCATGTGAATTGTCTAACACTTCAAGCCCATTAATGTAGAGAGCATCACTGGAGGATTTATCTCTTTACATGGGTACAAGTTGGAAAGTGAACGCTTGAATTTGATACATTATCTTGTAGATTAGGCACATGATTCAAGAAAATAAAGAAAATTCAGAAAATTTAGCAAACATTTCGATTGTTTTACTCCTTTAATCAAATCTACTTGTAACGAAGTTTTCTAACTATATTTAGACATATGGGCCTCCCCTTTGTAGCTCTGCGTCACAAAAAGATAACTTATTGTACTAATTGAGGTTCCTTATTTCACATTGGATACAAACTAGCTTGCATGACTTGCCCTGAACACCTAGAATGCATCTTAGCCCCCAATTAAGCATTGGATAATTCATGTGGATCCTTGGATCACTCTGCTGGAAGAGCTTTTATAATGTAAACTTAGAAAATCTCCTAGAGGACTTGGATGATATAAGTGAGAAATTAATGATGGACTTGGTGGTGTTCATGCTAGTTTGGTGTGCACCCTTTGACGTGGCTACAACTGGCTTAGTGTGATGCCTCGCTAGTCCACATTTTCTAGTTATGGTTTGTTGTTGATGGTGGATACCCTAGTTAGGGTTTGGAAGCATTCCAAGTGTCCACATTGTTCTTTTTCTTTCAACAATGGATCATCCCAATGTTTGGGCTTCGACACCATTGGGTAATAACTCAGCCAAATCTACGTACACATCTAGTACCATTAACATACTAAGCTTCCAAACCGTAGGAACCTGAAACCTATAGGCTCTCAACCCCAATCAACCTGCACCTAAGAATGCACACCCTTCCCTGCACTTGAGATCCCTCATCATATGCCACTACCTCCAGGGCATCTTACTCAACCGTAAAGAGACGTTCTCAGACTCCTGCGACTTGAAGAGTTCTTACTACTCTCTGACCTTTCCAAGTATGCTCCAAGTCCTTATATCAAACCCTTGAATCCTCCAACCTCCTGGTTCACATCCCCCATCAACCTGCACATAGGCAATGTACACCCTTTTTTGAACCTAAGGTTCGTTGGGCTATGCATGTGGGGAATCAAGGGTCCACTTGTAGGTATTCATGCGACTTTTTTGTTCACTCTTTGAAGTGGCTAAAAGTATCTTAGTGTGATGCTTTGCTAGGCCATCTTCACTAGTTATGGTTTCTTGTTGATGGTGGATGCCCTAGGTAGTCTTTCGAAACATTTGAAGTGTCCTATCCTATGACATGCATGAATGACATGTACCAACTTGTCATAGGCTAATTGGCCTGTACTTATAAATTTATTGTTTGTAGAAATGAAGTACATTGCTATCCACAATTTATGTAGTTGAGGATCTAATTTTTACCATATATTCACATAGAGAGTAGAGCAGTTTATGGGTGTTGCTCATATATGCTAATTTAGCATCTTATGCCAATCATTGTAAATTGAATATAGGAGTCAACAAATAATTGTGTTTCATTAACGAGACTATATTAGAGTCATTACAATTGTATTGATGTGAGGGTTGAAGGAGCTAGGGTTTGTGACAATCAAAATCTAGACAAGGCATTATCTACTAGGGTTTGATATATTTGGGTGACAGGGAACTAGGATATGTGGCGAAGAGATAAGTGAGAAATTAATGGTCAGCTTGGTGGTATACATGCTAGTTTGTTGGGCACCCTTTGAAGTGGCTACAAGTGGCTTAGTGAGATGCCTTCTTATACCATGTTTGCTAGTTATTGTTTGTTGTTGATGGTGGATACCCTATCTAGGATTTAGAAGCATTCCAAGTGTCCTAGTATTTTTCAAGCTTAATGGACATGTTGTGCCAACTTTTGATAAGCTAGTTGGTATGTACTTGTAACATCATTTGTTGTATAATGAAAGTACCCTGATGTCGACACATTTTATACATGTAGATCTAACTTTTAGAGTATATTCCCATGGAAATTAAGAAGTTTCTAATGTTGGGTACAAATGCTAATTTAATATAATAGTGAGTAGAATTTGTTGAGTAAGATGATTGGACGATTGGATGTTTGGATCAGACAACAACCATCCTTTCTATGAGAAGTGCTTGACATTTGGAACCCATGTATAGAGAGTCCAACACTTGAGGATTGATATCTTGACACGTGTACACCTTGGAGAGTGAGAGCTTGATACTTTCTCTTGTGTATTGCAGTGGCCCTTGGATGTCATTCATTAGACACCATTAGTTTAAGGCTATGGGCCATATTAGTGTTAGTGGGCACGCACTAACAATAATGTGATCGATAGCCTTAAACTAAGGGTGTCTAATGAGTGACATCGAAGGGGCGTTGCATCCCTACGTCAAGCTTTGCAAATATTTCTCCAAAACCCTAATAAGGTGGCAACAATTATCATATCTCCATTAGGATCATATGTTAGGCAGAGCAGCCAACTCAACAACATCCACCTTAAGAATTCCTTGCCACCAAAAATAAGATATCGCCAACACATCCACAACATTCCCCTTTAACATTCTCGTGTGAATCAAATATGGAATTTCGGCCTAAAGGATATTTGACCAAGTAAATATTATACCGCATTGGAGCATATGTATTGAGTAAGAGCATCCGTGCACTATATGTTCAGCTTGGACAACAAGAATCCTCATCATGTGAATTGTCTATCACTTCGAGCCCATTAATGTAGAGAGCATCAATGGAGGATTTATCTCTTTACATGGATACAAGTTGGAAAGTAAACTCTTGAATTTGATACCTTATCTTGTAGATTAGGCACGTGATTCAAGAAATTAAAGAAAATTCAGAAAATTTGGCAAACATTTCGATTGTTTTACTCCTTTAATCAAATCTACTTGTAACGATGTTTTGTAACTGTATTTAGACATACGGGCCTCCCCTTTGTAGCTCTGCTTCACTAAAAGATAACTTCTTGTAATAATTGAGGTTCCTTATTTCACATTAGACACAAACTAGCTTGCACGACTTGCCCTAAACAGCTAGAATGCATCTTAGCCCCCAATTAGGCCCTGGATTATTCATGTGGATCCTTGGATCACTCTACTGGAAGAGATTTTATAATGTTAACTTAGAAAATCTCCTAGAAGACTTGGATGATATAAGTGAGAAATTAATGATGGACTTGGTGGTGTTCATGCTAGTTTGGTGTGCACCCTTTGACGTGGCTACAACTGGCTTAGTGTGATGCCTCGCTAGACCACGTTTTCCAGTTATGGTTTGTTATTGATGGTGGATACCCTATCTAGGGTTTAGAAGCATTCCAAGTGTCCACATTGTTATTTTTCTTTCAACAATGGGTCATCCCCGAGTTGGGGCTTCGACACCATTGGGTAATAAGTCAGTGAAATCCACGTACAAATCTGGTCAAATATTTCGATTGTTTTACTCCTCTAATCAAAACTACTTGTAACAAAGTTTTGTAACTATATTTAGAGATATGGGCCTCCCCTTTGTAGCTCTGCTTCACTAAAAGATAACTTCTTGTACTAATTGAGGTTCCCTATTTCACATTGGACATAAACTAGCTTGCATGACTTGCCCTAAACACCTAGAATGTACGTTAGTTCCCAATTAGTCCCTGGATTATTCACATGGATCCTTGGATCACTACGCTGGAAGAGCTTTTATAATGTAAACATAGAAAATATCCTAGAGGACTTGGATGATATAAGTGAGAAATTAATGATCGACTTGGTGGTATTCATGATAGTTTGGTGTGCACCCTTTGACGTGGCTACAAGTGGCTGAGTGTGATGCCTCACTAGACCACATTTTCTAGTTATGGTTTGTTGTTGATATTGGATACCCTAGCTAGGGTTTGGAAGCATTCCAAGTGTCCACATTGTTCTTTTTCTTTAAAAAATGGGTCATCCTCGAGTTGGGGATTCGACACCATTGGGTAACAACTCAGCCAAATCCTCGTACACATCTGGTGCCATTAACATACTAAGGTGCCAAACCGTAGGAACCTCCAACCTATAGGCTCACACCCCCAATCAAACTGCACCCAAGAATGCACACCCTTCTCTGCAATTGTGATCCCTCAACCTATGCCACTACCTCCAGGGCATCTTACACAATCGGAAAGAGACGTTCTTAGAATCCTGCGGCCCGAAGAGTTGTTGCTGCCCTTTGACCTTGCCAAGTATTCTCCAAGTCCTTATATCAAACCCTTGAATCCTCCAACCTCCCGGTTCACATCCCCCATCAACCGCCACATACGCAATGTACACCCTTTTCTGCACCTAAGGTTCATCGGGCTATGCATGTGGGGAATCAAGGGTGGCCTTGTAGCTATTCATGCGTGTTTGTTGTTCACTCTTTGGCATGGCTACAAGTATCTTAGTGTGATGCCTTGTTAGGCCATCTTCACTAGTTATGGTTTCTTGTTGATGGTGGATGCCCTATCTAGTGTTTGGAAACATTTGAAGTGTCCTATCCTATGACAAGCATGAATGACATGTACCAACTTGTCTTAGGATAATTGACCTATACTTCTAACTTTATTGTTTCTAGAAATGAAGTACATTGCTATCAACAATTTCTGTAGTTGAGGATCTAATTGTTACCATATATTCACATAGAGATTAGAGTAGTTTATGGTGTTGCTCATATATGCTAATTTAGCATCTTGTGCCCATCATTGTAAATTGAATATAGGAGTCAACAAATAATTGTGTTTTGTTAATGAGACTATATTAGAGTGTTTATAGTTGTACTGATGTGAGGGTTGAAGTAGCTAGGGTTTGTGACAACCAAAATCTAGAGAAGACGTGATCTACTAGGGTTTAATATATTTGGTTTACAGGGAACTAGGATATGTGGCAAAGAGATAAGTGAGAAATTAATGGTCATCTTGGTGGTATTCATGCTAGTTTGTTGGACACCCTTTGAAGTGGATACAAGTGGCTTAGTGAGATGCCTTCCTATACCATGTTTTCTAGTCATTGTTTGATTGTTGCTAGACCCGATCTGGGCTAGTAGGGATCGCCTCTATCTGCAGAGGGGATTTACCTCCACAACACATATCCTAGTTCCTTTTCACCCAAACATCTCAAACCCTAGTAGATCATGTCTTCTCTAGATTTTGATTGTCACAAACCCTATCTCCTTCAACCCTCACATCAATACAATTGTAATGACTCTAATATAGTCTCTTTAATGAAACACAATTATTTTTTGACTCCTATATTCAATTTACAATGATGGGTACAAGATGCTAAATTTGCATATATGAGAAACACCCATAAACTGCTCTAGTCTCTATGTGAATATATGGTAAAAATTAGATCCTGAACTACACAAATTGTGGATAGCAATGTACTTCATTTCTACAAACAATAAAGTTAGAAGTACAGGTGAATTAGCCTATGACAAGTTGGTACATGTTGTTCATGCTTGTCATAGGATAGGACACTTCAAATGTTTCCAAACACTAACTAGGGCATCCACCATTAACAAGAAACCATAACTAGTGAAGACGGCCTAGCAAGGAATCGCACTAAGATACTTGTAGCCACTTCAAAGATAGAACAACAAACTCGCATGAATACCTACAAGTGGACCCTTGATTCCCCACATGCATAGCCCGATGAACCTTAGGTGCAGAAAAGGGTGTACATTGCCTATGTGTAGGTTGATGGGGCATGTGAACCAGGAAGTTGGAGGATTCAAGGGTTTGATATAAGGACTTGGAGCATACTTGGCAAGGTCAAAGAGTAGTAAGAACTCTTTAAGCATCTGAGAATGTGTCTTTACGGTTGAGTAAGATGCCTTGGAGGTAGTGGCATAGGTTGAGGGATCTCAAGTGCAGGGAAGGGTGTGCATTCTTGGGTGCAGATTGATTGGGGCTGAGAGCCTATAGGATGGAGGTTCCTATGGTTTGTAAGCTTAGTATGTTAATGGTACCAGATGTGTACGTGGATTTTGCTGAGTTATTACCTAGTGGTGTCGAAGCCCCAACTCAGGGATGACCCATTGTTGAAAGAAAAAGAACAATGTGGACACCTGGAATGCTTCCAAACCCTAGCTAGGGTACCCACCATCAACAACAAACCATAACTAGAAAACGTGGACTAGCGAGGCATCACACTAAGCCATTTGTAGCCATGTCAAAGGGAGCACACCAAACTAGCATGAACACCACCAAGTCCATCATTAATTTCTCACTTATATCATCCAAGTCCTCTAGGAGATTTTCTAAGTTTACATTATGAAAAGCTCTTCCAGTAGAGTGATCCAAGGATCCACATGAATAATCCAAGGCCTAATTGGGGGCTAAGATTCATTCTAGGTGTTTAGGGCAAGTCATGCAAGCTACTTTGTGTCCAATGTGAAATAAGGAACCTCAATTAGTACAAGAAGTTATCTTTTAGTGAAGCAGAGCTATAAAGGGAAGGCCCATATGTCTAAATACACTTACAGAACTTCGTTACTAATAGATTTGATTAAAAGAGTAAAACAATCGAAATTTTTGCCAAATTTTCTTTAATTTCTTGAATCATGTGCCTAATCTAAGATAAGGCATCAAATTCAAGCGTTCACTTTCCAACTTGTACCCATGTAAAGAGATAAATCCTCCAGTTATGCTCTCTACATTAATGGGCTTGAAGTGTTAGACAATTCACATGATGAGGATTCTTGTTGTCCAAGCTAAACATATAGTGCAGAGATGCTCTAACTCAATTCATATGCTCCAATTCAATATAATATTTACTTGGTCAATTATCCTTTAGGCCAAAATTCCATATTTGATTCCCCATGTGAATCCTACAGGGGAATGTTGTGGATGTGTTGGCGATTTCTTATTTTTGTTGCCAAGGTATTCTTAAGGTGGATGTTGTTGAGTTGGTTGCTCTGCCTAACATATGATCCTAATGGAGATATTCTAATTGTTGCCACCTTATTACCTTTTGGAGAAATATTGGTAAAGCTTGACGTAGGGATGCAACGACCCTTGGATGTCATTCATTAGAAACCCTTAGTTTAAGGTTATGGATCATATTATTTTTAATGGGTGCCCACTAACACTAATGTGGCCCATAGCCTTAAACTAAGGGTGTCTAATGAATGACATCCAAGGGCCATTGCAATATACAAGAGAAAGAGTCAGGCTCTTAGTCTCCAAGTTGTACACATGTCAAGAGATCAATCCTAAAGTGTTGGACTCTCCAAGCATGGGTTCCAAATGTCAAGCACTTCTCATGGAAAGGATCATTGTTGTCTGATTCAAGCATCCAATCATCTAATCATCTTACTCAACAAATTCTACTCACTGTTATATTAAATTAGCATTTGTACCCAACATTAGAAACTTCTTAATTTCCATGGGAATATACTCTAAAAGTTAGATCTATGTGTATAAAATGTGTGTACATCAGGGTACTTTCATTATTCAACAAATGAAGTTACAAGTACATACCAACTAGATTATCAAAAGTTGGCACAATATGTCCATTAAGCTTGAAAAATACTAGGACACTTGGAATGCTTCTAAATCCTAGATCAGGTATCCACCATCAACAACAAACAATAACTAGAAAACATGGTATAGGAAGGCATCTCACTAAGCCACTTGTATCCACTT
>Ga0115851_100794_pt1 | contig 15466 bp, 15 predicted proteins | sample InSIn2gowninarea_FD_83865 | JGI IMG/M metagenome (GOLD analysis project Ga0115851, IMG submission 83865)
AAAATAAATAAAATATAAATAAATATAAAAATATATATATATATATATATATATATATATATATATATATATATAATAATTTGTTAGATTTAAAAAATAAATTTAATTTATTTATTTTACTAATAAAATAAAAAATAAAAAATCATAATAACCAATATTTAAAATTATTTTGGCCATGGGGGTTTTGTCTAGTGGCAAGGGAAGGATTTGCTAAGTCTTTAGTGCACCTATGCAGGTCACAAGTTCAAACCCCAAGAATACGTGAGGGACTTTCAAGGTGGGTGGACAAGCCAAAAATTTGTTCATGCAGCTACAGAGGTCACGAGTTCAAACCCCAATAATACCTGAGGGACGTTCAAGGTGACCTGGGCAGACCCTCCTAGAGGTTATAGAGGTAGCCCATGGGATTCGACCAGCTAGTACTGTACCATCCATGTTGCCCATTCCTCTAGTGTGTATATATATATATATATATATATATATATATTTCCACTGGAAAAATAGGAAATTTTCATTATATAAAGAAAATTACATATTGTAGATGCAGGTTGCATATGCTGTTTTGTTCAAACAAAATCCCACCAGGCAGGGTGATCTATCAAGAGTATAACAAAAAGATAATAAGCAAGCCTCATTTTCTGTCCGACTATTTTCGCCTATACAAGACCACGCAGGGTCTGTTTTCAAAATGACTCCTGTATGTATCTACATTTTATTAACAAGACAAAAAACATCTCTACTATGGACCGGGACTGTTGTCCCTCTGATCTCGCTGATCAATGTATGGCCTGTGGTAATAGCGGTACTCCTCGGACCCTTGTTGCTCCACTATTAACCATTCTCCTCTGGGAAGTAGCCCGGCCTCCTTGGATAATTTGTCAGCGCTGCTATGTTCCCTGTATATGTGGAGACATGAGACATGGTTAAAAGCTGCCTTGAAGGTATGTCCATCATATAATATATTGCTGAGTGTGTGAATGTGACATATTGTAATATTATTGATCCAATTTACAACAGTCATTGAGTCCCCAAATATATTGAGATTTAGACACTGATGTTCCAGGGAGAATTGCAATAAATTGCCTAGGGCCATGAGTTCTGCATAATTGTTGGAGCCCATTCCGAGCCCCATCTTAACATTGTATCTATGATGTTCATTTATATGAAGCACAAAACCACCCCCACAGCCAGTTTGGTTTGCTGCCCCATCAAAGAAAGCCCAAGGTAGCGATTTGTCAATAATGGGAGGTGGTTGTATCCTTCTGATCCTAGGGGGAGAGGGGTCGGGTAGTTCAAGGTATGCCGATATAATGCTGCCTCTGTTGGGGACCAATTCACTGCTAGGTTCTCAAAAATATACCGATTGCGAACCAACCATATATTCCAAGCAACCACTAAGGGAAGGTTTAGTAGTTTGGAGCCAGGATGCCTGTGATTCCAGTCTTCCCACGTGCTTGTAATATCATCCCCGTTCCAATTCCCAGCGAAACCGATAGATGAGGAGATGTTTTGCCATAGAGCGCAAGTGGCTGGGCATTGTAAGAAAAGGTGTACAGTTGTGTCCCATGCCGCTTTGCATAAGGAGCACCAAGATGGTCTGTATATAGCACTATGGTTGAGATGCTCGCCCGTGGGGATAATATCTTTGAGAATACACTAGAAAAAGAGTCTGGTGCTGGGGGAGCGTTAATTTCCAGATGTCACGCCACCAGTTCGGAGTAGAATCTGGTTTTTTTGTGCATAATGAGGGAGTATTACCCCTTCTTTGGTGCATATATACCATCTTCTGCCATACACCATACTAATTCATCGGGTCCCTGTTTTATACGAATATGGGATTCAGATAATGCATGAATAAACTCGCCCCACTCCTGATGCCATTGTGGAGGTATGTCGATTTGATGGGCCGATTTCCATATGGGATTCAAATAATGCATGAATAAACTCTCCCCACTCCTGATGCCATTGTGGAGGTATGTCGAGTTGATGGGCCAATTTCCATGCCTGAGCGAATATGTCTGTACCCTGTTGATCAGCCATGTGAGCAAAATTCCAGATATCTCGATCATGTAGAAGCCTAATAAGATCTCTGCTGAGGATGTGTCTACCCCCACTAACAATCCACGGGTCTTGTCCAATCCTGCCCATATATATATATAGATAATTATTTTAAATGTATAAATTTATCTTATTATTTTAAATTTAAAAATTAAAAAAAATTATTAATAAAAATTTACTTAAATTTCATTTCAAAAAAAAATAAAATCATAAATTACAACTATGTTTAATTTCATTCTTTGGAAACATCAAACCTATTTCTAAATTTAAAAGATCATTTGTGATTAAGATAATTTAAAAAAACAAAAAATAATCATAAAATAAAATACACTACTTGGTGATCTTAAATTTATATTTTTTATAACATACCCTACCTTTCTCATCCTCCCCATAACACTATATTAGATTTAGATTTCAAAACAATAAATTAATCCCATGAGGTGCCACTAGTCTATGAAAAAAAATTGCAGTTTGGTGAATGGGACCATAATTTCATATGATAAAAATAGACTAGTCTAACAACTTAGTTTCAGGGCTAGGAATATTAAGTAAACAACTTAGTTTCAAGGCTAAGATTATTAAGTAAATGGAGACAAAAGAACGCCCACGCACAAGGCTACAAGAACATTGATTTTCATGATCTAAGAATATCATATTATGTATCTCATTTTCGTCTTCTTCTTAACTTGTGAATGAGGCTCTGTTTCCCTTAGATGTATATTAGATTCTCCAACCCTTACTGTAATCACACATCTTTGACCTTCTACTCAGGCTCAACTATTGTGTAAAATTTCTGTCTAATTAAAAGATCATCCTTCATAGAGTTGTTATAATCGATGGGACTTTATTTCTCTATTCATCTTGAGAAATGTTAAGTGGGCCAACATCCTCTTGCTTTATGACTTCACTACTTAGTTGATGAACACTTTCACTCTAGAATTTCCCTCATCAGTGATCCTCATGCATGGTCCAACATCCTTTTGCTTTATTTCAGAGGATACATTGCTTAGTTGATGAACACTTTCACCTCTAGGATTTCCATCCACACTCACACTCTTGCCGAGTCCACCATCCCCTTGATTCTCTTCATAGGCTACAATGTTTAATTCATGAACTGTTTCACCATTTAGATTTCCAGCCACAGTGACACTGAGATGCCTCGCCCACTATCCCCTTGCTTCTCTTCACTCGCTACAATGCTTAGTTGATATACCCTTTCACCATGTGGATTTCCATCCACATTTACACTCTTGCCTGACCAATGCTTAGTTGATATACCCTTTCACCATGTGGATTTCCATCCACATTTACACTCTTGCCTTACCAATGCTTAGTTGATATACCCTTTCACCATGTGTATTTCTATCCACATTTACACTCTTGCCTGACCAACTATCCCCTTGCTCCTTTTGAGAGGATACCCTGCTTAGTTGATGAGTAGTGTCACCATCAAGATTTCTATTCATAGTGACACTCTTGCCTCATCCACCATCCCGTTGATTCTCTTCAGAGGCTACCATGCTTGGTTGATGAAATGTGTCACCATCAAGATTTCCATGCATATTGACACTCTTATATGATCCACCATCCCCTTGCTTCTCTTCAGAAGCTACAATGCTTAGTTCATGAGCACTTTCCCCATAAATATTTCTATCCACATTGACACTGTTTCCTGGTCCACCATTCCCTTGCCTATTTTGAGAGGGTACAATGCTTAATTTATGAACACTTTAACCATCAAGATTTCCATCTAAAGTAACTCTTTTTGGGTCAGACATTCTTTGTCTCTACCAACAGTTTCAATGCTTCCTACAAAATAAAGGATTCCTTGATGTGTATAGGTCTTTGTATCCTATGGAATCCTTTATTTTGCAGGAAGCAAGGCTGAAACTATTGGTGGAGACAAACAATGTCTCACCCAAAAGGGTTAAGGTAGATGGAAATCTTGATGGTGAAAGTGTTCATCAATTAAGAATTGTACCCTCTAAAAAGAAGCAAGGGAATGGTGGACCACTCAAGAGTGTCAATGTAGATAGAAATCATCATGGTGAATGTTTACATTAACTAAGCATTGTAGCCTACAAAGGGAAGCAAGGGGATGGTGGGTCAAGCAAGAGTGTCAAAGTGCATGGATATCTTGATGGTGACAGTGTCCATCAACCAAGCATGGTAGCCTCTCAAGAGAAGCAAGGGGATGGTGGATCAGGCAAGAGTGTCACTATGCATATAAATCTTGATGGTGACAGTGCTCATCAACTAAGCATGGTAGACTTTCAAGAAAAGCAAGGGGATAGTGGTCCAAGCAAGAGTGTAACTATGGATGGAACTAGAGATGGTGAAAGGGTTCATCAACTAAGTATTGTAGCCCATGAAGAGAAGCAAGGGGATAGTGGGCGAGGCAGGAGTGTCACTGTGGATGGAAATCCAAATGGTGAAAGGGTTCATCAACTAAGCATTGTAGCCAATAAAGAGAAGCAAGGCTATGATGGATTGGGCAAGACTTTTAGTGTGGATGGAAATCCTAGAGGTGAAAGTGTTCATTAACTTAGCATTATAGCCTCTGAAATAAAGCAAGAGGATGTTGGACCAAGCATGAGTGTCACTGATATGGAAATTCTAGAGGTGAAAGTGTTCATCAACTACCCAGCCTCTGAAATAAAGCAATAGGATGTTGGACCAGGAAGTAGTGCCCTTAGAGGAGTTGCAACAGTGGACCCACTTGACCCACTTAACCATTGCCAAGATGAATTAGAGAAAGAAAGCCACATCAATGATAACAGCTCTATGGAGGATGATCCCTTAATTGGAGAGAGAGTTTATGGAATACTTGAGGGAAGAGTGGAAGCCAAGGATGCCTAATTACAGTAAGAGTTGGAAAATACGATATACATCTAAGGGGAGCAATATTTGCAACCTTAGTTCACAAATCAAGAAGAAGAGGAGAATCAGATACATAATATGATACTTGGTCTTATACTAAATCGATTAAATGACTGTATATTCTTAGATTATGAGAAAAGAATGTTCTTGTAGCCGCATTGGCGTACTTTTGTCTCAACTTACGTAATATTCCTAACCCTGAAACTATGTTGTTAGAGTGGTCTATTTTTATCGTATGAAATTATGGTTCTTATTGTCCTCCCCTTAGAGAAAACAGTCGAATCTACACTATTGGTAATACTTTTAAAATGATAATACGAAAATTTTCTGCGGCAGAAAACGAACGCAGCAATCACGAAGCGCAGGTGGCTGGGAACCTTCGACAAAAGCTAAGAGGCGGCCAATACTCATCACAGGTTGCCACAAGTTTAGATAGGAACGAAAACAAATTTCCCTAACCTACACACCGTCCGCAACCAACACGCCACCGTCATAGCATCGGCCCCTCACCTTTATAGGGCGCTCGAAGTAGCATTAATGCGATTGATGGTGGTATAGGGCCTTGTTTTGGACACTCGGGGTGGGGTAGCGAAATCACTTCTCACTTCGTCTTCCCTCAAAACTTGGGACGCACTCTCATATTTCTTTGCCGTTTCTTGCCGTATGTCCAAGGAGCCTAGCCACCTGCATTTCTTGACTGCTGGTGGTTGAAAATATTTGTATGTAGTATTCTTTTGGGAAAATTAATATGAACATTTAGCTTTTAGGAAAATTAAGTTTTTCATTAAAAATATCACATAAAAAATGTATTTTAATAGATAATTTATTTTAGAAATACATTATACAAATTAAGCTAATTAAAATTGAGTAATCTTTCAAATAACTCTTTGTAGTTTAGTTTTACAATCCAGAGATAACTCCAAAAGTACACTCTATTATCCTTATACCATACTATTGATCTCACCTTAGAGTAGCTACAACATTGGCTTTTTTGGTCAATCAATTTCCTTGGTTATGTTGGCTCACCAAGATGTATTTTCCATGCTCCTATTTCTTGCAGCCCTCTATTTATTTCTGCTACCAACCACCTATAACACCTTTAATGTCATATAGAAAAGAGACCTTACTAATTTTCTACCTCACTCATGGAATTCTAACCATGGTTCCATCTTGAATTCAAGACTTAATTGCTAGAAAGATTTGTTTCCATAAGCTAATACATCTAAACTACACTCTCATTGTTGGGATTAGAGTGCATGGACATAGCCAATGTCTTCTCTCAATGGCTGAGACAATGTGACATTGATATTCCTAGAGTTTAAATAGGCATCATCTAAGAGGAATACCATGGGCCAAAACCATGGATGTCCATATACCTAGTGCCTGAATACCACTACTAACATGACTTAGTCAAGTTTACTACCCTAAAACCAGCTCTGAAAATCCCTAGAGTAGTGAGTTTCATAAAAAAAGCCAGATGAGTAGTGAGTTTCATAAAAAAAGCCAATTTAATACAAAGTATAGATGCTAAATATCTAACAACCCTACTTAATATCTAATATTTAACCACCATACATAATATCTAACCTTGGTTAACCTTGGAAACCATATTGCTAAAAAATTAACCTGATAAACCTTTACATCTAAGTCAAATGGCTATATATATTCTTAAATTATAAGAAAACAATGTTCTTATATCACTGTGCATTGCCGTACTTTTGTCTCAACATACGTAATATTCCTACCCTTCAAACTAAGTTGTTAGAATCGTCTATTTTTATCATATGAAATTATGGTTCTTATCGTCCTCCCCTTAGAGAAAACAGGGGAATCTACACTATTGATAACACTTTTAAAATGATAATACGAAAATTTTGGGCGGCAGAAAACGAATGCAGCAATCAAGAAGCGCAGGTGGCTGGGAACAAAAGCTAAGAGGAGCGAAAATAAAATTCCCTAACCTACCCACCGTCCGCAACCAACACGCCACCGTCATAGCATCGGCGCCTCACCTTTATAGGGCGCTCGAAGTAGCATTAATGCGATTGATGGTGGTATAGGGCCTTGCTTTGGACACCCGGGGTGGGGTAGCGAAATTAGTTCTCACTTCGTCTTCCCTCAGAACTTGGGACGCACTCTCATATTTCTTTGCCGTTTCTTGCCGTATGTCCAAGGAGCCTAGCCACCTGCATTTCTTGATTGCTGGTGGTTGAAAATATTTGTATGCAGTATCCGCTTAGGAAAATGAATATGGACATTAATATTAATATTAGTATTTAGAAAAATTAAGTTTTTCATTAAAAATATCACCCTAAAAACTGTATTCTAACTAGTATTCTAATATATAATTTATTTTAGAAATAAATCATCCAAACCAAGCTAATTAAAATTGAGTAATCTTTCAAATAATTTCTTGTAGTTTAGTTTCACAATCCAAAAATAACTTTAAAAGCACACTCTACTATCCTTATACTATACTATTGATCTCACCTTAGAGTAGCTACCAAAGTGGCTTTTTTGGTCAATGAGTTTCCTTGGTCATGTTGGCTCACCTAGATGTATTTGCCATGCTCCTCCTATTTCTTGCAGCCCTCTATGCATAAGCCTATTTCTTGGGATGAGAGTGCATGGACATAGATGGCTCAGTGACCTCTATGTCTTCTCTCAATGGCTGAGACAATGTGACAATGATATTTCTAGAGTTTAAATAGGCATCATCTAAGAGGAATACCATGGGCCAAAACCATGAATGTCCATATACCTAGGGCCTAAATACCACTACTAACATGACCTAGTCAAGTTTAGTCCCCTAAAGTCAGCTGTGAAAATCCCTAGATTACGGAGTTTCAATAAAGGGGCCAAATCTAACCTAACAAAGTATAGATGCTAAATATTTAATGACCCTACTTAATATCTAATATTTAACCACCGTACATAATATCTAACCTTGGAAGCCATGTTGCTAAAGAGTTAGCCTCATAAACCCTCACATCAAGCCTTCAAAGGCATGCCACACATTTACCCTCAATAGCTCCATCTAGAGACAAGACCTAGTATAATATACACATACACGTGGCACATTTATAGAATTATATATAATTGGGCACAAGGTATTGATAATTTATGGTATTGACCCATGTTGTGGAAAATTCTATTTATCTTTTATACCTTAATTTAGTTTAATTATTAAATTTATTTTTATATAATTTGATTGAGTCAAAATGTTTACACCTTCCATAAGAAGTTGAAGATGCCTCTGCAATAAATGATATATCATTAGAATCATATTCCATTATGGAACTCTTAATTGGAGTTATCAAATGGAATACTAGTCCCAAGTATAATTATAGAAGTTGTCTATAATGCGCTTTTGAGGTGGGTTTTTCCGGTCAAAATCCTCCAACAATTTATTGGAATAGCAAGTTTGATAGCTATTTTTCTGCACAATCAAAGAGTCCCGAGGGTTTTTAGGGGTGGTGAATCCAAATATGAAGTTAAAAAACCATTTTAAATGCAACAAATCAAGATTTAACTCAATTTCTTCTGCGAGATTCCGTCACTGGAATCTCCAAAAAGTGGCATTATAGACAACTCAATAATTATATTCCTAATGAATGGAATATACAACTTGATAGTTCCAAAAAAAAAAAAATTGGTACACTAGCAAACAATAAACAATTAAATTGATTAACCCCATTTGTTTTATACTCACCTAATAACACTTGCATTTAATAAGCAATAAATGGATGCTAAGAAACTATGTTTCTGCACAAAGATTTCACAACACAACATCTTAGATCTAGAACTAGTTTTATTATTAATTATAATTATAAATATGATTATTAATTTTATGGTTTTTATTTTAGTTTAGTTTTATGTACTTTGACATGTCAAAATGTTTTATTGATAATTATAAGTATTAATTATTAATATTTATTTTTTTGTGTTATTTTTAGAGAGTAAAAATGGTTAAGTAACATTGCAACATCTCCCCATACTTTTTTATATTTAATTTAAAAAATATTATGAAATAAAATAAAAATACAATATGTGTAAAATATTTTAATTCCTTAATGATTTGTAGTTTTTTGGCATACCCTATTGGTAATCCTTGATATTGACGAGCCATGATATTGGCTCATGGTATTTTAACAAATGTTACTTATACATATTAATGGTAAAATAAGACTCAATAAACATGTTCAAGAATCCTGTTATATTGTAAGATTAATGTAAGTATTACTATTTTAAGGTAAATCCCCTCCTTCTCTCTCACATTCACCTCACCACTTCTCAAACATCCCTACAGCCTCACTAGTGTGGAACATCTCTCGTGCCTCGAAGAAGCCCTTCTCAAACCCTTAAAGAGGCCCCAAATCACCGTTCTCTCAATGGCTTTGCTCTCTGAGCGGATCCTCAAAATGAAAATTCAATAATACATGTGATTGCACCCCATCACTAGTAGCAGTGGAAGTGGAAATGAGTTCTGAAAACCCTAAGAATAATGAGTGGAGTAAACCACAATACCATTGAAGAAAGATCTACACAAAATTAAATTAAGCAAGTTATGGTTATGTTTGCATTCTTGGGAAACTTAGCCAATATCGATAGACTCACATTCCCTAGGATTAACTAGAGCCAGTCCATCAAATCTATAAGGACTAGGAGCAACTCCAAGCCTATGCTAAATCCCCTCCCCAAATGGCTCTAGCTATACTAGATGAGGAAAAGCCCACCCGCACGCAGAATCTAACTCACACTATTGGAAGCAAGAAAAAAAACCACTAGTGAAGTGATCCACCAAGATGGGGAAATATTCTTTAACTAAGGACAAGCCAATGTCCTCGCGGAATATTATGAGTTCTCTCCTCCCATCCTTAATGAAGCTAGTATCATGGAAAATAAGTGGCCTCAACTGAGAGGGTAAGTTGAGGTATCTAAAGGAAAACATATAAATAGAGAAATTGTACATCATAGTACTCCACAAAACTAAAGTGAAGGAGGAAAAACTTAAAGATATAATGGGTAAGAGATGGCCTTTGGGAGAAGCCCTCAAAGGAAGTTGTAGTGCAGGAGGCTTGGGCATGCTCTCTGCTCCCCAATCGATCTCCTTTGGAAGCTGCACCGCTTACCCAAACACCCATTTGTGCCAATTTGAATGCATATGCTCCCTTGGCCAAGTTTGACTAATAGGGGTTTATGGCCCTACACTAGCAGAGACAAATGTGGGGTTTCTGTGAAGTTTCTCACACTTAAAGGAGATTTTGGGGGACATTAATTGGATCATGGCATGAGACTTTAACCTAATTGAGGATGTGGGTGAGTGAAAAGGAGGAATTAGGTAGCTCAATCAAGTCTCCATTTCCTTCAAGGAGACTATCCAAGACATGGTCTTAGAAGAAGTCAACTTCAAAAATAACTCCACATGGAATAATAGATCTATAGGTAAGTGATGAGACCCATCATTAGGCACATTATAAGGGTCATGATGCAATCCCCCAACTTTAGAACTATCTATTTCTCGGATTTATTTACATTTTTTGTTATATTATGTTTAATGAGAATGATAAAAGATGCTTGAAGTGTGAGGGGCATAATATGGTTTAATTCCATGAAATTGAATATTGGGGGTTTTCCGCCTCTTTAACTTCCTCAATTAGCCCAAGATCATAACACTCTCTCTCATCAACTCAAGGCCATTCACATCCAATCATGTGAAAGTAATGAGGAACAAGATCCACCGTTCTCAAGTTGTAGGGACTAATATTCCTATCAAGTAGGGAGTTGCTAGTAGCTACCCTCTGGTATAAATGAGCATGTAGAAGTGCTCATTAGGATTGAATTTTTGTTTTCAGCTAGGTGGCTATTACTGTTATTTGATGTATTAGACATTGATTCAATGATAATAAGAGGTTTCTTATTGATTCATCACTCAGTTAGCTCGAGACAAATGAGGCTTTTGGGTTTTGGCCCAACCTAGTCTCTACGGTCTCTCTTTTATATTTGTATCTATTTTAGTTTAAGTGTATTTTTTAGTTTCTTACATTTCAATATAGAATAGTTCATCAAAATCTATGACTCCATCCTCTACCTCACCTCTCTCATGGGAGCATGAATAGAAGGATTTACAATCACACTTAAAAAGTATTATGTTTATTATTTATTGGAAGAGTATTTATGTTAGTCATCTTATTTTCCATGTCATTGTTTTATCTTAGCACTTCGAGTATTGATTGTATTAGAGTTCTCACATAGAATAGATAACATTTAAATTCATCTCATCTTTTCAACTACTAGTTGTTTCATTTTGTCACTGATAAATGGGTGTGTGCATGTGATGATTGTAGGGTTTTTTGGATCTGTAGGCAACGTAACCTTATCCTCCTCCATCTTGGGCTCCCTCACCTCCTCTTGTGAACCCCAAATTCTATCCCAAAAGATATGTTTCATGAGATCATTTTCTTAATGTCACTAAGAGCATCCCTCCTAATGCAAGGCAGGCATTCGAAACAACTCTGAGCTTAGCTAGGTTCCTTGGCCATCCTTCACTCATCCAACTCAACCTCCACTCACATTTCCATACCCTTCAACCATTATTTTCCCCTATCAAACATTCTCGGCATCCCTCATGCAACATTACACGTTCTCATGTAGCAATACAAGGCTCATGTAGGAGCCTCCTATAACACAACTCTAGAAACCTTTTTCTTCATGATTTTTGATCCATACTACAACTTGACCCTAGTTTAGAAGGATTTTGACCCTAGGCTATGATTTCATGTTCAAGGGTAACTTTGAGGCCACTCCAAACCCTCCTTTTCTTCGCAGCAAAAACATAATAGTGTTATCTTTCTTATCATAAATTTGGCACAAATAGAACATTGATTACATGCAAGTGTTGACTAGTTAGATGGTACATATGATATTTAATTATGGATTGGTTGGTTACGCAAGAGAAATTATCTTCCTTTCTACACTTAGATCTGATAACTAGATGGATGATTGTAAGATAGTGTAGTTTCCTTTCTACAAGTAGTTCAACTCTTTCCTTTTTATTAATTGCTTCAATAGAATTTGTAGGTTAAAGTTAATAGCATATTCCTTTTCATAGTTAGATGTAGCTTCTAAAGTCCATATTCATTAGTTAGCTTTCATTTTAATTCAGTAGGAGGAATGGTCTTCGAGCACTATTGATGAGATGTCCTAGTTCAGGGTCACATGAGTAGAATCCCATCTACTATGCATATAGCACTCTCACATAAAATTTTGTACAAACCCTCAATTGATAAATACATTTGAGGAGCCCTTTGGGGTTGCAGCACTCTTGGTGCAATACCATGGCTCACCACTTATTTGCGTCATTAGCGGGGAGGTGTCTAGGTATATGTTGTTTCTCCTTAAGAAATTTTGTTTTTTTGCATATGGTTTTGAAGAAGTAACATAAAAGAAAGAGGTAAAAAATTAGTTTTTGCTTCGTAGGATTAGAGATACTTGAGGGAAGCTCTTAGCAAAAAGCCCCAAAATGTTAAGGAGTCAACCTTCATTGTTCTTCACATATTTTCAGGTTCCCTCTCTGACCACAAGGGGTTAGCAGACCATTTAGGTGAGAAACCTAAAATATTTGAAGAACCTATTCAGAAAGAAGAAGAAACAACTTCACCTACCCAAACTATGGCTAAAAATAGGAACAATGAGGTATTCCCTATGATAGAGACTAATGGAGAGGCTAGAAGGAAGAATATAAGACCTACCGCCCTTCCACACTCCTATCGGTTAACCTCTAAGGAAATTGATACCTTCATTCTTTAATTTAGTGTTGTTTCTAGGACCTATTACTATTCATATAATAATGAGATGATGAAGTTATTCCCTGCTACTGTTAAGGATGAAACCTTGCACTAGTTTATGGGTGTGCTTGGGGGTTGCATCACTATGCATGCTCAAATGAAAAAATCCTTTATTAAAATTTTTAAGGACTATTGTAGGTCCAGATATGCCAAGTATGAAATATTGAAGTGAGTCTTGGACTTGATGAATCCCTAGAATATTATAAGGAAAGATTTCAACTTGGTTATAGGAGGGCAAGTTGCAACCTTAATCATGAACCACTCAAACTAATTTGTTTTTTGAGGGATTAGGGAGGACATGTTGGAGACCCTCAACCTGTTGTCTAGGGGATATATCTATTAATTATCCTATGATGACATAAAAACTATGTTCAAGAATCACCCTAGGGCTTGTAGAAAGAAGGGTAGGGCTAGTCAAGGCTTGGTTAGTTCCTCTATTTCTACAACATCCATCAAGAATGAGATAGGAAACATGTTGGAGGATTTTAAAAGTGAAATGTTGCATACCCTTACTTTGTAGATGTATATGATACACATGAAGAGGAAACAAGAGGAAGGAGAGAGATCCCTTGTTATTTTCTGCCCAAAATGCACGAGAAGGCACATGAGTAATGAATTCCCATTAAGTGTCCTAGACATGTGTTGACCGTGTGAGAAAAACCATGTCATAGATAAATGATCTTCTTTGCATGGTTTAAAAATTGTAGACCAAGAGGTAGAATGTGGCGATGAGAAAATATGCTTTATAATTCGAAATATATCTCAAGGACCTTGGCCATACCAACAAGGCATGCAATGTGAGGTCCCTATTCTACTAGTGTGGCCCCTTATTGTTATTAGTGAAACCCCATTATTGTATTTTTGTGCCCATGTAGTCCCCATATTGTTATCATTTTCCCCTATATAAGCCCACTATTTTTATTGTCATGCCGTTAGAATATTAGTGCTATGCCCACTCTCATTATATTGTGACCCCTTGGACTCCTTGATGAGTCTCATCATTGAGTAATTATATGGTCCTGAATTCGGCTTAATTCACCTCCTAGCTTAGTCAAACGAGCTATTCTCACAACTTATCGCATGCTTTTGATCATACTTTTCTTATGAGATGTGTTTGAGTTTGATAGTTTTCTTTGTGGTCTAATGTGAATGTAATCCAGCAATAAAGGATAAAACCAAGGAAAATGTAGGGATAAAATATAAAATAAATGAACTATGGTAAGGACCCTGGAAAGGACACTAATGGGACAAGGAAGAAGAATTACAAGAGGTAAATCCTCCTCATCTACTTCCCTGCCATCCGAATATCCCTCTGCCAGCTGAAAGTACAAGCAACCCCCCCTTCTAGAAGGCAACCAAGCAAGTGAAGGTGCAAACAACCAATTCAGGTGTACTAGAAGGCAACCAAGAAAGTGAAGGTGAAAATACCCAAATCAAGTGTACTAGAAGGCAACCAAGCAAGTGAAAATAAGGTTTATCTTGAGTTGGGAGCCATGCTTCCCTACTAGAACACAATTGAGCTAGTGAAAGTGAAAGAACAAGTTTATCATTGATTTGGGAGATGTACCTCCGTAATTTTGAATGAAGTCATTGAAGACTTTAGAAGTATTAATAGAGAGGATTAGGACCTCAACTTTTTTGGTTACCAGGAGCTACCAAGACTTAGCAAGGATTCAAACTTTTTGCTGTGGAACTCTACTCTATTTGTAACATCTTTTGATGTAATACAATGTTTTTGTAAAGATGATGAGTTCTGTTTTGAGCCAACACTATATTAACTCACAGGTCTGAAGCTCTTGGCTTAGGGTCCGACCGTAGTAGCTAAAGCTCCTCTTTATTGTATTTTTAAGTAACATATCTTCTTGTTTTATATTCATCTACTTAAGTCATTTGTTTCCATTATAATGGTTTATTGTTCAACTCTTTATTTGTTTAAGTAGTTGTAGTCTCATTACAGTAGTATAGAGTAGATTAGTTGTGTTTTAGTTTTCTTAATTTTTGCTTTCATTCAATTAGTAGGTTAGCAAATAAAATATCAACAAGGTTTCCTGCAAGTGTCTGGGCCTCACCTCCTCTCTCTGGGATCATGACGTGAGGAATAAAACCTTGCAACAACCCAAAAAACATAGGGTTTTGGTTTTCACAAGGAGTTGGTTGTTTAACACAATCACTAGGTTCATTACATTATTACTTTGTTCCTTTCATGATCATCTCCTCCTTCATTCTCTTCCTACCATTTGATGTCCCTCATATCCATTTTATTCTCCCTCAGCATGAAATCCTTAGGCGGAAGTAGTTGATTCACACTTAAATGGTTTTTTACCTGTAGATTACCTTACATAGCAAAACCCAACCAATCACAACCCAGTTCATTTTCAATGGTGAATTTTTTTACTTTAAATCCCCAACATCGATCTCCCTCCTCATATTAGACAGCTATTGTGCACCTTCTTTCCAACTAGCTCGATCAAGTCTCCGGCGTTGATCTACTTAGCGAGATCCAATGGTTATCATGCCATATCATGTGGATTCATCTCTGATCGTTATCCGCCCGAGGGCACATGATAAGAACAGCTTCACTATGATATGTGAGTGGAGGTTGAGTTGGATGAGTGAAGGATGGCCAAGGAACCTAGCTAAGCTCAGAGTTGTTTCGAATGCCTGCCTTGCATTAGGAGGGA
>Ga0115851_100721_pt2 | contig 15449 bp, 11 predicted proteins | sample InSIn2gowninarea_FD_83865 | JGI IMG/M metagenome (GOLD analysis project Ga0115851, IMG submission 83865)
CACAGATTGTGCAAACTGGTATCTTGTCCAGTGGGCATTCTCTGAGTGGATGTTTTTCTCTTACAATTTCTTCTTTATCGGAATTAGTAATGTCATCAATGATGGGTTCAATAATTCTCCCAGAACGTAGATGGATATCATTACATTGCATAGGGGAGGCAGATTGTTCGTGAATATTAATTACTTGCAGAGCTTTATTATTGTTAGGGTTAGGGTTAGGTTGCACAAGCAACTGAGGTCTGATAGTTTGATTATTTGATGGAGCATTGGGTGGCAAGGAAAGGGATTGTTGGTGTTGAGGAAATGGACTCTGCTGGGCTGACCAATTTGGATTCCACTGATTGAAATAAGATTGCTGTGTAGCCCAGGGATTCCATATGGTAGGATCAGCAAAAGGAGGATTTGGTTGCTAGACGGGTGGGAAGTGCATTGGATTGTAGGGTGGGTATTGCATTTGGTTCATGGGTGGGTAATTTGTTTGAAAAGGGGAATGGTTATTCCAACGATTAAATGCTGCGTTAGGATTCATACCTTGTCTTGGTTGCCATTGTCTCCTCTGTGTCATTAGGTACACTGCTTCAGCCTCTTCTTCAGTTGACTGCAGTGCTGCTTTTATCCTTGGCAGAGAAGGACATTGCTGGGTCTCATGGTCTTTTTCACAGATTGTGCAAACTGGTATCTTGTCCAGTGGGCATTCTCTGAGTGGATGTTTTTCTCTGCACCTAGAACAGAAAATAGCTAGGGCAGCTTTTGCTTCTGCCTGCTTCTTTTTAACCTGCAGAGCATCAATTTGTGAAGCAAAGGAGCTTAACATTTCAGTTTTAAATTCTTCAAGTAAATTACCTATTTCTGCCCGTGTTGCTCCTCCGCTTGTTGACTTCTAGACCCTTGAATATACGCTATCTCTGCTTTTTGGTCTACTTGCTGCTCCTCTTGAGCATCTCATACAGAGGTTGACAATCTCATCAAATGGTTCTTTGGAAATATCTCATTTCCCAAGCATGTTTAGCATGTCCAAGCAGTCATCTCGCACCCCTTTTAGCAGTATGGTCTTCAGAATGTCTTTACTCATAGTAGGATGTTCAGACTGCTGTAAATTATACTGAAGTCTCTCCACAAAATCCTCTAGATTCTTGTCCTCCTTCTGCACCATTTTAAACAGTTCTTCTTTCCTTTCTCTTGTTCGACAATAATCCTGATATTTGGCCAGAAAACTTTCCTTCATTTGGTCCCAAGTAGTGATTACCTGAGCTCCTAGGCTCATGAACCACCTTAATGCATTCCCCTTTAATGTTGCTGGAAACAGTTTTAATTTATGAGTAGGGTTTATATAATCATAACTCCTACAAAGTATGTCAAACTCAAAGAGGAATTCATCAGGGTCCTCAGAGGATAACCCATGAAAGTTGGGTAATGCTGAAAGTGGAATGTTTTTCATGGGGGTAGCTCCTCTTGGGAGCTCCCCAATGGGAAACTCCAGGGTAGAGAGAGAGTTTTCCCCCCTTCCTTCTGCTCTGTTGTCTTCCATTGGTCCCCTCCCTGAATCACTTGCCCGGTCTTCAGTATCCTCTGTCTCTTCAGGTTCTTCTACTGGTTCCTCAATGTGCTCAGGTGTTTCCAGCTTCCTTTCAGGTCCTAGTACTTCCTCCATTTGTTGATCTGTTTGGGAGGAGTACTGGATCTGAGGCCTCCGGGAACTTGTTCTTTGTGATGTTTCGGCTTTTGAAATAATTTCTTCGATGAAGGTCTTTCTTCCTCCTCCGCCTTTGCCGCCTATGAAGTTAGGTTTCCTGCGTCCTCTCATGCACTCGTTATTCTTAAAAGAAAATCATTAATGCTTTTAAAAATCTATAGTCGCCTTCCCCGGCAACGGCGCCAAAATGTTGGCTGCTTTTATTGATTACTGATTAAACAACTGAGCACCACATTAAATTGTCAACCCGGGAAAGTCCTTTTATTTCAAAGGTGACCTCGTACTGTATGTACTTAATTCTTAAAAACATTAAAAGCTGTAGTATGTGCAAATCTACTTTCTACCAAACTTTTACTCTGTGTTACAGCAGTCACAATACATTGCATTAATGGAATAAGAAATCTAAAATGATAATTCTGCAAAAAGGAAATACTGGCTGTCTTGTAACAGAGGATCAGGACCCTATCCTCAGAGTAAAGGTGTTCAGCACCTGCCTCTGTATTCAAATTGCCAATACACACTGCAATTCCTAATCACCGGTGAATCTCTCTTCCACAAGGTCAAGCGATTATCAAAACAGAATATCAACAAACAAGAAAGATATCAGAGGAACTGCTACAGAATTCTAACACACTCACACTAACATAAAGAAATGGGTGAATTTTGTGAAGAAGGTGGGCCCTGTCCTTCTCACAAGATTCCCCAGGTCACAGATACTAAATGAAAATGCTCAGAAGAATACTTTATTTATCTGCCAAAGGCTGAATTACAGTAAAAATTCAGATCTATTCTCTGATACAATTTTTTCTCTCCCTTCACCCGTAGATGTCTCCTCCTTTTATAGAGGGAACATCTTATTACAATAGATTGTTATCATACATTCAGCTTGACCCCTTTTGTTTAAAATAAGAAATCCATTCTTGTCACAGTATACTGTTACAATAGTGCGATTGCGTATGCTTTCTTTAGGTCTCTGACTGTTATAATGCTAGTAAACGGACCTTAACTGTCTCCTTGGAATCTTCGCACTATCCCTTGCTGCTTCGCCATTGTCGCTAATTTAGTAAACTCGTGCTGTTCCTGGTGTCGCAGCAACTGTAACTATGTTTTATCTTTTCTGGACAGTCGCTGATCGTGCTGTGTCAGCATCTACAAAATAAGGTTATGCCGATCTTCAGATGGTTGCTGCTCCGCTTCCTGTCTCGGGTGTTCCAGCTATGCAAAATGATGTTTTATCTGCTTTAGATAGTTGTTGTTTCTGGTGTTGCAGCAACTGCGTAGTTGCTGTTTCTGGTGTTGCAGCAACTGCGTAGTTGTTGTTTTTGGTATTGCAGCAACTGCGTAGTTCGCTGTTTCTGGTGTTGCAGCAATTGCGTAGTTGCTGTTTCTGGTGTTACAGCAACTGTGAACTATAATTTCTGCAGACTTTAAACAGTTTAACGGTTACTTAGCAGCGTTAGTCGACTTCTCCAAAGATTAATTATAAAGATAACATGAATATGTAATGAATAATTAAACATATAGTAATGAGGAGAGTTTTTTCATACCTTGGAATAATTAGGTCAATATGTTAGCAAGGTTCTCAACTTAGGGCTGAAGAGGGTAATATTAGGGCAAAAATACAAGGTCAAAAGTGGTCAATTTGGAGTCCTAACAATCCCATATTTATTAAGCAATTGGAGATTAAAAAAAACCTGTGATGAAGACATTTTAACCCTTTGAAGGCTTCATGACTAGATTCTTGTGGATTTCATCGCTTTTGTAACAGGCATGGATGGAAAAGATTAATTAAGATTTTCCCAAGAGATAGTGTAATGTTAGGGTTACATTTCGTTTTTTAAATTAGCAATTGCACTGAGAGGTGCAAAGGAACTCCAAAAGAAAAGTGGAAAATGTGGAAGGTAATAAGTAAATAAAAGAGACTTGCATGCCTGTGCAATCTGCAGCAAGGCCTCTTTAGTAGGCATGAATGCAAAGAAACATGCAAACAAGTTTGCTACTGTTAAGCCACAAACAATTACAAAATAATGAAAACATAAAGAAAACCAATAAATGGTAGCCCCTTTAGAAACTGCAAAATGAGTTGATAATATGCAGTGAACCTATGCCTTCCCATCGCTACAGTCTTCAATATCCCTAATAAAATTGCTATGGCAAACCAGGAAAGTCCATATACTATAACACTTTTTTTGCCATGTGCAATGCTTAAGTGATAAACAATTCCATATTGGTAAAGGAAAAATCTAAGTGATAACAAGATTTAATATCCCTAATAACATTGCAATGACAAACCAGGAAAGTCCATATACCATAACACTTTTGTTGCCATGTGCAATGCTTAAGTGATAAACAATTTCATATTGGTAAAGGAAAAATCTAAGTGATAACAAGATTTCCAAATCCATCCCCGATAACTTGAATACTTGAAATGTTCTTGTTAGTCATCCCACCAGGATTCCCAACACTTTTCTTGTGGCAGACCAATGCCTCCACTGCTATTGATCCCCTTGTTTTAATCTTTTTAGTCATCTACAATTTTTTGCTTCTCAAATCTAGAAGGATTAAGAAAATTCTGTGTTAGGGATTTTATTATGCATGTTGTGCTTTTTTCCACCTAATCTTATGAGTTGAAAACATTCTTGTAGTTAATTTAGCACTGTTGTGCTCTTTTTCTTAAGTGAAATTAAGGCACATATGCCTCAAAATATGGCAATCCAATCTGATGAGTTTACAATGTAATTTCAGAAGTTGGGTTTATTGTGCATATGAAATGGCATGTGTTCATGCTTTTGAAATTTTACTCAGAGAAAAGAAAATATGGATTTGGTATTGCATATGAATGAGATATATTCTTCGTATATGCTTGGCCATCTATAGAGGTTTCTTGATTTTGGGTAATTAACTTAACCTCTTGATTTTGGGTAATTAACTTACTCTAAAATGAAATAAGACATTCAATGTGTTCCTTGTAATATAGATATAAACAAAACATCTAAAGTAATTGCACCATGATCCAGTCCAAGAAAACAAGGTTTTCCACAAGCCAATTAACTCTTCTAGAAAAATTCAACAATTCCATTTTAGTAATCCTATCAGCCTCTCTTTGTACCTTTTGGGACAATTGCTAGTTTAGTTAGTTTTTATGTTTTTTATTTTTATTTTTAGCAATGTGAAATGCATTTTGGGGCCAACGTTTTGACACTTAGCATGGATTGATGCCTATTTATTTACTAGCCATTTAATTTATATGGTTTTGCTACTTTTTATGATTTTTTTTTTTTAAATCTTGGCATAGTAAGATTTATAATGAAGTAAGTTTTTCGTTTTTGTTTTTTTTAAATCTTAGCACGTCAAATATATATTGAGATAAGTATTTGGATGTCTATCAACATTTAACTGTCATTTAATTTATATATAGTTGTGCTAATTAATAACAAAACAAAATCCATACATCGAAAACAGTCAAAACTGAACTAAAGAGAGTGGGATTTGGGCCATCACATCACCCTAATATTTCTACATATTTTCCTTCTAAATCCAATAAAATATCCTATGAAAATTTCCAATTCAATGCAAAATTACAATTTCAGCAATTAAAATTACAACTTTATTTTTTTGGTGAGCTACAAAATTCTATTGATTTGTAGAAAAATAATACATCTAACACATATTAGCCTTCTTCCTATGACAATCTGCTTAGTCAAAGAGCAAGATTTTAGTCTAGAGTAATAATACATTGATAATATGACAATCTGCTTAGTCAAAGAGCAAGATTTTAGTCTAAAATAATAATACATTGATAATATAAAAACTGAGTTCATGACCTGTCTCTGAATGAGATAATGTAAATATAGAAAAACACAAAAAATAACATGTTACAAAATTGCAGCCTTACTGCTAAAACTTTGAAAGCGCTGACATCATTTTGGAGTGTCATTGCCAGAAGCTCTTGGAACCATGGTGCTAACTATGTAGCTGGTGGTGAGATTGTCCCATCAAACCCCTTCCTTTGCGAGCACCGGGGGAGAATTACAAACTTAATTTAGTTTTGGAGAGTTGAATCTATTAAAATACTCAAAATTGTAATTTTCTTATAATTTTTTTTTTTTTTAAAGAAAGGTGGGAAATTCTTACATTCAGTTACCAGGTAAAGTGGGAAATTCTTACATTCAGTTACAAGGTGCAAGATCTTCAGATATCATGAGAGGAAGTTCAAAAACTATATCTAGCCTGCTACCACGATCATACCTAATGCAAATGCTACAACTATAGGGTCAACAAAATTGGATGTTTAGCAAATACATTTAAGCAAACATAAGTCAAGGAGGCAAGTAGATTGACATCTTGTCTAAAGAGCCACCTAGAGAGCTGCTGGCAATACTTATTTTCTCATCATAATTTCTTGGGCACTGCAGGTCTGCGAGTTGACGACGAATCCCATCTAGCTCGTCTTCCATCGATTAACCTCGGTCTGGAGATTTCGCAATTCTTCGATTAGGAACAGGATATTGGCGGGCTATTGACAAATTTGGACTTCATTATGACCATCAATAACAGGGTGAGGGAAAAGATCACAGTGGTTGAAGTGGTTGAAGGAAGAGGAGGGGAGGTTTTCGTTCACCATTAGGAGGAGTCCCGAACTGCGACGAGCCACCAAGCAATAACCAAACACTTCAAGAATTGGGGACGAGGGATGAGCAGGAGAGGCACCCTACACACGATGGCTCGAGGTAGCACGACACTTGAGCAAAGACCTAGAGGAAGGGAGAGAAGCAGCAGGCAGACTAAGTTGTTCTTTCAAACTAGTCTGATGAAGGCTCCAGTATGGAAATACCTTTGGGAGAGCGAACGAATTTTTGGAAGCTAGGAATAGAGCCCACAGAAATTTCATCTGCCTATGGCCACCTTTAATTCGAGGAAAAACTATTATGAGTGCGTAAGTTGGTGAAGAGGACTACTAGACAAGAGAGGAAACAACAACCCCTGCAAATAGAACTTCGAAATGGATGACTAGTGAGATGTGAGAAGGCTCCAGCACGCACGAAGGGAATTTATTCCCTCGACTCCTGGAATTGACAAAGGAAAAAGAACCAGGAAAGCACAATTGAATTCCTTGGCTAAAATTCTGAACAGATACGAGCCCAATACTCTCCCAACCGCTGAACAGAAGGCCGCTTGGCGTGGAGAGCTCTGAGCATCAGAGGAGGGATAAGAGCAATAAAACGGCAAGGGCTAACCAGCCTGCGATAGGGCATTAAATGCCTGGGTATATGCATGCTCTATAACAAAATAACACACAGCCCTTGGTGGCTACATAAATTAAAAGTAAAAGCTGTGTGTTATTTTGTTATAGAGCATGCATGTAACCGGACATTTAATGCCCTATGGCACGCTGGTTAGCCCTTGCCCAATAAAACCACCCTCTAATATATAGACGACCATGACAAGTAAGGGCACTTTCTTGAATTAGTGTATGTTTCATTAACAACAAATTTCATTGAGTACACTGCCTGCTCTGGCGGATGCTCGAGAAGCAAATTCCCCACCCTCACCTTGGTGGCACGCGAGTCTCGCTTTGTTAAAACCATAGGATCTTAATATATTGACTTGCAGGTAGTTGGATGTACTTTTAGTGTTATAGTGGCAGCTACGAGGATTGATCCTTGGTCTCCCATAGATTAGGATTGGCAGTGACTAATTCACCATGTGGTTAAAAAAAAAACAACAAATCCCTTGTCATGAGCTCGCAAATATGTGTAGTCCCATGTTTTAGGAGGCAAATCTATCATAGAATTCATAAATTCAACATAAACTTTATGGCATCATCTACCGAGAATGAAGATTTACTAGGAGGGTCAATAGTGCTTATTCAACAAATTTTGCAGAAACAGTGCTTAAGTCATGTTTTTGATAGTGGAAATGGATTCAATACCATCAAAAACCGCTGGGGCACCCAAAATCTTAATATTTGATCAATGTAATCCTCAAAATCAATATGAAGGTGGAGGAGATAATGCATGAAGCTTGGATGTAATTAATGCCACATGCCTAGAGTTAATAGACACATGGCCTCCCTCATCATAATATGCCACCTTACACCTAGTGATGAGGGCCCAACGCCATATGAGAATCGTCAATTTGATTATGGGGGGGGCATCAAGGGAGTTGAAGTGGGTTGATGAAATTTCCTCTTAGCATGTATATCATAGTTCTTTATGCCAATTATCCAGATGGGGGGTGGATCTTATATCAATATTGTAAACATTCATAGAATAACTTAACATCTTAATGAACCATTGATTTCACATTGACCTGCATAAAGACGACAAGCTTGGTTAGCCTGAGAGTCTGCTTCTCTATATTGACTTCATAAGATGTGGAAGAATACTTTGCGAGAGAATGAATCAAGGATGCTTTTGATTTTGCTAAGGAGAACAAAGATGTGCTTGTTCTCTAGAAGAGTCCGCTTACAGATATTGAATTATGATGAGGGAGTCCCCAACGATTGCAAGTGAGGAGATATCTTAATTGTTGGCTAGTTGTAGCCCAAGGTGAAGACCATACATTTCTGCAAGGTTATTCGATTTTTGACCAAGCTCCCCTGCATACTTTACTTCCTAAATTCCATCGGGATTTAAGAGAATGCCTCCCACTCCCACCACCCCTTAATATTCTACAAATTGATATTTAAACAATTCTTTAGTTGCCAAATTTTAATAGAGATGAGATATAGATATAAGTCTTTCAGATTAATCATATTGTTAGGATTTGGTCGACGTTTCGAATCAATTAATGTGGTTCATTCTCAGGGCAAGGTGATAAATCAATCGATTTGAGAAACAAGTAGGTCTACTTAGATCGATTGATTTCTCACCTTGCCCTGAGGATGAACCACATTAGTTGGTTCAAAACGTCAACCAAATCCTAACAAAGTGATTAATCTGAAAGACTTATATCTACAATATGGTTCACAAAAGTCTTAGAGATGAGATATTTTGAATGCACCATATCAAACACTAAACCAAAATGAAACTTCCTCTTAACATCTAAATCATAGTTCTTTATGCAAGTATCCAGGTGGGGAGGGTGGATCTTAAAGCAATATTGCAAACATTCATGGAGTAACTTACCATCCCAATGAACCATTGAAATCAAACTGACCTGCTTCAAGATGATAGGCTTGGTTAGCGTGAGAGTCCGCTTCTTTGTTTTGACTTCACAAGATGTGGAAGAATGCTTTGTGAGAGAAGGAATCAAGGATGCTTTTGATTTTGCTAAGGAGAACAAAGATGTGGTTATTCTTTGGAAGAGAGCCCATTTGCAGACATTGAATTCTGATGAGGGAGTTCCCAACGATTGCAAGTGAAGAGATATCTTGATTGTTGACTAGTTATAGCCCAAGGTGAAGCCAAAACATTTCCGTAAGGATATTCAATTTTTGACCAAGTCCCATGCATACTTTACTTCCTAAGTTCCATCTAGATTTAAGAGAATACATCCCCTTCCACCACCCCTTAATTTTCTTATAAATTGATATTTAAACAATTCTTTAGTTGTAGAATATATCAAACACTATACTAAAAATAAAAGCAACTTAATGGTAAATAGTAAAACAATGTTATAATAATAATCGAATTTAAATTTAGTTTAATCACTTCATATAAAATTCAAATCTAAAACTTAATTTGCTGAAGATTTTCTATTTTAACTTAAGGTACATGTTGATTTTTTTTAGTTGATCACTTAAATTGATTCTCAAGGAATATGCTCAATATATGGTTACTCTAAATGTTTATGAACAACTTTAGTGTGTTAGAGAGTTTGTTAGGTTGCATTGATTTTTAATAAATTTTAAAAACTTGATATGCGAAAGGCCACTAATTTTTTGAGGATTTTCAAAACATATCTAATTTTAAAACACTGTCTTATATCTAGATTGTAAAGGATAGAAACTCGTTCACACCTCTATTTTTTATTATTATTATTAAAAATCAAAATTAATAATAATATTTTTATTGCAATAATTTTTTTGTTATATATTTATGTATAGTAAATACACATGTAACTTTCGATTATATCAAATTCATTAAAAATATTAATGTAATTATAATGAATATATATTAATTATTAGATGGAGAGCCTAATGAAGAATAAAGATGAAGGGTTGACGTTTAAATGTTTATCCCAATCGAAACCGAGTACTCGTACGACCTTTTAATTTTTTTAAATGGTGCTTTGACCTCGAGATCTCGCAGATCATTCCACATGGGCATGGACGGATAAGATTCTGATCGAACAATAAACTGTGCGGACGTGTATTCCGTGGCATTCCGATAACGTGCCAGCTAAGTTGCAACACTATTTCCTCGTGTTGTGCCAGCCCAGCAGCGATCTATGTTTTCGACGACACAGATTCTAGCATCCCGATCCGGAGCTCTAAAAATAGCCCATTTCATCCAGTAAATCGAATTACTGAGCCCCTGCCAAATTTTCTGGCGATCTATGTTTTCGAGGACACAGATTCTGGCATCCCGATCCGGAGCTCTAAAAATAGCCCATTTCATCCAATAAATCGAATTACTGAGCCCCTGCCAAATTTTCTGGATTAAAAAATGGTTGAAAACGGTGCAGGACCCAATCAACTCTATTCCAAAAAGGCATCCTGAATACTGTGGGATATTTATGCAGCTATAAGCTTGACCACATCCTCGCCGGATCAACAGACGCCAAAAAATTCTCCTAATAATTTGAGGCAAAAGTTCTTCGAACTATAAACCGCTTTAGGCTTTCATGGCGCGGATCGCGGGTGGTAAGGTGCTGGTAGTAGCACAGGACGGGAGCGGGCATTTCAGTAACGTGCAAGCCGCCATAGATACAGTTCCTCTCCGCAATAACGAGAGAATTACTATCGATGTCTTGCCCGGGGTGTACAGGCAGCCAATTTATGTGCCCAAGACAAAGAATATGATCACATTGCGGGGATTTTGTGCAGAGGACACAGTTTTGACATGGAATAACACAGCCACTCGCATTGAGCATCATCAGGTACTGAATGCCCCTTCATGTCCATTTTAAGTATATAAAAAAACCTTCATATCTCATTACAAACACGGATGTTGTGACCCTGAAGTTCTTGGAGACCTAACTTGGTCGAGAGGACCTATTCTTCCAAAATTAGAAATCAAATGTAGTTGCAATTTCGTGACCCAGAAGCCCTTTGAGAGCTAACCTGGTTAATATGACCTAGTCTCCCAAAATCAGATATCAAATCTGTCACCATTTAATCAAGGATCAATGAAATATATTGGGTTTTCTCAACAGTTTTACCAGACTCTTCTGTGCCTTCCCAGTTCGACTCTGCTCTATGAGGAAGTCATCGACAATTTAGAAGAAAGAAGGCAAACAAAACCATTTAAACTACGAAAATTGCCCTTCATCATCTTCCCACCGCTTGATCACACATCAATTACACCAAATGTCCTCACAGAGTCACCTGGTCCTATAACAAGTAAGCTGAATCTCACAAAAGGTTTCCCTTCTGGCACAGAAAAGAATGACACCACTAATCCGGAAAAATCGTTTAGGCTGTCGCTGAGGTCCATCCTGGATCAGGAGAAGATTTGTCGTCCTCATTCTTGGTGGGTCCCCATCCATAATTACTTGGCTTTCCGTCAGGAATAGAAACATCCTAGCCATCATTTTCTGGCTGCTTTTCTTTCTTTGAGATTGCTAGTGCAAGCGTAAAAAATTTATCATTCCCCGGCTGTGCTGGAGGGCTGCACGGCCAACTGTGGCAATGCTTTCTCCTCCTTCGCAGACTAGCCAGCTATGTGTCTTGGCCTCCCCTCACTGTGAGGAGACTGTTGGGAGTGAGCAGAAAGCGCTGGAGACTCAACATGAGGCTCCCTACTCATGGTGCATGGCTCCTGTTTCAGTACTCGAGGAGTTGGCATAGGTGTCATCCAGCATCATCCTCTGGACTTGCGCTGTGATCTGTATCAACGTTCAGCCAGTCCAAGAATAAAACTTTTTAGCTTGGGACTTATTAGACAAAGTTGCTTTTATTTTTTTCATTTAAAATAGAACTTCAATTCTAATAAATTGCCATGTAGCATGAAACATGACGGGCGGGGGTTGAATGTTCCCTAGTAGGACAGACTCCTGCGAAATGGGGGCAAGGAGCAGACCCCAAAATTTGTAGAACCGCTTCGAGGCTAATTTGGCAAAGCAACGAAAGCAGCAAAAATGTTTGCAGCTTTTGGCTGCCTATAGAATAGGCACAGAGATTGAGGGATTTCAAGATGGCTTAACATATAGCCAACAAAAAGTCCACTCAAGATAAGAGACCAATCAAAGAAGGCATTTTTGGCTCCACTACAGGTTTCCAGATGCTAGGTGTTGAGATTCAAAAAAGAGAGAGAAAAATTTGAATGGAACCACCAAAAAACCCTAAATCTGCACAAACACAAGATAAACATGGACTAGGGCAAAAGAGAAAAATGCACTAGGGTGCAATAGGAAGAAACAATAAGTGTGCCTTAGAGAGGTGTTACTGCTCAAACTAGCAGGGGTCCTAAAACGGGATCCTTGAAGAGTTACTACTAGGCTAAGGGCAACAATGAAGCTAAAGCCCACTGTCACCACAACTAAAGCTTCCTACTCTTTACAGACTTACACCAATGGGAGGGGAACCTCTCCTAGGAGAGACTCAAGAGTGGGACTTGCTTCTTAAGCAAAGTGCAAGGTTCTCTAGGATAGGGGAATAGGGATTTGAGGGATTTGCTTAGGGGATGTGATTTTTAAAGGAGCTTCCTAAACCCTAAAATCCTTGTGGAACTTGATTTCCCAAATGGTTTTTGAAGAGTTGACTTTGATAAGATATGGGACCACATGGGGCCAAGTGGACCCTAGTTAGGTCAAGGGGAGGGAGTTTAGCAAACAATGATATGCTTGACTTTATTAAGGAGGGGAAAGGGATCAAGGAATGAATTTTCAATGAAAGGAAATGCAAGGATCCCAGTGAGGTTTCTTGCCTAAGGGAAACCAAGGGCAAGAATTGGTCTTTGAGGTAGGGCTTGCGATATCTCAAGATCCCACTGTCTGAATTTCATGAAATTCAGAGGGCTTCTTGAGGACACACCAAAGCAGTTGTGCACCAAAAATTGAAGTATATGGATTGTTAGATCGTGAGATAAGTGATGCCCTAGGTGACTTAGAGGATTAGACCTAGAGAAGAGGAAAGGGGAGAAGCAAAATAGGTTTAAGGTGATTACCTTTGGGTGGACCAGTGCCTAATCCTTTGGGGAGCTTGGAGTCAGATAGAATTATGACTATGGACCTTTGAATTTTCTAGGTTAAGGAGGTCTCAAAGACAACTTCGCTTGGCACTAGGGCAACAACAAAAGCAACTTCAATTTATACTTCGTTTTGCAAGATAAATAGCTTGTCAAGATGAATTTCAGTAATGAAACATCCATAGGAACATTCATTCATTATGCATGGCCCATACATGAAGCATTCACTATCCAGAAACAAAATTAACACAACTTCGCATAAGAGATGCAACAAATAAGCCCGAGTATAGCGAAATCCCAGCAACAATGTATGTGACAAAATTAGAAAGAAAGAATAGCATTAAAATGTACTTACATATATAAGAATATATCCAATCATCCAAAAACTTGCCACCAAGAAGGTCCAAGACATAAGAAAATTATCCAAACATCAAAATTTATTCCATACTCCAAAAATTCGTCCTTCAAGAAGGATAACGAAAATCTCTAAAGAGATACTAATTCCAAATCCAAGTGATGATGCTAAAATGAATTCACATCACTTGTATTTATACATTTCTAATGAGTTTAATTTAGCTAATTAGGCCTACATTAGCCTCTACAATAAAATAATGTGCAAATAACTAACTTTTGGTGACAAGCCCACCAAACTAGCTCATAAACAAAAGAATAAGCCTCTCAAGAGGTTGAATAATGAATAGTGCATGTCGTTGGGCCTTGGAGGAGGCCTAATGGAGTCCATATGTGCCATAAGGTGTAGTTGAACTCCTAAAAGCAGTGGACAAGGGGTTGGCCCCTTGTAATAACCCGTGGTGCTCCAAATGACATGTGGGGGCACACAAGTGTCCTCATGGGTCTTCAAACAAATCGAAGATGCCTGTAGATTGCCTGCAACGACTAGGATGATAGTGTAGGTGATGCCACACTATCGTGCAAGTCCAGGATCATCTGCCAAGTGTATGCTGCAACTCTAGGGCCAACTAGGCATGATGGATAAGGTGCATCTTCCTCGTCCAATAAGTGAACCACGAGAAATCTCTGAATGGTTGTGGGGATCCATGGAGTGTTGTCTGCTGCTGTGGAGGCCCATGGATCTCTACACACACCCCACATGTGCCACTATAGCCCTCTGAGGTCAGGACCTCGTATAGGGAGACCAAACCCAAATGGAAACCACTTGCAATCATGCAGAAAATTCAATGTGTCCCCGTGCCTTCCAGGACACCAAGTCATTAAAGAAATCAAGTAAAAGAGTTTATAAATGATGGATAAAAGGTGAGCACTTCATAATGGCATGCCTTTCCATAGTGGGCTTTGGCATGTGTTACTCCTAACTCCAAATAGGGTTAGCCAGACATCCTATTAAGTGGTTTCTACCTCTAAAGGGGGTGGTATGTCCGTGGTGCATCCTTCAAATGGTGGTGGCATGTGGCATAATGGTGGAATGGAGTAGGGAATAAAAGGGGGCAACCTTGATCACATGCCTTGGTACAAGGGTAGCTAATAAAAAGGAAGCCCACACTTGTGTAGGAAGGAGCAATCGTGGTGCATGAGTTACTTCGACTTTGATTTTTCCACCCTTCTTCATATGCCTCTTTCCTTTTTATGATTTTCTTTGGTTAACCGCTTGAGGATCTAGGTAATGAGAGCATGATGTGTAAAATATAGCAGTGGATACCCCCATATAAGGTGGGGTAGTTCATCGCCCACCGGGGCTGGGACAATCATGGGTTCCTGAATGATAAAGGAGTCTCATTAAGGGCCATGTAGGAACCAGGGTGATGGCCATGGAATGGGGTAGAGCTCATGTCATGGCTTTTGCCCACGTGCTAAATGATTTTGTCCCATCTATATTCTGCATTTTGTGGTACAATTTCCTGTTGAATGTGGCCAATTATGCTTTTTCCTTTTCTTTTATTTGCATCAACGTCCAGGCATCATTCCAGGTTCAACCCAAGATGTGGGGCAAGGGGAGGGGGTGGCTGACTCTATGTGGACCCTATTACCCACCACTTCGTGGGTGATATCCCCAGGAGAAATTTTTCTCCGTGATGAATCTCAGCCGACAGCCCCATGCAGCCTCCTACTAGCTCGTTGTGCCATTTCTCTGCCACCCGAGCCAGCCATATGGTCCCTCACCCGCTTGTATTGATCATATGTTTGAAGGTGGACCTCCCGAATCTAAAGATATGTCTTGTCATTTGGTAATTGAATATTGGGTTTACTTATCATGGATACTTTTGGGTATGGATTGATGGGGGGATTTGGTGGAAAGAGTGGGCTTGGTTTGTGCTCTTGTCCCTTGATCTCTTTTGGATGTTACCCTTGGATCTTAGTCCCATGGGATCTCCTTTATGCCACATGCCACCACCATTTGAAGGATGCACCACGGACATACCACCCCCTTTAGAGGTAGAAACCACTTAATAGGATGTCTGGCTAACCCTATTTGGAGTTAGGAG
>Ga0115851_100797_pt1 | contig 15438 bp, 26 predicted proteins | sample InSIn2gowninarea_FD_83865 | JGI IMG/M metagenome (GOLD analysis project Ga0115851, IMG submission 83865)
TTATGTGCAAAAATGTCAGAAACAAATTGTAGATATGGATTCCTTGGGAAAATATACCCAAATTCAAAAAACAATTGGCCGAATCGGAGTTCACATTAGGGACTCTTTCCTTTCAGATTTCTTGAAAACAAGTATTTCCCCATGATAAAAATCATCAAGAAATATTTCACTTGTGAGGGCAGATTCTCCAAGCTGTACACCTATCACATCAGGCTTCTCATGCATTTTACCAGGGTGAGGATGTTGAACCTTCCTTATTTCTTGTCCAGGAACATTAAGAAGATGGCTCATTTTCTGCAGAAGAAGCCATACCCTCAGTAGATGAGAAGTATTTATCATTATTCTCTTATCAAGATCATTGTTCTTCATCATCTTAGTCTCCTCAACATCTCTTGGGAGACATTTAATGCTCATGACATATTCAGGGTTCCTCAAATTCCTCCACCAGTGTCTCAAGAAGTAGGAGGACCTTCTAGCCAAGTAAAAACAGATGAGGAGGCGAAGGAGACAAGAACTACTCAGGTTCCCATTTACATGACATATCAGAGAGGCACAAGGAAACTATTTGCAACCCATAGGCAAGGGTTTTCTCCACAGGATGTGGAAGGGGACTTGCCTTCTTCATCAGCCCATAGGCAAATGCTAGCTCCATAGGATGTGGAAGGGGCTTTGCCTTCTTCATCGACACAACAGGTACAGGTGCAGCAGCTACACAAAGGGAAGGAAAAGGTCCAAGAGGAATACCTTGATGATGAGGAGGAAAGAGACTTTGATCTAGCAAAGTATGATGAGCTTGAGTAGTATGACACTCAAACCATTGATTTAGAGGCTCAGGATGAAGAAACAATCAAAGACATCATCATTCAAGAAAAGGAGGCCCAAGTACAGACTCTAATGGATAATTTGGAGAGGGCCAAGGATGTCATCACATATTTAGAGCAAGAAAACAAATAGTTGAGTGACAAACAAGTCCTCATGGAGCTGGAAATGCTCAAGGTGAAATGACAAAGTGGCAAAGAGACACAAGTCACTTTGACCCCTATTGAGCAGGAAATTGAAAATTATAGAGAGACTTGGCTTGAGAGAGTCAACTTGCACCTTGAGAAGCTGCTACGGAAGGCCAATGGAGACAATCAAATGATCAGATACATGGCCTATCATTACAAGACCTGAAACAAAATTTGCGACGTGAGGGTCAAGAAAATGAAATCTAGGCAAAGGTGGGCCCTAAAGGGAAAAAAGGAGGAGGATAGGCTTAGGTTTCTTGCTGAAGCTTCCTTGTCTCATCAAGATGCTTGATGGTGGTGCTGCTCACCAATTTTGGACAGGTTTGGATAAATTTTTGTCATTTGCAAATTTTGGAAATTTCACACTCAAAAAAACTGTCTAGAAGTGCAATGCCACCGGCAGTACACTTTTCCTAGGGGAACACATTGAAGAAATGACTTGCATTTTTGGATTCAGAGTAGTGAGGACATGCACCCTATAATATTTCAAAGTTTTTGGAGTAGAAGTAGTCCATAAAAAGGTCAAAAAACACCCTAAAAATGACCTTTCTACCACTTTTTGGACACACAAAAGCAATCTTGGTAGAATCAAGGTGTGAGGGGTCAAATGAGCTTCAAATGTAGAAATTATAGGTTTTTTGGAAAGTAGACTTGAATACCTTTCCAATGAGCTATCATGGGCTCAATTTGGATGTCAGGAAGGCCTCCAAAAGGGACATGAAAGTGGTGTTGTGCGTTGAGCCAGTGGTGCTGCACGTAGGGCAGTTTTTGCTCAGGATGGCTATTTTTCCAGTTTTTGACTTTAATCATGGATTCTCTCTCATGGTGGATGATTTACCATTGAAAATTATGACTTGGCATGCAATTATGATAGATAAATAGTATTAGAGGGTAGATTCATTGCTTTAAAAGCTAGTTTGAGCTCAAATGAATCATTTTTTCACTTTTAGAGGTAAGTTGTTGAGATGCCTATATTCATGTTTTCTTATTCAGTGTTGGTTAGATTAGCTCCTCATCTTGGGGATTCGACCCTTGAGGATTGGAGGAGGTTTAAATCATACCTATATCTTCTTCTTCTTTCTCATTGTAGAGGGTTGGACTCAGTTGTATGCTCAGAACTTGATTGTACATCTTTGTAAGCAATTTGGCAGGAGATTAATAAGAAATGCAGCTATTTTTTATGGGATCCATGTGGTATGGATTTTTTAGTACAATTTCTTCTTTTGTGATCATATGTTAGAATGTTTTGTATGCTTCATTAATCATTCCATTGCTTTCAAGTGAATGTTTTCAAGTTGATAGGCAGAATTCATCACAACACTGCTCTGCTTTGGGTAAATATTCACCATTATATGTTTTCTACTGTTTAAGAAGGATCCACGATTGTCACATGCCCTTCTTAGCTTCTCACCAGTCTTAAACATCTCACCTCATCAAGCCCTAGAGTGCTAAAGCCTATGCCTACCTTGCCCAATAGAACACCCTGTATTTTTGACCTAATTTGCTATACCTAAACTGCCCAACTCCCCTTGATCCAACAGAACACCTTCAAAACCCCAATCAAAACATTGTACTACTATACCTAGCCTAAAATATTTTCCCTAATCTAGTCATCTTGGCTAAGATCCATAAGGAGAGAGCCCTCTCCTGGCCTAGTAGGGCTAGCTACTTAGCTAAGCGTGGTTTGTGGTTACCCTAGCATTGCCTTCCTTTAGCCTAAGGTTTAATCCAGGTGATAACATGATCTACAGTGGGAATTTCTACATTCAGCAAAGTGTTCTAGTGATAGTGATCTAATTGTTCAGATTAAATGAGTATTAGTTGATGCAGTGATGGGACTAGTATGAAAATTAGATTAAACAAGGCCTTCATGTGTATTGTTGTGTACCAAGAGCATCCAGTCTAAAAATTTATGAAATGTGGTCCATGGAGGAAGAGAGAAGGTCATAGCCTTCTGTAGGTCGGTGCCTATGTGCTAGTAAATACATTGGCTAGTACAAGATCTAAGGGGTTGTAGCTCCCTTCCAGTAGAATCTGGAAAATGAGAGAAGGTTGTAGCCTTCTGCAGGTGGGTGCCTACATACTGGTATGAGTCTACACCAGTACAAGATTGTAAACAGATCATCTTATTGTCAAAAGAAGATAGAGACGATAGCAACAAGTGGTTTTCACCCACATTGGGTTTCCACCTTAAATCTTGGTGTTCATGTGTGTTGCTTATGTGTGATGGTTTATTCCATTTTTACTGCACTGTTTAATAAGATATTGATGCACTGGTTAAATATTAACACATGATAAATTGACTATATCACAAGTTCTCTGGGTGTATATTGGTTTCTCTAATCACATTAGCGTGTACACGCTAGTTAGCTTCACAAAACTAGCGTATATAAATCTGTTTAGGAAATGAAAATTTATTGATCTGATAATATTGATTCACCCCCCTTCTCAGTGTTATTTCCAGCGATGGGTACATGTTTTAAGAGATATGATGAAAATACGGTGATTGTGTAACTCTGCATATCTTCGACCTATTTCTGACATTTTGAAGCATGTGGGTTGGCTTGAAATATCCTTGAGAAACTTATGAATTCATAAAACAACTTCAAAACTAAAACTATGCCTCAAAACCACTATCTCCCTTTTTATCAAATTTGTAACAGACGTTCGCAACAAAACTTCCACTTACACAACAACTTCAAATTTTGAAGCATATGATGATTTTTTTTTCTTCTTGCTTTTCTTTTTTTTAGAAATAAAGTAATGGAGGAAATATATAAGTGTTGTGACATCCGTATAACACCTCACAAAGCATTTCAAGGCCTCAAAAGTTCATCACCACGTCAAAATAAAGGAATTTGTAACTTGCGCAACAAGTCCTTGGTGCATTTTTTGCAACTTTACCAAAACTAACCTGTGTTGACTTCATGAGTAAAAAGAAAAAAAGAAAAATACCTCATAGAATCCACCTAATGAAGATTTAACCTTGTGTTTCTTTTGCAAAGATGTCTAGATTGCCTCTTCTTCCTCTTCTTGAAGACTACTTTACCTCAAGTAGCTCTTGTTTCACCTGCCTCCTTCTCAACCAAAGGCTTCTTCACATTGAGAAATGGCAACAAGAGAGTCCAGATTAATTTGTCCTTGAATTAAATTGGAAATTAAATTCAAATTATATTCTCATAAAAACTTAAAATAGTTATATTAAGTTTATTCAACTTACCTAACTTAGGAAATTCGAGTTGGAATGTAGGTTTTAACTCCGTACAGCAATTACCTGCATACGAATTCTAAAACATAGAAAATAAACAATGCGAGAGCATAACACATAAAACACATATACATAGAGGTTTTCCCCTAGATCCCAAAACTGGGACTACCAGCTTGATTTTTCATTATGTTCCTTTCAATGTTACAATACATATTTATACATGCCGAAGTATCCAATACCATGGACCGAAAACCATCGCGTCCAAAAACATGTGCGAAAATCATGCACAAAGCCATAGGTGGGTCGCCCAACCTAACATAGGTTCCAAAACCAAAATTTTTTGGGGCGCTACCCCAAACCCCATACAATGGGGTTACCTGCACCCCTCAAACCCCTTGTGACCACCCCTGTTGTGCAATCAGCACAACGAAGTGGGGGCTCCGCTCCCTCTCTAACCCATTGGTTAACTACATGGGCTAGTTGTGGAAAGAATATAACACAACCCAACATTCTCCTACTTGTTTTTTTCTTTCCAGAGGGGTCCACAAGAGAGCTTAGTCATTTATCCAGCCCTGCAATGCCCATTTTTTCTCTACACCAAGAGAACTTCTCAGAGCTCACAGATTTTGTCAATACATCTGCAGTATTCTTAAAAGTGTCCACCTTTACCAGCAACACCTTTTTGCCTTCTATCATATCCCTCACAAAGTGATACTAAACATCAATATGTTTTGTCTTTGAATGGTATGCAGGGTTCTTTGCCAAGAAAATTGCACTTTGGCTGTCATTTTCTATCCTTATAGCTCCCTATACTAACCCCATACTTGAACACAATCTCTACAACCAAATTGCTTCCTTGCTTGCATGAGTGGCTACCATGTACCTTTGTAGTTGATAGTGCCACTACAGATTGTTTCTTGCTCATCCAACTAACTGCACCTCCAAATAGGTTAAACACATACCCACTTGTAGATCTTCTCTGATCCAGATCTCCAGCTCAGTCTGCATCAACAAAGCCATGAATATTCAACACTCTGTCCAATCCTGGTCTTCCTTGGTAGTGCAAACCATAATCACTAGTGCCACAAAAATACCTGAAAACCCACTTCACTGCTGTCCAATGCTCCTTTCCTAGTTTTGACATAAACCTGCTCAATACTCCCACTGCATGTGCAATGTTTGGTCTAGTACATACCATTGCATACATCAGGCTATTGACTGCACTTGAATATGGAACACAGGACATGTCCTCTTCCTCTTCTTGTGTCTTGGGACACTGTTCAGTAGATAATTTTACACCTACAGGAATAGGAACCTTCACTGGTTTACTATCCTTCATATTAAATCTCTGCAATATTGTCTCGACATACTTCCTCTGGTTTAACCAGAGCTTCCTCTTTTCCCGATCTCTTTTAATTTCCATGCCCAAAATATAGTTTGCAGCACCAAGATCTTTCATGTCGAATTTGGAGGACAATTAGGTCTTCAAATCCTAGATAATTTCTTTGTCATTTCCAACCAACAACATATCATCCACATACAAGACCAAATAAATAACACGGTCACCAATTAAGTTAAAATACCCATAGTGATCTGCTTTGCTTCTGGTGAAGCCAAGTCCCCGTATAAACGTATCAAATTTTTGATACCACATCCATGGTGACTGTCTAAACCCATACAAAGACTTCTTTAACTTGCATACCAGTTCTTTCTTACCCTTCCCCACAAAGCCTTCAAGTTGCTTCATGTAGATTTCTTCTTCCAAATCCCCATGAAGAAATGTTGTCTTCACATCCATCTATTCTACCTCAAAATAAAAAGCAACAACAACAGATAAAAGTAATCTAATAGAAGTTACCTTGGCAAGAGGAGAAAAAACATCACAAAAATCAATTCCCAACACCTGGGAATAACATTTTGCTACCAACCAAGCTTTGTATTTCTCCACCTTTCCGTCTACATTTGTCTTCTTCTTGAACACCCATTTGCTGCCAATGGGCTTCCTTCCATCTAACAACTCCACCAGATCCCAAGCCTCATTTTTGTGCAAAGATGCCATTTCATCAACCATGGCCTCTTTCCATAGTTTTCCATCCTCTGAATCTACTACTTTCTTCACAATTATGGGATCATCATTAGTAATAGATAAAGAAAAATTTGAACAGAAAGTAGACAGACTATACCTTTCTGGCTGCCTTCTTTCTCGAACTGGTCTTCTTACACCCGGAGTTCGTGGCTTTTCATCTTCTGATTCCTCCTCTGCTGTAGAGTCTGATTCTTCCTCCTTTAGCTCAAACTCTATCATCTCAGGTTCCTTTGGTTGGACTTCATGTTTAATAACATCTTTCACCTCTCTGAACACCACATCTCGGTTGTACACAAACTTCCTTGTTGCTGGATTCCAAAGCTTATAACACTTTAAACCATCCTTATACCCAATAAAGACACACTTTTTAGATTTACTATCCAACTTGGTTTGTTTCTCCTTTGGAACATATACATATGCATCACATCCAAATACCCTCAGATGTGAAAGAGAGGGTTTCTTACCAGTCCATACCTCTTGTGGAGTCTTATCCTCCAATGCTGATGAAGGTCATCTATTGACTAGGTAACATGCTGTCTCCACCACCTCTACCTAGAATTCCTGACCTAACCCGGCACCACTGAGCATGCTTCTTGCCCTTTCCATCAACATCTTGTTCATTATTTCTGCAACTCCATTTTGCTGAGGTGTATATGGAGTAGTCTTTTGTCGTGCTATACCACACTTCTTACAGAATTTTTCAAATTCCTTACTGCAAAACTCTCCACCGTTATCTATCCCCAGCATCTTTATCTTCTTCTCTGTCTAGTTTTCCTCCAGAGCCTTAAATTCTTTAAACCTGTCAAAGACTTTAGATTTCTTCTAAAGGAAATATATCCATGTATTCCTTGAGAAGTCATCTATAAATGATACATAATACATAGAATTACTCAGTGATGGAACCTTCACAGGTCCAAACACATCACTATGCACAAGCTCTAATATTTGTTTCGCCCTCTTACCAACAAAGGGGAAACTCACCCAATTCTGCTTCCCATATACACAATTTTCACATAAATCAAAATCCAAAGAGCTATTACTCATACCTTCTACCATACCTTTACCATGAAGTATTTGAAGGCCCTTCTCTCCAATATGTCCAAGCCTTTTATGCCACAGCATGGTCTTCTCTCCAGAGACCACTAGATTTTCTGCTCCACTTTCAGGAATCACAGAGTTGTTGCACCCATCAACAACAGTGCTACCTTGTAGTTTGTACAGAGTTCTAATCCAAACTCCCAGCATCAATACCAATGCTCCCCGAACCTTCTTGCAGGTATCCTTCTCGAACTCTATTTTTACACCTGCATCATCCAACTCACTTACAAAAATCAAATTTCTAGCCAATGCATGAATATGCAGAACACCCAGAAGATTTCTAAGCCTTCCACCTTGAACCTTCAACTTTACTTTTCCGCGACCAACAATTCTAGCCGTCCTATCATCCCCTAAGAAGACATCACCACCATCATATTTCTCATACTCACAGAACCACTCTCTATGTGGAGTGAAGTGAAAGGATGCACCTAAGTCAATCAACCATGCCTCATGATCTACATGTGTACTTGAAGAAGCCAAGTACACATCCCACCTTCATCTAAGGTGGTTTTCACCTCTGCAGAAGGAGCATCATCAGATCCCTTTCCTTTATCAGGAGATTTAGATTTATAGTCTGTTTGTAGTGCCCTTCCTTTCCGCATTTTCAGCACACCACCTTTACAAGTTTTCCTAGAGATTTATATCTCCCTCTAGATTTAGATCTCCCACTCGATGACTTATTTTTGTTTCTATTATGGGATCGTCCTTATACAGAAAAGGCATCAGCATTATGGCTCTCCATATTTTTCCTTCTCATCTCCTCCGTCAGCAAGGATGAGACTATTTCATCAAACTGCAAGGCAGTTGCATTAGTACCTATTGCAATAACCAGACTATCCCACGAATCTAGTAGAGAACACAACAAACTGATGCACTTATCTTCATCTAAAATTTTAATATCAACAAATTCTAACTAACTTACCACAGTATTAAATGTGTTAAGATGCTCTGTCACCAAGTCTCCATCTTTCATCCTCAAGTTATACATCTTTTTCCACAGGAGCAGTTTATTCACCAGAGACTTAGATTGGTAAAAAGTCCCTAACTTGTCCCACAAAGCCTTTGTCGTAGCTTCCCCTGATACATTTAGAAATACTGAATCTGAGACACACAATCGTATTGTGCTCTTTTCCTTCTGATCCAACTTCTTCCATTCTTCATCATATACTCTCATTGGTTTAGCACCTAGATCTACTGCGATCCACTAATCTTTATCCACCAACAAATCCTCCGTCTTGAGTTTCCACAACTCAAAACTCTGACCATTAAATTTCTCGATCTCTATCTTTCCACTACTTGCCATCTTCTTTCACCACCAAAATTGATCTCACAAATCTCCCACTGAATAGGGTCTACCATAGGCTCGAGCAAAACCCCTCAACAACAAAGGCATCCCCTTGAAGCCAAAACAACTCTGATACCAAATGTAGGTTTTAACCCCATACAGAAATTACCGACATACGAATTCTAAAACACAAAAAATAAATAATGCGAGAGCATAACAGATAAAACACATATACACAGAGATTTTCCCTTGGATCCTAAAACCGGTAATACTAGCTTGATTTTTCACTATGTTCCTTTCAATGTTACAATACATATTTATACATGCTGAAGTATCCAATACCATGGACCGAAAAACATTGCGTCCAAAAACATGTGTGAAAATCATGCACAAAACCATAGGTGGGTCCGCCCAACCTAATATAGGTTCCAAAACCAAAATTTTCGGGGTGCTGCCCCGGACCCCATAGAGTGGGGTTACCTGCACCCCTCAAACCCCCTGTGACCCCCTCCCCACTATGCAATCGGCACAATGAAGGGGGGGCTCTGCCCCCTCTCTAACCCACTGGTTAACTACGTGGGCTAGTTGTGGAAAGAATATAACACAACCCAACATGGAAGTCTTTATGTCATCATGTGTATGTTCTCCCTACTTTGTAGGAGTCTAGTGTGAGTTAATTGTGAGTTGTAAAATATAAGACTCAGTTTCATTTGTCAGTTAAGTTAAATTAGTTCTCAAACTGATTGAGAGAACTAATAGTGAGTTAATAGTTAGTGGTGTCACTAATGAACTCCACCAATGCTACTCTAGTTAACTGAATATTTACTCATCAGAAACTCATGCATGTCAATTCTAAGAAAGACCTAGTTGAGAATAGAGTGCAGGGACAATGTGCTATTTGTTTTAAATTTTTCTTAGTTGCACTGATAGTGCATGCATTCAGGAACTGATCCTTTAGGGATTGCACAACTTTTAGAGGCTTTATTTCCCTTTAAATACAAGCTATCCTCCATAGGAATTACACATTGGAATAGAGACTTGAAGACCTTGTGAAGAGGCTAAGCTTTGGCCTTGTGCTTGCTTATGAGTTAGAGATTTAATTTTCTCAGTGTTGGGATTGTTCTAGAGAGAACAACCATTGTAATTTCATCTTGATTTTCCAGATTAATACGAAACAAATGGTGGGGTTTTGAGCTATGGCTTTCCCCAGATATTTATTGTGTTATGTGCCTTTGATTCTCTTCCTCTATTAATTATTGTTTTCTCAATGTTTATGGTATTTCGCTATAAAGAGTAGAATTAGATTCTTGTCTCTTGCTTTAGCAAATTGCATTAGCTTATGAATCTACAGGATTTTCCACATGGTATCACAGGAAGATTATTTTTTGGGTCGAGAGTTTTCAAAGAAGATCTAAGAAATTATGTGCAAAAATGTCAGAAACAAATTGTAGATATGGATTCCTTGGGAAAATATACCCAAATTCAAAAAACAATTGGCCGAATCGGAGTTCACATTAGGGAGATATCGTTGATTTAAAATAAGCTCTCTAGAGGATATTTCGAAGTTTTGAATTTCTGGGTTACAGGTGAAAGTCAAATTTGCATACATACTTCAGGATCGGCAAATGAAATTCCATGGGTTGAGGCTTGAGTATGCCTTGGAAGGTAGCTTAGATTTCATAGCCTAGAAGGACAGGATGGAGGCTGTGATAGAGGACAATGGCTTGAAGGAATTTGTTGAACAAGAAATTCCTAAGCCAACAACTACTGATGCAGAGAACTTGGTCGAGTGGAAGAAGTGTGTGGCAAAGGCAAGGTGGATAATCCTTGAGGACATTTGAGATCATATTGTCTCGAGTCTCCATGGAAAGGAAACATCACATGCTATGTGGAAAACATTGATGAACTTGTATAAGAATAATAGTGATCAAAGGAAGTTGGCACTAAAGGATAAACTTCGTACAATCAAGATGGATAAAGGCGAGACGATTCCAAAGTACTTGACCAAGTTCACTCAATGACAGGATGAACTTGAAAGTGTTGGAATCATGATTTCCGAGGAGTATATGGTGATCCCTTCTCTTCTTGAACTCCCAAAGAGTTGGCATAGTTATCAAGACTCTTTCGATGGTCGGGAGAAGCTTCCAGATTCGGAATGACTATGGTCAGATTTGATGTAGGATGAGATCAGGAGGAACACCATGGATGGTTCTTCATCAAAGACTGATGATGGAGAGAATTGTGCCTTAGCGATTAAGGCGAGGAAGAGGAAAGGTAAAATTTCCCATTCCAAATCAGATTCTTATCATGGAGGTAAGAAGAAGGACATGACGAAAGTTAAATGCTTTCATTGTCACAAGATGGGTCACTTTGCTACAAATTGTCCATTGAAGAAGTCCTCAGGAGGAGTGGCAGGTGAGGCTTTGGCCTCCCAATTCGAATTTGACTTTTCCCTCATTACATGCATGGTGTCTTCAATGATGGGAAGTGTCTAGTACTTAGACAATGGTGATTCTTTCCACATGACTGGCGACAGAGAGTTATTCAGTGAACTGGAGGAGAAATATCTCAAGATGCATATTGAGATGGGTGATGATGATAATTATAGTGTTACTGGTGTGGCCACTATTATTTTTCAGAGGGAGCATGTGGCTCCACTCACCTTGAAGAATGTTATACATGTACCCAGACTGACGAAGAACTTGGTATCCGTTGCCATGCTTGAGGATAGAGGCTATGATGTGATCTTTACGAAAGGAAAGGCGTTCCTTTGACACATAGCCACGGGTCAAGTAAAGAATATAGGGATTCGAGTTCAAAATCTCTATAAGATAGAGGTAGAGTATTGTGTTGATTTGAGTTCAAAAGCGGAAAATATGTTGAACCGAGACATCGGCGAGTTGTGGCACAAGTGATTGGGCCACTTGCATCATGGGACTTTGAAGATATTGTAGAAAATCTCTACCGATCTTCCCAAAGGTACGCTTAAGTAAGTTGATACATGCAAGGGTTGTACTTTGGGAAAATACGCCAAGTCTTCGTTTGGAGACAGATACAATCGAGCAGAGTCTATTTTGGAGAGATTCCATTCAGATGTGTGTGGACCATTCTTGACAGCATCCATGGCCAAACACAGGTATTATGTTATATTTTTTTATGACTATTCTCGTAAATGTTCGGTATTTTTTATGGAGAAAGAGAATCAAACTTTCACAAAGTTTTGTGAGTTCAAAGGATTGTTAGAGAAAGAGTCTGGAAAGAAGGTTAAATCTCTATGGAGTGATAATGGTGGTGAGCATGTCTCCAATGAGTTTAAGAACTGTTGTGCAGTGGAAGGGATTAAACGAGAGTTGACGACACCCCTTAACCCTCAATAGAATGGGGTTGCCGAGAGGAAGAATAAGAGCATAGTAGGAGTAGCAAGGGTGATGTTGCATGATTAGGGCCTACCACTACACTTGTGGGTTGAGGCATGCAACACAATAGTTTATGTTCAGAACCATAGCCCACATCAGATACTTGAGATGAAGACACCAGAGGAGGCTTATTCCGGTAAGAGGCCAGATGTTGGTCACTTCAGGATTTTTGGGTCATCAGTTTATTGCCATGTGACCAAAGATGCACAGAAGAAGCTTGAGCCAAAAACAAAGTTAGGGATCTTTGTGGGGTACACTGATACACCCCACAACTATTGGGTGTACATGCGGACTAGTTGGATTCGCAGGGATATCAGGTTCAATGAGGAGAAGGCCATGTGAGTATCCCTTGAGAGGGAGCTTGAGCTACATGTGGATGAGGAGCTTTTAACTCCTAGGATTGAGAGGCCTCAGATTGTTGTGCAGTAGCCACATGCAGAGGTTCAGAGAGTGGATACATCCACTCAGGCAAAGTCTTTTAGAGAGGTAAGAAGGTGCACTAGAAAGGCTTACAACTTGTTGGATGATGCAGGGGAGAATGTGGAAGCACCCTCTTCTCAGTGTAGACAAAGGATGTCACTAGAGAGGTACACTACATACATGGAACTTATGGGTGAATGTGTTGTGACAAAGCCATCTTCCTTTTAGGAATCAATGTAACAGTCGGTTTGGGTTGATACAATGGTGGGGGAATATGACTCCATAGTTTGAAACAATGTTTGGTATGTGGTCTCGAGATCGGAGGACAAGTCAATTGTGAGCTCCCGTTGGCTTTACAAGGTAAATCAAGCTACAGATGATAGTGTGGAGAAGCATAAGGCCAAATTTGTGGTCCGTGGCTTTTCACAAGTAGAGGGAATTGATTATGATGAGATCTTTGCTCCTATTGCAAGGTACTCATCAATCAGATCTATATTGGCACTATCAGCACAGATGGGTTTGAAGATCCACCATATGGATGTGAATACTTCCTTCCTCAATGGTATTATTGAGGAAGAGGTGTACATAGAGTAGCCTGAAGGTTTTGAAACCTTGTGTCGTGATTCGCATGTGTGTTGACTCAAGAGAGCATTGTATGGGCTGAAGCAAGCACCTCGTTCTTAGTACACCAGGATAGATAGCTACTTCATTGGGTTGGGCTTCATGAAGAGTGAAGTGGATGTGAACCTGTATCACCTAGTGGTAGATGGTAAGCTGTTGATCATTGTACTTTATGTAGATGATCTTATACTGATAGGTGATGAGAAGCTCATCAAATATTGCAAGGAGGACCTTTTAAGAGAGTTTGAGATAAAGGACATGGGGCTCATGCAGTACTTTCTTGGCATGGAGGTATGGCAGGGAGATGGGGAGTTGTTTTTATCTCAAGGAAAGTATGCCAACAAAATACTCAAGAGATTCTGAATGGAGAGAAGTAAACCCATGGAGACTCCTCTAGTTGGTAACTAGAGGAAGGAGGATGCTACTTCAGGGGAACTAGTGGAAGACATTGTTTACAGGCAACTTTTGGGTTCACTCATGTAGTTGGTGAACACATGACCAGATATATGCTATGAAGTTAACCATCTTAGTCAAGTGATGGTTAGGTCTACCAAGTTGTATTGGAATGCAGCAAAGCATGTATTGAGATACTCCATAGGCACTATCAGTTTGGGTTATGGTATAGATGGACAGAGGGAGTGAAGCTTCAAGGCTTCACCGATGCAGATTGGGTAGGGACTCCATCCAATTGGAAGAGCACATTAGGAGGGATATTTAGTATTGGGTCAATGACAGTTTCTTGGTACAGTAGGAAATAGAGATCGGTTGCACTCAGTTCGGCAGAGGCAGAGTACATGACTACAAGTCAGGCATCATGTGAGGATATCTAGATGAGGAAGATCCCGGTTGGTTTGTTTGGTCAATAGATGGATCCGACAGTGATTTACTGTGATAATCAGAGTTTTATCAAACTCTCTAAAAATCTAGTCTTTCATGATCAGTCCAAGTATATTGTATCCAATACATTATCTAAAATTATGTGTTGAGGCAGATCATGTTGTTAGATTACATTCCCATGGAGGAGCAAGATGCTGACATCTTGACAAAGGCATTGTCAAGATGTAAATTTTAGTTTCATAGAGACAGGATCAAGGTAGTTGATAATTTCTTTCTTGTTGAGAGGGAGTGTTGAGAAAGGGAAATAAGAGAGTCCAATTTAATTTGTGCTTGAATTAAACTAGAAATTAAATTCGAATTCTATTTTCATAGCAACTTAAAATAGTTAAATTAAGTTTGTTAAACTTACTTAACTTAGGAAATTCGAGTTGGAAGGTTTTCTGTCATCATGTGTATGTTCTCTGTCAGGCCAGGGTAACTCCATGGTAACTCCAGCAGTTAATGAGCGACAGAAGAACTTATCCTTTTATTCATTAGACAATTATTATTTATACACATACAAAACGGATCAGTTCATCTTCTAGATGACTGTCCAGCTTCACCTCATCCGTTTCGGATTAGGTGTCAACATTCCCCCCCTTAATCTGAAGGGATGTTGGTGAGTCCAAGCATCGTTCTGAATCTTTCAAGCTTTTCTCTTCCAAGCGCTTTGGTGAAGATGTCTGCAATTTGCTCGTTTGTGGAACAATGACGGAGATGGATTGTTTTGGCCTCAACATGATGTCGGATCAGATGATATTTAGTATTGATGTGCTTAGTACGATCATGGAAATTTGGGTTCTTGGCCAACTTTATTGCAGAGGTGTTATCAATCATGAGTGGAGTTGATTGTATTTGTTTTACCTGCAAATCTTCAAGAATTTTCCTGAGCCACACAATTTCTTTCGTTGCTTCAGCTGCTGCCACATATTCTGCTTCTGTTGTGGAATCTGCTGGTACTGATTGTTTGCGTGATCTCCAGGATACAACTCCTGATCCAAGACTCATAGCATATCCTGAAGTAGATACCCCAGTTTCTTTGTCTCCATCAAAGTCTGAATCAGAGTATCCAATCAAGTTGAAGTCGTCCACCTGTGTATACTTGATTCCAAGGTCTTGAGTTCCCTTCAAGTACCTTAGAACTCTTTTTGCAGCAGACCAATGTCCCTCACAAGGCTTTTGCATGAACCTGGAGAGGATTCCAACAGTAAATGAAATATCTGGTCTGGTAGTAGTGAGGTAGATGAGACTTCCTACAAGTTGTCTATACTTTGTTGCATCCTCAAATTCATTTCCTTCAACAGATGTGAGCTTTAAGTTTTGTTCCATTGGAGTAGAAAGAGGATTGCACTCTGTCATGCCAAATCTGTTTAACAAATCTCCAATGTATTTCTTTTGAGAAAGAAATATGGATTTTGGAT
>Ga0115851_100798_pt1 | contig 15432 bp, 17 predicted proteins | sample InSIn2gowninarea_FD_83865 | JGI IMG/M metagenome (GOLD analysis project Ga0115851, IMG submission 83865)
GGAGAGGATAGTGGAGGTTGGTGCACTAGAGTTGTGAGAGGGACTCATGGTTGTGGAAATATCTGAGTATCATAATGGGGCTCGACGTGGCTGTTTGAGTGTTCCAAAAGGTTTTCATAAGGGTGGCTGGGCTTTTCTTGAAAGGAAGTTATGTGATTTTTTCCTTGGTAAACTTGTTTCTAGGCCGGGGAAGGAGGTGGATGCCAGCGGTGGTAGGTTTGCAAAACCCACCGGTAATCCAAGAAACCAAGTTTGGAAGGACTTTAATGGCAGTGAAATTAGGAAGTGATTTAGATTTGGAGAAGCAGTTTCCTAAACTAGCTGGTACGTTAAACCAGAAGGAGGGATTTGGGGGATTTGATTTTATCCCAAAAACAAATATCTCAACTCACCTTGTTTCTGGAAGGCCAACGCGTGTGTCTACTTTGAAGTGGACTAAAGCCCATTTTTCTTTAAACATATTAGTGGATCTTGATGGAAGGGGCCAACGTGTGGTGAAGTGGGCCAATTTTGTTCAGCCCAAGTCTGTTTTAGATGATAAAACATCTACTGAACTCGGGCCTGTTAAGCAAGCAAATGGTGGCTCTTTTAAACAGGCCCAAGAGGATCATTTTGGTGACATAACCCATCTGAAATTACAAGGATTGTCACGATCTTGTGAGCGTGGTGAGGGATCGGGCTCACTAGTCAGTGTCGAGAAGTCATACATAGGTTTCGGCGAGATGGGAGAGGAGATTTCAACTTCCAATAGAGGTTCCGACACGGCGGTGCAGGTGGGTTTTGTTCAGAAGGGTGTTTCCAGCGAGATGGGAGGGGTTTCTTTAATTTCCAGCGAACCTGATAGGGTGGTGCAGAAGGTTGTTGCTCCGACGGGTTGTTCAGGTAGTGGCGCCGAGGTGGGGGCTAATTCCGGTGTCTTGGTTGCCGGCGATCCAGCGACGGAGTGTCCAATAAGTGGGGCTGTGGAGGTTTCGCATGTGTCGAGCTCCGGTGATCATCCCAGATTCACTGATGCTGTGGCAGAGAGTTCGACGATACCAGAAAAGAGGGCCGAGGTGTCTTGCCATCAGCCTTTACTGGAACAAAACAGGTTTTCTCCTATTTCTGAGATGGTTTCGGATTCTTTTGATGAAGAGACGCTGGTGTTGAATTGGGTCAATCCCACGGAGTCGGATAGGGATGAGGAGGAGTGGCAGTTGATGGAATATGTACCTTTGGCTCAATGGGATCCTAATGGGGGTTTGGTGTTAATGACTGAGGAAGTTGACCCAGTTGACATCTCTGTGGAGGATGATTTGAAACCTTCGGCTTGGGTAAGTAAGAAGGTCAAGGGCTTCGGTGAGTGGGTGGGCTTCCCAATAGATTCCAGTGAGAGGCAGTGTGTTGAATTTTTTCAACGACTTGAGAAAGTGTGGGAGAAACAAGCTGCGGCAGGTAGTCTTTGTCGCACTGCTTCTTCCTCTACAAAAGGTATGAGGGAATTACGGAATTTAATTTCTACAGTTAATTATGATGGTCAAGCTGGTAAACGAAACAGGGAGATTGTGAAATTTAGTGGGTTGGGCTTTGATGGTTGTCCATGAATTTGAGACTTCTATCTTGGAATGTGAGAGGATTTAACAATCCTCATAAGAGGGATAATGTGAAGAACTTACTTAAAGAATGGAAGTGTGAGGTTGTGTGTTTTCAGGAAACCAAACTGGACCGTACCAATTCTGCTGCTGTGAAAAATCTTTGGGGCAGCTCTTTTGTGGATTGGGTGGCTTTAGATGCCATTCACACAGCGGGAGGTATTCTTGTGGTCTGGGACACAAGGGTGTATGAGAAAATTGATTGTGTGGTGGGTAGCTTTTCTGTTTCGGTCTTGTTGAAAGGGGTGGCAGATGGTTTTGTTTGGATTTGCACGGGAGTTTATGGCCCAAATGATGCCGGTTTGAGGGATGCTTTTTGGGCAGAGCTTGATAGTGTGAGAGCGAGATGGAGTTTAGTGTGGTGTGTTTTGGGTGATTTCAATATTATTAGATACCCGACAGAGCGTCTTGGGTGTAATTCGTTTAGTCCAGCCATGTTCAATTTTTCGGACTTTATCGAGAGGAATTTTTTGGTTGATCTTCCTTTGGTCGGGGGTGAGTATACGTGGTTTAGAGATTCAGCGAACCCTGCTATGTCTCGTATAGATAGAGTTTTGGTTTTAGCTGATTGGGAGGAACACTTCTTGGATGTAATTCAAAGGCCTCTCCCTCGGGTGGTTTCTGATCATTGTCCTATTCTAGTGGAGGCAGGAGGCATGGCGAGGGGGAAAAGTCCCTTTAAATTTGAGAACATGTGGCTAAAAGTGGAGGGTTTTGTGGATCGAGTTAGGGGCTGGTGGAACAGTTATCATTTTGTGGGATCCCCTAGTTATGTTCTCGCATGTAAATTCAAGGCTCTTAAAAAAGACTTAAAGCATTGGAATAAAAATGTTTTTGGGGATGTGCATTTTAGAAAAAAATGTTTGTTGTCTGAGCTGTTGGATCTGGATTTGAGAGAAGGTATGCAAGTGCTGACTATGGCAGATAAAGCAAGAAAAATTGAGATTAAGGCGGAGATCGAATCTTTAGCTTCTTTGGAGGAGATTTCTTGGAGGCAGAAATCAAGGGCTTTGTTCTTAAAGGTGGGGGACAATAACACTAGGTTTTTCCACAGGCTTGCTAATTCACATAGACGAGCCAATACCATGAGGGGTGTGGAGGTTGATGGCATTATGTATGAAGCTGTATCAGATATTCAGGATCAGGTGGTGGGGTTTTATAAGAGTCTTTATCAGGAACTTGAGGATTGGAGGCCCACTGTTGATGGGTTAGATTTTGCTAGTTTGGATGAGTTTGATAGGCTTTCTCTTGAAAGGGAGTTTGATAGGGAGGAGATCATTGCTGCTCTTCAGGAGGCTGAGGGTGATAAGGCTCCTGGTCCTGATGGCTTTACCATAGCTTTCTTCCAGAAGTGTTGGGGTGTGATAGAAGAGGATGTTATGGCTTTTTTTGCAGACTTTCATAGCCAATGCATCTTTGAGAAATCTCTGAATGCTACTTTTCTTTGTTTGATACCTAAGAAGATTAAAGCTGTCAATATTAAAGATTTTCGGCCCATTAGCCTTGTGGGAAGTTTGTACAAACTTCTGTCAAAAGTGTTGGCTTCTAGGCTTCGAAGTGTTTTGGACAAACTTATATCCAACTCTCAGAATGCCTTTGTAGGGGGAAGACAGATTCTGGACTCTGTTCTTATAGCAAATGAATGTTTGGATAGTAGATTGAAGAGTGGTGTTCCGGGTGTGATCATTAAGTTGGATATAGAGAAGGCTTATGATCATGTAAATTGGAATGCTTTGTTTTACTTAATGGAGAGGATGGGTTTTGGGGAGAAATGGGGGAGGTGGATGAAGGCTTGTATCACTATAGTTCGTTTCTCAGTGCTTATTAATGGGTCCCCGGCTGACTTTTTTGGTGGCTCACGTGGTCTTCGTCAAGGAGATCCTTTATCTCCTCTTTTGTTCTTGTTGGTGATGGAGGTGTTGAGTAGGTTATTGAGGAGGACAGAAGAGGGTGACTTTCTTAGGGGGTTTCAGGCAAGCCCCAATGCAAGAGGAGGTTTGCATATTTCTCATCTTTTGTTTGCTGATGATACTATTCTTTTTTATGATGCATCTAGGGAACAATTATTATATATAAGGATGGTGTTGATCTTTTTTGAAGCTATTACAGGCTTAAAAGTAAATGTTGGCAAGAGTGAAATTGTGTCGGTGAGGTTGGGAATTTGGGTGCTTTGGCTCGCATTCTATGTTGTAAGGTTGGGCGTTTGCCTATGTCTTATTTGGGAATGCCTCTTGGGGCTCATTTTAAGGATGCTTCGATCTGGAATCCTAATTTAGAGAGGGTGGAGAAAAAGCTCGCTGGTTGGAAGCGGTTGTATTTGTCAAAAGGAGGTAGGCTTACTTTATTGAAGAGTACCTTGTCGAGTCTCCCAACTTATTATCTATCGCTGTTTACAATTTCGCAACACATAGCAAACAGACTAGAGAGGATTCAGAGGAATTTCCTGTGGGGGAGTTCTAATGATGTTTTCAGATATCCGCTTGTTGCTTGGGATAAGGTTGTTTGGCCGGTGGAGATAGGGGGTTTGGGGATTCAGAAGATTGGGCTTTTTAACCAAGCTCTACTTGGGAAGTGGCTTTGGCGATTTGGGAAGGAAGTTACTCATTTATTGCGTCAGGTAATAGCCACCAAATATGGAGAGGATAGTGGAGGTTGGTGCACTAGAGTTGTGAGAGGGACTCATGGTTGTGGGTTATGGAAGAATATCAGGAAAGGTGCAGACAATGTTTTCAGTCATGTGGTGTATGTAGCGGGAGAGGGCAATCGTATTCGGTTTTGGCACGACCCTTGGAGTGGTCCTACTCCTTTGAAGGAATTATACCCAGAATTGTTTGCATGTGCTGTGGCTCAGGAAGCTCTGATTTCTGACATGATAATTTTTGCACCAGACGAGGGAGGTAGGAGTTGGAACTTCCATTTCCGACGTAATTTTAATGAATGGGAGTTGAGGAGGTTTTATTCTTTCTATGGGCATGTTTCTGCCAGGATTCCTAGTGGGGAGGGGGAGGACATCTTGATTTGGCAGTTGAATCGTAGTGGTGTCTTTGATGTGCGATCCTTTTATATTGCTTTATTGAAAGCCCCTTCTGTTTCTTTCCCTTGGCAGAGCATTTGGTGTGTAAAGGTACCTAAAATGGTATCTTTCATTTTATGGACTGCTGCTAGGGGTGGGATTCTCACAATTGATAACCTTGTTAAGAAGAACTTGTCCCTTGTTAACTGGTGTTGTTTATGTAGGTGTGATGAGGAGACTGTGGATCACCTTTTGATCCATTGTAAGTTTGCATCTGGTTTGTGGAGTGAGGTCCTTATTATGTTTAGGGTTCAGTGGGTGATGCCAGACACTATTGTTTCTCTTCTTTTTGCTTGGAGGAATTGGTTGGGAACTTACTCTTCAAAGGTTTGGAATTTGGTACTAGCTTGCCTTATGTGGTTAGTATGGAAGGAACGCAATGTCCGAACTTTTGAGGACGTTGAGAGTCCTTTAGATAAGTTGAAGACCTTGCTTGCTAGGACTTTGTTTGAGTGGTCTCGTATTTGGGGGCCTACGCATTGTAGTTCCTTGTCTGATTTCCTTAACTCTTTAGTCTTTCTTTATGATTTGACTGTATCTGTTTCAAGGGCAGTGTGTTTTCATCAATAAAACTCTTATTATCTATCAAAAAAAAAGTGATGGTGGGATTCTTGGAACAGATTTGACCTTTATTTTACTTTAAAAATATTTTTCAAGTATTTCATGTCTTTTGTTCATTACTTATTTACCTACTTTTCATGCATGTCACAACACTTGCATCAATTTCTTTATTCATTATTTTTTACTTATTTTTCATGTACATTCACACTCACATATACATACCCCACCCACACATCCCCACACCCAGCCACCCAGTCATGTATAAGTTAAACATATTGAATTCATAAACAGTTATGAAGTTATAAACAGTTATGAAGTTATGTAATGCAGTTACAGAACACTATTTGTTGCTACTTCAGATCAGAGTTCTATCCATTCAAGATTTATTTTATTGGGTCAATGTGTGAGGTCCAATTGAAGCAGAACTCATATGGTTTTAAAGGTGTAGTTATAAGTATTATAGGGTTAAAACAGTTTGGGTAAATTACATTTTAAACCATATAGTGTAGAGTGGTTTCAAATTAAACCCCACACTTGTAAGTTTCAAATTAAACTCTATACTTAGAATTGACATAGGACAATCAGAACAAAACTGAAACAACAATAAAATAAAGGGATATGACATAGGAGTTAGCACCTAAGCCTGGCTTGGAGTCAGTACCAAGCGGGGAAATCACTAGGAGTCATCACTTAGGGTAGACCTGGAGTCAACACTAGACCAAAGGAAACCAAATGGCCATTTTTTTTATTTATCAAAATATCAACTATCCTCTCAACGAATACAATAGATTGCTTATAAAGGATTGCTAAACTCTAGTTTTAATTGGCTAGAAAACCTTAATTGCCTTATTACAAAAATAGCCTTGCTTCCAAATTAAAATACTAATAGCCTAATAAACTACTAGGACCTAAAAAATAAAAATACAATTGACTTGCAAACATAAATAATATTAAATAAAAATCTTTTTGCGTCTCTTGCATCACTCTCCTCTGGTTGGAGAAAACTCAACATCGAGTTTTAAAGCATTGAAGGATTAGGATGCTGACAAGTAACACTTGCTTCAAGTCTGGAATCACCTTAGAGAGCATAGGGAAAAGAAAAACCTTGAATTCCACCACATTAAACTCATTTGGAATAACAAAATCAATGTGTGCAATCAGTATAATCTCGTCTTGAACCTTATGAACCATAGGAAACAATGTGGTTTTAACCTCTTCGACTTCACCAAGATGTAGATCTTCAAGCACCATGCAGGGTTTGATCGGAAGCACATTCAACAACTTCAACTTTCACATCATGTGTACCCTCAAGCTTGCTGCATTGTTTTTGAGCGGGTGCCATTATCTTTTCTAGCTGGGCATTAATCCTAGTTATTATTTGCTCCCCCAATTTCCACGAAATAGGTGAAACACTCTGATTTTCCCTTCTTACACTAGCAAAAAGTGAACTGAGAAGATCGAAGGAAATGTCTTCACTTTCATCTATGACCAGATGCATAATTGTTTCTATGGCTGAAAGTACAGCAGGTGGATGTTTGGAACTAATTATCTTCGAGAAAATTTGAAACATCTCAACAACCAATGCATCACACTCAAGATCCAGCATCATCAAGCATAACTTGACCTTTGCAATGGTATCAAGAATTGAAACCACCTTCTTATAAGAGCGAGTAGACACATGAGACATATTTTCAAATGCTACCAAGATCAATTGAAATATTTCTTTCATTTGCGCATCCTTATATGGGGCATCTGGTGTTGTTATCTTTGTAATCTCAATAATGCAAGATAAAATTGAAACCTTCACATCCATTTCAACATGTTGCAAAAGTTTATTAGTGATTAGTGCCTTCATTGAGAGTAAAAGAGCATCTCGCTTGTTAAGGAGTGTATTCCCAGCCGCCTTAATCTCCTTCTCAAATTCTCTATCAAAGGCAGTCATTCTCTATCAAATTCTCTGAGAAGTTGAAGAACACTTGATGTGCACGGGTTGCTGTGATTATCTTGGAATACGCTTCTAGGTCTACTCTCAAATAGTTGCTAGGACTGGGCTGGTTGACAGGTTTGGATTTTGTGGGCGGGTCTTGTACCTTTTTTTAAAAGAAAACTGATGTTGTAAAAGGTGGGCTGGGGCTTGTTAAAAAAATGGGTTGAGTCTTCTTTTTTTTTTAAAAGGTTGGTAACTGGTTTGGTTAAAAGCTGTCAGGTTTTTTTTTTTTTGGTAATTGGGCTGGTGAAGGGCTTTCGATTTTTTTTATTTTTATTTTTTTTATATTATTTTTAAATGGCAAGTTGGGTTGGTATTTCTTTTATGGGCTGAAACAAGTGTGTATTGAGAGTGAAACAGGACGCTAGTGCTGCTAGGAAGAAAGAACTCAGATGGGACTATTGGGTTACCTCTGATATGGGGTCGATGGACTGGCTATTTGTTGCGACAGCGGCGGTCTTGTGATGGCTGTTGGTGGCGGCTCTGGGACAACAGGGTGAGATCGACATTAACGAATTCTTGCGGTATTGATCTTGTGGAGTGGGTTGGCAACGCGGTACTCTGAGATAGCAAGATGGAGTGGCGTTGCACTAAGACAGAAGAGGAACTCTAAGTGGCCTGGGAATAGGTTGGCGCTTTAATCGTTTATTGGGATGGTAGCGTTGGCTTTCCAATGGGTGATGGCGTGTGAAGAAACCTTTTGAAAGAACTTGACCAGGTCTGGCTGTGGGGTTTGTTGGTTGTTGGGTACTAGGAGTCAACACTTAGGGTAGATCTGGAGTCAGCACCAGACCAAAAGAGACCAAATGACCATTTTTTTCATTTATCAAAATATCAACTATCCCCTCAAGGAATACAATAGATTGCTTATAAAGGATTGTTAAACCCTAGTTTTAATTGGCTAAAAAACCTTAATTGCCTTATTACAAAAATAATCTTGCTTCCAAATTAAAATACTAATAGCTTAATAAACTACTAGGACCTAAAACATAAAAATACAATTGACTCGCAAACATAAATAATATTAAATAAAAATCTTCTTGCTTCTCCCGCATCAAGAATCTTCTTTATAAGTGAGTTATTGTAATGTGTTTTTTTTTTTTTTTTGGATAGGTAAGTGTGATATTGTATCGTAACAAGATGGAGTTGATTAATAAAATATTGATTGTTTTGAATATTAAGGCATGTTGGCCTTCTTTGTTTCTTTTTCTCCTTTTCTCTTCTCTGTTTTTTACTATTCAAGTGACTTTTTACATGTACTGTCCATGCTATTTTTTTAATTGGTAAATTACACACACATCTCGTGGGTCTTGGACCCACAACCTCACCCTCCACCTACCACTTGCAAGGGAAGGAGGTGCCAGTCAAGCTGTAGATCACTGGTTACTGTCCACGCTGCAGGTCATAAATTATATTGTAGGCATGTTTGATTTTGGTTTCTTCTCACATCTATGTCACCTTGACTCATAAGTTTAATCTATTCTTCTTACTTATCAAAATCCTAGAACCCCATTTGCTTTCTCTACCAAATAGTCACCAAATCCTAAGAAGCATGAACACAAGAATACAGGTACAACATGGCAATTTTTGAAAAAATAGGACGCGGGTGCGGCAAGACATGTCTATTAAATAATTATTAAATATTTTTTTATTTATACTCTATAGATTATTAAGCATTTATTTTTCATATAATATTAAATATATATCAGATTAAGAATAATAATGGATAATAAAGCAAATCCATGACTATTAAAGGATGTTTAGAAATTATAATACAAATCAAGAGTAAAGGATATTTATTCATTTTCAAATGCACTATTACTATTCAGAGCATGAATGCTCTCTTGTTTTCTGAAAGGGTATTTGATTCCTCTTGTTCTTATGTCTCGGCTGTGTCCTGCATTTTTTATTATTATAAAAAGGACACGGCTGAGACACGCGTGCAAAAGTTTCATAGGCGTGTCAAGTGTCCGACACGGATACAATACAGGTATAGCACCCCAAATGAAGTGTCCATGCTTCCTATATTCAAATTACCCTTTAATTCCTACAAAAAAAACTGTTCATAATTTTCTAGTAATTTGCTTGCGTCAAGAAGTTGTATATTTTCCCTATGTCTATCTTATGAAACTCTAGTCTATTTAATTTTGAGCCATTACATTTTTTTTTTTTTTTTTTGATAAATAAGTAGACCTTTATTAATTAAATAATTTTATTTATTTATATATAAAAAAATTGTAAAAATTAAATAAACTTTGCTAGAGTGGACAAATGCTTCGGGTGTTTTTACTTTTAATTCTTTAACTGATTTGTTTGATAGTTGTACTTTCCATGCAATATAGCTTTGATATTTTGTTGTTCCTTAGTACACTGCCTGTGTGCTTTGGTTCCTTATACGATTTATTTATTTTTCAATGAAGTTTTATCACTTATTAAAAAAAAGTAAAACTTTATTAATTAGAAGAAAAAAAGAAACAATACAGTATATATCGATAGATACTGTAGGTGCATCAAGGAACAAGAAAAGTACAACTGTCTATGAAGTTCAATAAGCTGGAGGCTGAGTTACCATGCAAGGAAGTCATCCAACCAAACAAAGTACGTAAAAACATGAGCTTCATATCCACCCTAGAGTGTTCCGAGCCTTTGAATGTCCTAGCAATCCTAACAACTCCAATACCATTCCTAGCATGCTGCCCTTTCCAACACGCCAGCATATCTACCACCCTTTTAGGCATAACCCACTGCACTTCAAACAAACACAATGGAAATGACCATAACTCTCTAGCCATTTGACAATGTAACAATAAATGGTCACAAGACTCCCATCTTGCTTGCACATACAGCACTAATACACAATTAGCACCCATGAAAACAGAGTTACTGCCCCTACATTCAACACTTTGTAATACGATTTAACTTCAAAAGGCTTACCTTTTGTTGGCATGACATCCCTTGTTATTTTGGTTTGGTGGATCAGGAAGAAATCTGCCAACATGCCCAACTCCCAATCATTCAAAAACCTATAGAAATTCACATCCCACTGAATCTGACCCATTTCTCCTACTCAGAAAATCTGCTACAGCAGCATCCTTATTCTGAGCCAGCATATATAATCTAGGAAAAGCATCTTAAAGAGCTCTCTCCCGGCACCACCAATCCTACCAGAAATGAACCTTGGTGCCAGAACAACCCTCATTTTTAATAAAACCAGCAAATTTTCCTAGCCTTATTTTGTTCTTGATTGTTTGACCCCCTTGTACACTCCCTATGTACTAGGGTGTTCCCTTTTTGATATCAATAAACTTATTACTTATCAAAAAAAAAAAAACCTTGAGTAGCCATGACGGATTTCATACACCAATTGCCCCATTCACTGCCAAAGCCATTTACCCACTAAAGACTTATTAAACAAAGCTAGATGCATCACCCCTGGTCTGCCAACTTGAATCAGATTATAAACCTGCTTCCACTTGATGAGGTTGAATTTAAATTCATCCCCGAAACTGCCCCATAAAAAATCCATATGCAACTTCACAATACGAGCAGCGATAGATAAGGGAATAGGGAATCTAGAAAGAGTACTCTTTATCATAGTTAGTCTATCTCCCTTTGATAAATTCTCCTAAGGCCAAACTCACCCCAAGCAATCAAAGAAAGATTTCCTAAATCTATTCATATATAGGCTCCACTGGGAGCTTCAATTTTCTAGGGATGCCCAAGATTGGGAATTGGAACATTTTTACACTTTTTTGGATCTTATCAATTCTATGCCTCTTAATGGTGAAGGCTAGGACAAACTTTGTTGGAAACGGGCAAGGAATAAGAGTTTTAAAGTGAGTGAGTACTATTTCTCCCTTTCCTCTACTCTTGACACTCTTTTCCCTTGGAAACCTGTGTGGCATTCAAAAATCCCTCCTAGGGTTGCTTTCTTCTCATGGATTGCCGCATTAGGTAAGATTTTGACTCTTGAGAACTTATGGTATAAGGGTGTCGCAGTTGTAGATTGGTGCTATATGTGTAAAAAGAGTGGGGAATCGATGAATCATCTTCTTCTTCATTGTCCTATTGCTTATGAGTTATGGTCTATGGCGTGGACTCTATTTGGTCTTCTATGGGTTATGCCCCAAAGTGTTATTGATTTACTTTCGAGTTGGCAAGGTTCCTTCGGTGGACATCAAAGCATTGATTTATGGAGGGCTGTACCACATTGTGTCCTATGGTGTATTTGGCGAGAATGAAACTCAAGATGTTTCGAGGGGAAGGAACAGTCTATTTCTGATTTTTTTTTTTTTTTTTTGAAAATTATATATTTTTGAAATTAAATTTTTTTTTTTACACACCTTGCTGGAGTGGAGTTCGTCCTTTAATCTTTTTCCTTGTTCTAAATTTTTAGAAATGCTTGATCATTGTAATTTAAGAGTTTGATGTACTGTTATGCATGTACACCCCCGGCGTACCTAGATTTTTGGTTAATACAATTCTGTTATTTATCAAAACAAAATTTTTTTATTAATCAACTCCATCTTATTCAAGTACAATAACACGCTTACATACACTGTAAATCTTAACTTCCTTATAAGGTAATAAAAGACAACTTGGACTCAAAGAAACTAAACCTAAGATACTTAGAATCTCCTAGATAATTCTCGTCTCAACTAAATTACCAAACTACCCCTTATATGCATGAGTTTCTGAAGTTACAGTTTTGCCCTTAAATACAAAACTGACCATAACATGTTTAAAAAAAAAATAAAATAAAATTCTTTCAACCCTAGAATACTTCTAAGACCTTTAAAATAAAATACAAGTTTTGCTTCAATTGAACTTCACACACTGACTCAATACAAAAATCTTGAGTGGATAAAATTTCGAAGCAACAACTCTTCTATGGCTGGATCACTGTGCTCTTCCAGAATATAGGGAGTTTCTGTCGCCGAATGTTCATCCATATCATCAGGACCTGCATGCCTTCGGTGTTCATCGTATATGGACTATGGTTAATGTATTGTAACTTTCACAATGCATCATAGATTGACTTGAAAATGTTTGTTAGTGTGTAGTTTCATGCCTTGTGCCTTCCATATGGCCCAAATGATGTCAGGGATACCTTTGTGCACTGTGCACACTGCATGGATGCTATTTTTTGGGCTAATGCCCTTCCACTTTGTTTACTTCATGTTTTCAATTTTTTCTAAAATTTCTTCCCAGATCACTGTATGCATTCTTATTCTTTTTAGTCATTATGATAACGTTACAAAATTGCAGAATTAAACTGAAATGCTCTTTCCTGATGGATTTTCTGTTGTTGGGAAGTTTCACCAAGTCAAATTTCACCCTCTATATGTTTCAAATTTTGGATTTTCGTCATTGACATTGTTTTGCATTTTCAATTTCATCCTTCTGTCTGTGTCTGTCAATGATGTGGCCATTAAATGCCCTATTTGACTTTGTTAGTATTTAAGTTTTTTAATTTACAGAATCAATTTATTATTTCCTCTTTTTCTTTTCTTTTTTTATTCTTTTTGAAGGGATCTGGATCTAGGTTGGGTTAGAGTGGATATAAAAGTGTAGACTTCATACAATTCTGCAAATAGTAGTAAAGTGTCAAATTTTATTTTCAAATGCACATCTCGCTTTAGCTTTCGAAGAAAAAGGATAAAGAGCGAACAAATTGGTGAAGACAGACTAAATTTCAACAACAAAAAAGCCAGTAATACAATCAAAACAGGTATATTTTGCTCCAAAATTAAAAGATCTAACGAATCCAAATTCTTGGTCCAACACGAATTTCAATGTCTAATCTGCAAATTTTACAATTCTATTCATCAAACCTGTAGACACTAGAGTTTTATATCCAACAGGTGAGTCTATGTAGTATGTACAACAAGAAGAACATCATATGTCAGCATATGCACAACTTCATTCTAAAGAACAAAGACCTGTAATTTATTACAGAAGATAAGATAGGAGTGGCAAGGATTACTTTAAATCGACCTGCAGCTTAATAGACATGTACAGAAGAGTAAGCAGTGCGCCCTGTGGAAGTGGTGCATACCTTGCAAGATTGGAGCCTACCCACATGGCTACCACCACTAGAGCAACTATACTGCTACTGGTTTTTCCACAAACCCAACTTGCAAATGAGAGGCACAATGTTAGCAAAACGCCACCCCTCCCACCCAATATCCATGCAATTACATAACCAATCTTATACCCAGCATCCAACTTCCTATCGAACAAAGCCATGAGGCTACTAAAGGTGAGAGACAATCTGGATCCAAATGTCTGCAGTAAAAATAAAGATAGAAAGGCAGATCTAAGCACTTCGGTGAAGGGACCTCTCTCTTCATCTGTATTCCCTTCAACCACCTCATCTACTTCATTATCGGAGGAATTATCTTCCCTGACATTATAACGTTCCCAATGTCTCTCATGTTGCATTTTCCACCTCAGTTCAGCCCACCTATAAATCCTTACCCTGGCTTCATTTTCAGGGCTTTGGTCCCATTTTCCTCTATATGGCCTGTCAGTATCTTCATGAAATTTGAGTTCTTGGTCATACTGAGTCCTTGTTGCTTCATTAGACAGTACCTTTAAAAGGATACATAAAGCAGAAACATTGTCATAAGCTTTTAGAAGTATGAGCCAACAAAGGAGTTTCAGGAAAAGGAAAATGCACTATTTGAATGTGGAAGCAAATGTTTGACATTTCTATTACGACCAAGTTCATTAAAATCAGGAGTCAGTATTTTACCAATATTGAATGTGGAAGCAATTGATTATGACATTTCCAGTACAACTAAGAATTATCTCAGTCAATGTTTTCAATATTCCAGAAACTATTTCGACTGATAAACAGCATTCAGGTTTTCAATATTCGAACTTTTCTAAAACTGTTCACAACATATCTTTTCTTATGGTCACAAATAAAATAGAATTGTTTATATCTTTTTCAATAGAATCACAAATCAACAATTTCCAGACACCCCATGAAAAATTACCAACTTCAGAGCAAGTCACAAATATCTCCTAACCTTGAGTAGTAAAATAAGAAGTTCATGTGAACAGATTAAAAGAAGTTTCTAATTTTTCATTCATATATAAAGCAGTTGCTGTAAATCACAGATGATTAAGAATTGCTCACTTCATATGCATGACGGATACTCTTGAATACCTCACCAGCTTTTGAATCCTTGCTAACATCAGGATGATACTGTAATCAAAACAGACAAATACATGTAAACAAATTTTTCGTGCCTTTTGTAATAGAGAATTAACAAAAAAAAACTCATAAAATTTAGACTAAACTACACCCTCTAAGTTTGTGAACATTTTGATTTTACCCCCTTATATTTCAAATGTTGGATTTTTGTCCTTGAAATTATTTAGTGTTCTAAATTTCGTCATTCCATCCATGTCCGTTTATGATGTGGCCGTAAATGCCACCTAAGCATGCTGTGTTTGTTAGCTGAACCAATCAAAACATGTCATGTCCATTTATATGGTAGCTCAATTAAATAGCGAAACTTTAAAAAATTAAAACAATTCTCTAAAATCCAAAAATTACATCTACTTAAAAAATAAAATAATATATTTTTTCTAGCATTTCCTCAGCATCCAAATGGAGTGCCAATGACCCAATCTCCCAAAAGCACCAATTTGTTGTTCCATTCAAAGCAACTTTGACCATTGCCGGACTCCATCGCTCAACATTGCCATTAAAATAGTGCTCTTTTACAACCATTTTGGGTGAAATCAAGGATTAGTGGAAAGTTGGATGAGATGAGTTGTTCGGCTTTCATGCTGTTTGTGTGTGTTAATTCAGCTAATAGGCTGGCTGTGTGTGGTGGGGTTTGGTCGTAGCATACCAGCAAATATTTAGATGAAGGCGACAGCTCATCCGGGTTGGGATCTGGGGAAAGCTCGGTATCTAGATTTGGGGATCACCTTGGCTTGGAGGGTCGTAGATGTGGGAGACAGAGATTTGGTGAGGGTGGAAATAGGATCACCAAGAAACGAACGCCATGGGCTAATAAAGAAAAAAGAAGGGTAAAGGAAAAGGAAAAGAGGAAATAATAAATTGATTCTGTAAATTAAAAAACTTAAATACTAACAAAGTCAAATAGGGCATTTAATGGCCACATCATTGACAGACACAGACAGAAGGATGAAATTGA
>Ga0115851_100799_pt1 | contig 15432 bp, 9 predicted proteins | sample InSIn2gowninarea_FD_83865 | JGI IMG/M metagenome (GOLD analysis project Ga0115851, IMG submission 83865)
AGTTGTACTTAACTATTTCCTATGTGTCGGAATATCCTAACATCCCCCCTTAAGAACAACTTGGGATAGGATTGAAGGATTTACAAATATGACACAATAGGAGAAGGAAGGAGGCACTAGAGCCTATCCCCCCTTAGTGACAACTTCCTGAACTCCAACCATAAATCGAAGTTTAGTGAACTTCGCCTCTGTGAGAGCCTTTGTGAAGATGTCTGCAACCTGATCATCTGTTGAACAATATTGCACTTCAAGAACATGGTCATGAATGAGCTTTCTGATGAAGTGCATGTGTAGTTCAATGTGTTTGCTGCGCTGATGTTGGACTGGATCTTTGCATAGCTGAATGGCACTTTGATTATCACACCAAAGTGTAGTCAGATGCTACTGCTCAAAGCCAAACTCTGATAGGATCTGACGAAGCCACAAGGCTTCCTTACTAGCTTCCACGGCACCACGATACTCTGCTTCTGCTGACGAAAGAGAAATGGAACCCTGTTTCTTACAAGCCCATGTAATAGGTCCTGAACCAAGAGTGAAGACATAACCGGCAGTAGACTTCCGATCATCAGGGTCACCAGCCCAATCAGAATCAGTGAAACCAACCAATAGAGGAGCTGCTCTGGCACTGTAATGAATCCCAAACTGAATTGTACCTCGAACATAACGAAGTATTCTTTTAGCTGCTTTCCAATGACTTTCACGGGGGTTTTGCATAAACCGAGCAACAAGGCCAACAGCAAAGGAAAGGTCAGGACGAGTATGGGTTAAGTACAAGAGTTTTCCTACAAGTTGACGATATAAGGTAGCATCAACTTCAGGAGAAGTACAAGTGACTGAAAGTTTGACTCCAGACTGAAAGGGAGAAGGGGCTGGCTTACAGTCTTCCATGTGAAAATGACGAAGAATATCACAAGCATACTTGGATTGGGAAAGGGAAATACCCTCCTTGGATTGCAAGACTTGAAGACCGAGAAAATAGTGTAAATGTCCTAAGTCTGTCATTTCAAATTTCTTTTTGAGGCTGGACTTCACATGGTTTATAAGGTTGGGATCACTACCAGTAAGGATAAGATCATCAACATAAAGAACAAGGATGATAAGGGAGTTTCCCACTTTCTTGGTGTAGACAGTATTGTCAGAATGACACCTAGAAAAGCCAGATTCTAAAAGAAAGCTATCCATTTTGGCATACCAAGCCCGAGGAGCTTGCTTGAGACCATAAAGGGATTTCTTAAGTCGACACACAAGGCTAGAGTCTGTTTGTATGAAGCCAATGGGTTGTTCCATATAGATTTCTTCATGCAAGTCCCCATGCAAGAAGGCAGATTTAACATCCATCTGATGGACTTCCCATTTTAAAGAGGCAGCAAGGGAAAGAACAAGGCGGATAGAGTTCATTTTGGCAACAGGGGAGAAGGTTTCAGTGTAGTCAATGCCTTCAACCTGTGAAAAGCCCTTAGCAACAAGACGAGCTTTATGTTTATCAACTTTCCCATCTGGTCCATACTTGGTTCTGTAAACCCATTTACATCTAACAAGTTTGCGTCCCTTTGGTAGAGGAACAAGATCCCATGTATCATTTGCCAATAATGAATGATATTCTTCATTCATAGCTGCTTCCCAATGTGGATGGCCTGAAGCTTCTGCAAAAGTGTCAGGATCATGATTTACTGGAGCTTGAGCCAGTAAAGAAGAGGCTCTTTCAAACTGAGAACGAGTACGCCGCTGATCTGTAGGATCACCGGCAAGATCACCTGCTGCATCCCGAGTAGTACGGACCCATCTTGGAAGCTGAGCTGAAGGAAGATCCTGAGAAGGTGGGGGAGGATTGTCATCCTCACTTTCATCATCTGAAGAAGAAGAAATGTTTTCAAAGGTAGAAGAGATAGAAAGAGGTGGCACATCCGCCGGACTAGGCTCGCAGGCCGATTTATTTTCAGAAAATTTTACATCTCTTCTAATGATAACATTTTTAGACTTAAATGGAATAAGTCTATAGCCTTTTACATCTTCAGAATAGCCAACAAAAGTACATTTCTCACTCTTAGGTTCTAAAGCTTTATGCTTTTCATCTGGAATATGGGCCCATGCTTCACTTCCAAAAACACGAAAGTGACTTACATCTGGTTTAATGGAACTCCAAGCTTCTTCTGGAGTGATATTCTTTAGAACCTTAGTAGGAGTGCGATTTATTATATAATTTGCACAATTAATTGCTTCGGCCCAAAAACTAAGACTGAGTCCTTTAGATTGCAGCATACAATTAGCCATTTCCTTTAAGGTGCGATTTTTCCTTTCAGCTACACCATTTTGTTGTGGAGTGTATGGAACAGTATGTTGCATTTGAATTCCATTCTCGGTGCAAAAGTTGATGAATGTGTTTTTAACATATTCTCCACCATTATCAGTTCTTAACTTAAGAATTTGATGCCCAGATTGTTTTTCAACAAAGGCCTTGAAGGCCAAAAACATGTTAAACACTTCACTCTTGAGTTTTAAGAAGTATACCCAAGTGCGTCTGGAGAAATCATCAATGAAAGTTAAGAAATACTTGCAGCCAGAGAATGAAGCAACAGGAAGTGGACCACATAAATCACTGTGCACAAGCTGTAAAGGGGCTGAGGCGTGCCAAGAGGCACGTTTTTCAAAACTGTCCCGATGATGTTTTCCGAGTACACATCCGGAACAAACACCATCTCTGCAAGATACCATAGGAAGACCTGTCACCATATTTTCTTTACATAGATGCTGAAGGGAGCGATAGTTTAAGTGACCAAATCGCTCATGCCAAAGTTTGCTCACTTCATCGTTATGAGCAACAAATACTGAGGGAAGATTTGATGACCCAAAGTTGTGAAACTTATACAACCTTGTAGAATCATCAGCAATGCCAGTAGCTAAAATCTATTTAGGATCTCTTAGGTCCTTGATTACAACATCATGAGGTGAAAATTCAACGATTTTACCTTCACCTGAATGAGTTATCTGATATACAGATAGAAGGTTGCAGGATAAGGTTGGAACACATAATACATCATTAAACTGACCATTGTCTAGATGAACAGTTCCAGTCCCTACAACATTAAGAGATCTATCATCACCAACATATATATTTTTGGTGTTACAATCATTTAAAGAAGAAAACATGGCTTTGTTTTTGGCCATGTGATAAGAAGCTCCAGAATCAATGAGCCACTCATGAGAATGAGAAGAAGAAGATACATTTAATGCATAACTAGACCGAGATGATTGACAACCACATGCAGAAAGTGCCATTCCTGAAGATGAAGTTGAAGTTGAAGAATGGTCCAAATGGATGTTATGCTTCTTCATTGCTGCTTCCAAGGCTTCCATCTTCTTAAAGCATTTGGATTCTAAGTGGCCATCTCAATTACAAAAGTTGCAATGTCTATCAGTCTTCTTCCATTTGTTTTTATTTGTCTTATCATTTTGCTGAAATGATTTTTCATTTTGAGGCTGAGTTTGCTTAGGACCCTTGTTTGGTTTAGGACCATTCTTTTTAGGATATGACTTCTTAGGATTCTTTGAATTTGGTTGCTGCTGGGCGGCTAACGCTTTCTTGGAAGAGTTTCCAAGATTAAGAAGACCAAGGTGTAAGAGTTTTTCTTGTTCTCTTATTAAAGAATCACAAAAAGAGTCAAAGGAAGGGGGCTTGTAGTCTTTTCCTTGAGAAATGAAGGCTTCCCTTGTAGAATGGAAGGTGGAAACAAACACAGAGTAGGCTGGTCCCAACTTAGTAAGGATTGAATAAATAAGGTTACTATCTTCTTTCTTAACCTTAACACTTTCCAAGAGATATCTAAGGGTCTTGAACTTGGACAAGAAATCTTCAATTCAAGAAAAATTATTAGGGTCCAATGTAAGCAACTCATTTTCAAGTTGATGGGCTCTAATTTCATTTTTAATCCCAAAAACTTTAGTGATTTGTTCCATTGCTTCATTAGGAGTATCAAGTTTTGCAATATGGAATCTAAGATCTGGAGAAATAGACATCCCTATCAAACCACGTGCTTGATCTTGTCTATTTTCCCATTTAGCAACCTTATCTTCATCCTTCAGTTTCTTCTCTTGGCCTGTGGCTATTCTGTAGAGACCTTTACTTCTAAGTAAATCCTCAATGTAGGAAAACCATTGGAAGTAGTTGGTGCTGTCAAGGGTAACTTGGTATTGACTTTCCATTTCAACAGAAACTGAAGCTGAAGATGCTGAAAGTAAGTGTTACAATGGATAGATCTTGAAAAATTAGGCTGGTTTAAAAAAAATGGCTCTGAAAACGGCTTCCGGATGAAGAAGTTATGGCTTTTTGAAAAAAAGTTGTTGAAGTTGCCGACGAAGTGCGGGAATGTGAGGAAATGAAAAATCCGCCCAAAAAAAATGGAGATTTGAACCCAAGACCTCTACTCTCTTAAGATAGCTTTGAACCAATTTAGCTATACAAAAAATTTGAGAGAGAGAGAGGGGGGGGTTGATGCCTTGGGTTGCGTGCTTGCTTTGAGAAGGCTCTTTTTCCCTACAAAACAAAAAACACAAAACCCAACACGGACATACAAAGAAAACGAACCTTACGGCTTGAAGTTAGCTTTAGCCGGAAACTAAATATTTTCCTCAATGTTTCTGATTTTCCGAGATCACACTAAGGTGCAGGGAAAAGAGCATACGCATGAGAAAAATCCTTCCTTTCTGTTTCTGATTTGCCCAGATCGCATAGAGTCGCAGGGCAAAGAGCATACGCGGAAATGAAAGGTATAGATTTGGTAATAAAAAAAGCTAAATAAACAGAAACCAAAATAAACAGAGAGAAACTAACTGTAAATTGCAAATAAACACTGTATACCTCCAGATCTTAAAAATGACGCAGCTAGGGCTACCGGAAACCTTTTCGTGTGAAACGAAAGGGGTTCCTCACTGGAACAGAGGCTCCCAACACAATGGAGCAGTCCTGTCAGCCCAAAAGCAGTCAGAAACAGTAGATCTAGGAAATGACAGTCGCATGCAGTTCTACCGGCTTCAGATTTGGATCACCAACGGACGCGGCCCTCAAATAGATCTGATACCATGTAGGAATTTACAGGGTAAGTTCCTCAGACAGAACACCAAAAGGACACCGCTCACAACCAGATCACAGATCAATACACCAGTATTTTTGACGTGGTTAAAACCCTCAAAGAGGGAAACAGTCCACGGCCTGAGCCAACGCAGCCACTTCAGGCAATTTATTAATAAAAGAATGAAAATTTACATAAGCTTCTCTCACATACGGATTACCCTACAAATGACCCTCCATGCGCTTTAAATAGAAATCATGGACCAATCGGGTGTCAAGCCACGGATCAAGTGTTGGTAATACCGAGGAGACAATGAACCGTCGGATCACTACATATCGTGACCGTCGGATTGTAAGTTACAGAATGTACATAATAAAGAAACACACTTTACCTAACCCTATACTAGACCAAGTTGTACTTAACTATTTCCTATGTGTCGGAATATCCTAACAAGATGTGAGGCTGCATGGTTCTTCTGATGTTGATTCGGCTGACAGTATGGTGGATCGCAAGAGCACTTCTGGATGTTGTTTTTCTTTGGGTTCTGCTTCGATATCCTAGATGAGCAGGAAGCAGAAATCGGTTGCCTTGAGCACCACCGAGGCCGAATACATAGCTGCTAGTATGGCCTCCTGTGAAGTTATCTGGTTGAGGAAGCTCTTCAGTGAGTTTTTTGGATATGTGCTAGATACCACCGTGATCCTCTATGACAATTAGAGTGGGATCCGATTACCATGGAACCCCATGTTTCATGATCGCTCAAGCATATAGATATCAGGTACCACTTTATCCGAGATATGGTACAACAAGGAGCAATAAGGCTCCATCACATTGGGACTGATGAGCATGTCGCCAATATTCTAACAAAGCCCCTGGGGAAGGTCAAGTTCTTGGCCTTCCGAGAACAACTTGGAGTCATGGAGAGACCCTCTTATAAGGGTCCTGTATGAGATGGGCATTGAGCTCTAGGAGCTCTGAGGGGCTTGGGGTACTTCTTGGAGCGATGAGCAGCCATAGGGTGAGTGGTTTGGCCTTCCCCTAGTGGTTTATTGTGTATAGGGTGAGTGGTTCATCCTTCCCTTGCGATACCCCTCGGCGACATGTAGGCGGGGTAAGTGGTTCATCATTCTCCTACTAAGACATCCTACCCATGCAGTCTGGGACTCATGGGAAGTACCTCTCATCTAGCCAATGAGTAGGGGAATGAGGATAGGGACCATAGTACGACAGATGGATGCATCGTATACTACCTTACTCCCTATGCTAGGATGACTGATATTAATCTGGGATCAATTGGAACTGACTTTAGGTCAGTAAGAGTGGTATGAGACACTCTCTTTTGATTGGAACTGACTTCGGATCAGTAAGAGTAGTACGACACACTCTCCTTTGATTGGGACTGACTTCGGGTCAGTAGAAAATGGTATGATACATTCTTAATCACTTCTTCTTCATAGTTCAGCAGAGCAAAGCAGTGCATTGATGGCAGAGATAGTACAGATTGGCAGACGGATTAGCAAATGGAGTTCTCCCTAGTTGAGAGGGAGTGTTAAAATTGGCAACTAGGTCCAAACTCAAGATGGGTCATCTTATTTATGACAGTTGATATTTTTCTTTGGTTCGTGTCTCCGAGAGGTGTAGGATTGATCTAAAGATCATCTAATTCTGACATGTACAAATAAAGTTATGAATTTATTTTGGTTATGGTCAAATTTTCAAGGTCAGACAGTGAACTTATCTCAGAAGCCCAACAACAACGTCTATTCATCCTCAACGTTACAACGTCTATTCATCCTCAACGTTGCATATATATAGAAGGTGACTTAGCCTCATTTGGACACACTCATTTTCACACTTCTCTCTCTCTCTCCTCATTGATTGGGTATGGATTTCTGGGCCTCTCTCCCCACACATCCGAAATTTCAGTAGAGCGAAATTTCACGAGACCGAAATTTTCAAAAAGCGAAATTTCAGGAGGCCGAAATTTCAGGATTGTTTGACCAGACTTTGACTGTGCTAAATTTCACTGTTTTGAGGGTTGTTTTATCTTGCTGTTTGGATGCCAAAGTTGACTGATTTGTTGAGAGTCAAATCTGCCCTATTGACCAGCTTTGACTTTTTTGGTTAGGGCTCTTTTGCTACTGTTATAAATTATCATATTGTAAATTGTACTATCTCTCTCTACTGAACTATTAAAGACTAAAAGAAGATTTGATCAAGGGTTTCCCCACACTGGGGTTTGTCCCTGCGTGGTGCCACATCTTGTATCCTCTTGTCTTGGCTTGTCTTCTACTGTTTATGTTTATGTTCTATCTGTAGTTTACTATCATGTTAATGTGATTGCAAATCTGAATATTGATACTGGGCTAATAAATAAATTGAAGTAAAATAGCTTTAAAGCATAGAACATACCATCATTGCCTAAAATTAACATAAATAGATTATCTCTTTAACATTTATAAGAAAAAATTGATATGAGCAATAACCATCAATAAATAAGATAAGCATGAAATACATAAACAACCAATGCCTTCAAAGTATTTTTCTTTAAGAAATGAAATTGTATTTGCTTAAAATGAAGTGAAATGATTTCAAATGGGAAGCCAAAATAATCCTAAAAAGTGAAACAATAAATTGTTAGCACAAGATATTATAAATGCTTTTAAGATGAATAAGTCTACAAATCAAAGCATGGAAACTATCTTGCTCAAAAAGATACCATTAGAAATCTACTGTTAGACCAAGATGCAATTAAGTTTGCAACCCAAAATAATAATACTTGAGAGTGAAATCAACCATTCATGACAATATGCAATTAAACCAAAAGATGAGCCAACTTCCAAGTACAATAAAATTAAACTTGTTGCACAATTAAAAGAGATTACAATGTTTGCATGCAAAGTGCCTCTTGAAATAAGATTTGCATGTGAGACTTTAAACCATCAAGATAGCAAGAAATTTAAGAACTTTGAAAACAAAGCAAATGTGATGGAATGTTGTTCTTGATTTATTTTATTAATTAGTGCTAAGACAAAGTTACAATTGAACTCTAATCCTCAAACCTCATCCTCGCCCAAATATTTGGATCTCACAATGAGGAGTCAATAGAAGTAGAGGGTTTCTAAAAGTCTATTCAACCAACTTAAGTTGGAAGTTAATTTTAGTGAAATTTGGGGCCTTCTTATACTAAAATGCCTAGATGAAGTGCATATTGTGTTAATTCTCCAAATTAAACTAATGCAAATGCAAATGCTTCAAAGAGAAATAGTTTCCAAAACTTGAGAGGCTAGAATGTAAATAAGCTCATATGTGTTTGCACCATTGAATGGAAAATAAACAAATAAAATGGAATAGATTTCTTTAAGCTACAATTGTTTCAAATAAATGATAGTGCTCCAATAGTTTTCATGACATATAGCATAAATTGACTAAGTAGTAAAGCATATACTTGAAGAAATTATGAAACAATTAAAATTTACCAAAGTATGAAGTGTTTACACATAAGATGAGATTTTATCAAGTTTACAATTTGGAAGCGTGTGCATGTGGGAATTTAAATACAAATTTAGTAAAAATTTGCATGTGGAGTGAAATGTGTTGATTTTAAGCATGCACAATATGAAATTAAACGCTAGAAAGCTAAGAAAAACTAGTAGTAAGATTAGGCTATCCACAAAAATCCCTCCTCTAAATGAAGAAGGGGAATGCCATGGGAAAAATCTCAAGCTCCCTCCAACAAATTTTTTTAACTTTTATTAGCGCTTAAAGCAGATAAAAAAGCCTCTAAGAGGGCAGCCCACAATACGAGAGAGACCTTTACAAAGGTGGGACTCTAACAAAGCTAAACTCTCTCTCCAAAAAATATAACAACAAACTTGAAGATCGAAAAACTCTCCAAAAGAGATTCGCAAGGCTCAAAAGGCCCACGACCTAGATGAGTTTGCAACTCTCTCCCAAGTGCTTATGTCCTCCCTAGGAATCAGTCTTTGGATAGCGTCAAGTGGTCCTGCATACACACGAGTGAGTAGTTTTCCAAAGCTTCTCCTCAAGCTCGTTGTTGCCCAATGCTCAAGCCTATGAGCTACAAAACACAAAAAAAACAATTGTCAATGTGAAATTAGGGAAAAATAAACCAAAACTAAACTTAGAATTTAATTTACAAAGTACTGGCTCAAGTAATGGGAGTGAACCCCCATACTTGCCTAGCTTTGAGAATGGCTCTTGAATAGAAGATATAGCTTTGAAAGAACTAGAATCAGAAAAGTATTTTGAATTTAAATGGATGATCAAGTAGCTATAGAATAAGAAAACTCTCTTTTTCTCTTCGTTGGATGGAAAACTTGGAGTGAAAAAATGGACGAGTCTTGGATCGATGTGACTCTAGGAGTGAGTTGATCTAATTGATATTTCTCTCACTTTCAAATGGATTCTTGCAAACAATACAAAAGATCTTTCCTACACACTTGAACACGTATTAGTTTGAACAATATTAGAACAATATAATAAATAAGATAAACCAAACATTCCTCCTAAAATGAATTGGCAAACTTATCCCTAGAATACTACTCTAAATCAATGATATGTGCAAAATAGTTTGCACACATCAATCCAAGCAAGGTGGCAAGTATAAACTAATACTAATTCAATATGCAAAAAAAATTAAACATAATAGCAGTAGCATGAAAGGACGTCACATCATAACGCCAAGAAAACACTAGTCAGATAATCCCAAAGTCTTGATTGTATTAAGAAAGTATGCAAGTATAACATAACAAAGTTTCCTCAAGCTCAATAGCTCATTACATGATAAAATATGAGAGCATATAGTCTCATTATATAGAGAGTTGGGAGAAAATCTCAAGGAAGAATGCATGTGAGAACTGAACTTGGAGAAAACCCCAAGGAAAGATAAGTCAAGTTTGATGTGGCGAAGATAGAGAGATCAGAGCAAAATCAGATTCATATGTGCACATCAAGGGAAATCGAATTCCATATATGGCATAGTAAACTCATCCATGAGTGAATGCAAGTACCATGGTAACTCCAGTCAACAAATGAAAACTCGAACTAAGTGATGCCACATATGTAGATGATCCCCAGATAGCTCTGCATGATTCCTCCATGAACTGCACGATTCCTCCATGTGCAACACATAGTCCTCAAGAGTGGAGTGCTAAGAGTAGAAGAAACTGAGATAACTGTGAGTGAGGCCCCACCTAATCTTTAGTCCAAATATACCAGGAATATTCCTTCAGTGCATGAGCTCCTCTAACAAATTTGATTTTCCACATGTGTAACTGTTGTTTTATCTACGGAAAATTTGATTTTATGAAATAATGTTATATTTATGTTGTAGTGTGATCAGTCATCTTCCACATGTCTGTTGACTCAACTCTTTGACTTAAAATAATTTCCAAGTCATTTCCACATCATTCTGTCACATGGAATAATCTATTTCTCTCTATTTTATTTAATGTTAGCCTAATTAAATGCCACAATTTCCACTAAACTTAAGAAATGTAGGTTTTGAGGGTCCAAAACACATTATTAACCCCTCAAAGTGTCACAGTAGAAAGTTGAGGGTGAGAGGTATAATTTTAATTACTCATACTCCATACAACTTCTCTAGACTACACTTATTACAATTTAAATACAATTTTATTTGCAATTTTTAACCTGCGAAAAATCTAAAAAATTAAAAAATGACTACCTAGACCTAACCAAATTCCACGCAGTTTTTTATGTGATCTAGTATGGTAATATACATAAACTCTAGACACTAAGATGTGTTAGGGGATCAACCTTCAAACCGTCACCCCGACTTTGGGGTAAAAAGTGAGTGAAAAACCCAAAAACTATCCACATTTGAAAAAGAAGGGATAATTAACAAGATAAAAAAAACACTCCAAAGTGTACTCGTTTGTTGATCGAGCCCCAACATCTTAGGCCTGTTACAGACTCAAAACTCATCATTATTAGTATCACTTATTACAATTCCCCGCAGAGTGTGGAATCTGAGTACAAGAAAGACGATGAGAAGATAGAAATAGAGTTAAACAACTCTGTTGACTGACGATATTTAATGGTACAAGTGTCCTCTGGATCATCCTTGGCATAGAGTCTTTCATATAATCATCAGGTGTTATCTCAGTGGTCAACAGGCCCCAGGAACCAGGTGATGGCCATAATGATAAGAGGCAGAGCTCATGCTTGGCTTTTGACCATGTGCTATTATTAATGTCTCGACCATCTTTTGCATTTTTTATATTTTTCTTTCTTTTGTTTCTTTCTTGTGGCCATGATATGCTTTTTACTTTTCTTTTAGTTGCATCAACCTCTAGGGGAAAAGTTTCTAGGCCTGACCCAGATATGTGGACAAGGGGAGGGGGTTTGCTAGAACCCAGTGGACCCATGGTCATGTGGACCTAGAGATGGGAGATGGAGTATAGGGCTCGTAATGTACGAAAGGAAGTGATAAATATGGAATTGGAAAACGAGACCATGCTATCTCAAACAAGGTTTCCAAAGTAGTGTCCTTCCTAAAGCCATGGGCCATTAGGGAAGGTCTCACTGGACTAGGATTGAAGATTAAACCCCCATTTAAGGTGAGGAAACAAAACCACTATCAAAACTCTTCCTTTTTCCAAGTCACCCAATAATCCATGCCAAATGCCCAAATGAAAAAACAAGCATAAGAACCCAATTGCACAATGAATAACATACTTTTTGGATCAAATTGACCACCTTCTAACATGAGCTCCTGACAAATGGGTGAGGAAACATATGGTTGATGTAGGTGGCGGAGATAAAATGGCACATCACATCTGCTACAAGGTAGTTGTCAGGGGTTGTAGGTTGTCGGTTGGAAGGAGATGATTAGGAGAAAAGTTCTCCTAGAGTTACCCACTTTTGGTAGGCAATAGATACTCTCGGGTCTAACTAACTATATAAGAAGGGATAGAGCTCAAGCTATAATTCATTTTTTATTGCTTTACATCCCTTGCCCTTCTTTTGAATTTTAACATATGACTTATGCTTTTTCTTTTCTTACAATTGCATCAACCTTGGGTATTTCCAACCCCTTCCTCTAAGTTCTCATAGGAAAAGGTATATAGAAAACCAATACAAGCAATTGACAACAAAAAATCAAAAGATGGGGGAATGATGACAAGTGCTAAGTATGAATATTATGGAGCACTACCAAAATTAGAGCCTCCTATTTGTGCCTCTCCTAGACAGTGAATAAAAGACCCTAAGAGGGTCACGTTGGACTAGAAACAAATGATAACCACCAAGGTGAAGGGAACAAATATATGACCAAGGTGGTCTATAATCCAATTTCAACCCATGATCCATACTAATATTCTTTAAACATGAAATTAAAGCACTTGCACTTAAAAATGGTTAATTTGCCTCACAATAAATGATACACCTTCATTGGATGAGTGGGCTGGACAAATGAATGTACTTACCGAAGAATAGGTGAGAGGCATCTAAGGCTAGCAATATGTGGATCATGGTAGAGGCTACTAGCTGGCAAGTTATATCATAGGAGATTTTTTTTCCTCAGGGTACCCATGCATATGAATGGGTAACAGGGACCATAAACTCAAATTTAAAAATAAATAAATTAGTTAAAAATCAATAAAATTCAAATATATATATATATATATATATATATATATTATGGCACTAAACCTAATCCTAGGCCCCTCCTAATGATATTTTGGACTCTGGAGGCCATTTAGAACATCTTTGTTAATATTTTGATTTGGATATGGATTGCAGGCAGCATTATTTTGATTATATCCACCCTTGCTATATACATGAGAAACTCTATTATTTGTCCCTAATGGTTTGGATTCACATGGATGCACATGAATATATAATTTTTTCAAATTTGAATATATTATGTAGCTTTTGGGCAATCGGTTTTTTTTCGGCTTTTGTCCAATTCTGATTTCCAAGGTCAACCAGTTCAATCATTGATCTAGTTCTAACAACATTAGTGTAGGGAGTGTTGATTTTCTAGTGCAATCAAGACTATTGTAGTTTTTCACAATTGATAACTACTTCTAATTATATAATCAGTCTTTTAGCATTCCGATCATTAAGCAGCTATAAATGAAAAACTTCAACCATATACTTTCATCAATAGATCAATAGAGATCACAGTAAACAGTAGAACAAGAGACGCCAAAACTAGGCTGACAGCGAGGAAAAAACTCACAAAGGGGAAAACCCAACCAATCTTTCCTTATGAGAGAGAAATTCAATTCATCAATAGTACATAAGAATATTCCAACAAGATTCCAAACTTTATGACCTCATAAATGCCAAGTCAAATCAGTCAACAAAGAGAGAGAATAGTCTATGTTGTTCAAAATTACACTCTGCAACATATGGCTGAATTTCGGCCTAAGGTAGCCTAGAGCAAGAGGCCGAAATTCGATCTAACCCATAGTCGAAGTAGCCTATGAAATTTTTTATCAAAGCCTCAGCCAAACCTGCGATCACCCCAAGTCAATGAGCCCAAAAACAGAGACGAAAATGTGGTCAAACAAGGTCAACAGATCCTTGGAATATTCGGCCTCTTCCAACATTCAAGATCTCAGTCAAACAGAAGCAAACTAGCACAAGTTAATGCTGGTCAGACAGATCAAAAGAAGCTAGTCAATGCTAGTCAGAAAGTCTCCTTGACTCCTTTGCACGTATGGAATTACTCCTGCAATTTCAGATCGAATTGTTTGATGTGATGTGTGTCCAAATGAAATCCAACGAGCCTCTATTTATATGTGGTTTTGGAGGTGCCTTTTCTCACATGTGGGGCTAACTTGTCCTTCTTAGGGCCAACTCGGTCAAACTTGAAAATAGGAATTTTCTCCATTAATTGCCAATGAAAATACCAACCATAGCTACCCATTTTTCAACAGGCAGGACACAATCAGAGGCATGATCCAGAAGTTATCCAATCTGTAATTTAGAGCTATATGCCCAGAAGCAACCAAACTACCAAATGCATGGATATTGCAATGACAAAGCAAAGAACAAGAATGAGTACAAAGAGGATTTAGATTTATAGTTTCCATGCACCATAACACGGAGTAATTAGAAAAATATGCTTCAAATCTAACAGAGGAAGTCTTTATAAAATGAAACCCAAACCCTCAGTCAGATAGGGGAAAAAACAAGAGTCAGTACTCAAACCCAAAGTTGGATCTTAATGCCCTAATATCAATGATGTGGGTAGAAATCACTTTAACAGAGTTCGACACCATACTGAGAATCAAAAATTTTGATGATCTTCCATTAAGAAAACATAGGAATAAATAGCTTTACAAGAGAAGAATTAACATGATTCTAGTAACACATAGCTCAATCAACTTGGAGAAAAAATCTCAAGAAGCTACTAAAAACTAGTAATTGATTACAATAATATATTTAGTGAGAGACAAAAGCTCAACTATCCTCAACAATAGGAAACCAAGAGGAATCATCACAACAAACCAATACTAAGTAATCCTTCCTATGTGCACAAAAAAAAAAAAAATTAGTTGATAAAAACATACAAATATACATTAAGAATCCCCACCAACTCCCTGTACACTCTTGCTTGGAGCGCAATCATAGACCTTGAGCATGGGCCTAGTCGGACACTCCCAATAACCCTTGCTGAAACCTAAGTCACCGGGTTCAGCGAATTTTCACCTAGAGATTCGGAATTCGCCGAACTTCAACCGAATTCAAATTTATTCGTTCAAATTCGCCGAACAAAATGCCGAACTCAAACCCGAATTCTAACCCCAAACTTAATGAATTTCGAATAAAATGCGCCATTAAATTCGTTGAAGTTCATTTAGGTTTTTTTTTTCCTAGTTTTAAAAAAAAATTGAATTTTATGCGGGCCCATGTGTTTAACTTTTTTGTTGTTTAAAAAATTAAAAAAAAATTAAAAAAAAAATTAAGTTTTGTTGTTTATGCGGGCCCGTGGGTTTGGTTTTGTTGCAACTTGCGAGTTCCGTTTTGTTTTATAAAACAAAACAATGACCATAAAACATAACAACGACCACAGCTCTCTGCGGGTTTTCGATGGGTTTTCGATGCATAGCAGCCGCCGGCACACACAAGTGACCATTCCACAGCACAATGCATAGCGGCACACCGGCATACACAACTTTGCCACACTGCTCGGCCTCGTGCACGCATACACAGTACATACTACAATCTACAGCTCGACGACTCGGCTGAAGGATAGACACAGTCACACAGCTGCGTATCAGGATTCAGTGTTTGTTTTCTTATTTTTGTTTATAAACAGCTCTAGCCTCTACCTTCTCCTGCACCGTGCACGCATACACAGGCTGAG
>Ga0115851_100800_pt1 | contig 15425 bp, 9 predicted proteins | sample InSIn2gowninarea_FD_83865 | JGI IMG/M metagenome (GOLD analysis project Ga0115851, IMG submission 83865)
TAAAGGATAATGCAAAGGAATAATAAACAAGTAACATGTTGATTATTTTTTAAAGAAGAAATGGGCAACCATCAATTGGTTATTTTTTATTGTGACTACTTATTGAGGATGTGGAGATTAAATTTCTATGTTATATTGAGGAAGTAACCCAAAAATTAAGTTATGGTTGAATGCTCTTTTGAGGGCACAACTACTCAAAACCATGAGTTAAAATTGACATAGATTTAGATGTTAATACTAGAGCAAGAAGAATAATCGATATATTATGAAAGTTGAATAAGTGATTTTAAAGTATGGTTTTTTTGGTTAAAATATTGATATGGTTATCATATTATTCTACTCATATTAAAATCAAATTATGAATGGTGTGATTTCTAAGAAAGAACATAGCTTGATAAAATACAAACTAATTTCGGTAATGATAGACCACTCAAGGGCATAACTTAACGAAATAAAGTTTATGTGTAGAAGCATCTTGAAATATGAAGGGAAAAAATGTTGAACCCTTATGAAAAAAAGTAGATGGAATCTGTATAAATCATTCGAAATAAGTTCATAACATTCTATCAAAAGTATTCGAAATTGAATGAGTTCATGTTCAGGAAATTCCCATGAAAAATCATTAAACTCATGAGAGACAAGTCTCTGTGTGTGGTAGGAGACTCTGTATTTTAAAAATTGTCTTTCAAATTAATATTTTAATTAATAGACCTACATGGAATGATAAAGTTCATTCTGGATGTGGTATTGCCATTAGTTGAATCGTTAAAGGAAAATTCTCCAAATACACACTGTTGAAGGAAACTAAACCTTAGCGGGTCAGTATTCAGACATTAGGTAGAAACATGCATACCAAATTAAATATGCATAGGTTGGACATACAGGTGTCTTTGAGGAACACAATATATAAATAATTGTAATAAATAAGAAGCAAAAATTATATGTTCAATCTACACTGAGATAGGGTCATAGTGGTGAAGAGTATTCGCACATGCAATACAACTTACTATATCCATGAAGACATCATACATTAATAATTTTATGACCTTCATAAATAGGTCAATGAGACTAGCACCCAAAAGTACAAATACATAATGAAAGTATAAAAGAAGCTCCTAAGGCTCATGAGTAATCTATACCTTGATGGATATGCACATCAAGATTGTGAGGTTTAAGGTTGCATGCTTTGAGTTGACACATTGGAGTTCGAGTAAACTTAAGAATGTGTCTTTGAACTTGTATTTAATATTGTCTTACTAATAGCAATATTTCAAATCTAAAGCAATAAAAAGATGCTTTCGGTAGAAATATTATAGATCTTGAAAAGGCACTTCATATGGGAAGTGATAAGATTAAAATGATTTGGTGTATATATAAACATTATGAAAACAGAAAAGAAAAAAAGATTGGATATAGTGGTGGAGAAATTCAAATGCAGTCTAATGGCTAGTAAGAAGTACACTAGATTGAGAGCATGACTTGTCTGAATTAATTAAGAAATTCTTAATAAACCTAAAAGGTATCACATTAAAACAACTTATGAGGATCTAAGGATCTTATGCTAGTATTAAAATCATACATGCACTAAAGGAGTGACATATAAAAGGTTTTAGAAGAGAGAATAGTAAACCAGACAACAACTCGTTGTTGAATCAATATGATGCTTTAACCATATTGGATGGTTAAGTGGTACTCGTAAGTGAGATTGTTGCATACAAAGATAATTTTTTTCAATAAAATGATAGTTAGAAATCTATCCAAATCAATTGACAATGATACAATATGAGATGATTACTTGGCACCACTATTTCCTATCAAGCAATCTTCGAAAATTCTACCTATCATATTGTATTTACAGTATTGTGTGGTCTTGAATATGGAAACATAACAATTGCATGAACAATTTATGAACTATAAGTGGGGTATTAACATACAACTGACCTAGGTTCATACCCTGGTACACATAGTGCCTAAAAATGTAATAGGTGTGAAATGCATAATATTGTAACTATTATTTATAACACATGCATGAGAGATGTATGTATTTATATATTGATTGTTCAAATTGGTAGGAGCAATAGTAAATCATATGACATGATTAGTTTAAGTGTGGAGTACTTTTGAGTACCAAACCATTATTCTTGGTTAAAGAAAAAGTTAAAGTTGTTATTAGACTTCCAATATAACATTGATGTCCATACTAATCTAACTATCATAGTCAATAGTCTGCATTATGATTAAGTGGAGGTCATATTCTGTTAAGACTCAGTCTAGTGACCGATTAACCTCCAAAACTCAAAGTTATGAGTATGATAAAGTTGTAGTATGAATGGTTACCTCTATGGTATTATTTTCTGACATTATATTGTAGCCATAAGACACATGCAAATAATTTTCTAAATAAAATCACTTGAATACATTGACATCAGATTATTCACTAGTTGCAGAAGTTGAATAGGTCCATGACATTCCTTATTCTCCAATCAGTAAACTAAGCACGATTGGATAAAACTTTCCTAAAGGTAATTTAAATAAATAAAGGAATTTTTGGCATAATACTAACATTGTTGGAAACATGTGGGTGAATTATACGTCATGCATGTGATGCCATGGACATTGATATGGGGTACACATGTACAAGTGGTAATTTGTACAATGGATACATGTGGTACTAGTATGGATGCATGTATTGCATGATAATATATGACATGTATAGTTGTGTGTGTGTGACGCACACTATGTGTAGGTGCACATGGTAGAAGAAAAGACACTCGGTGATTACTTGGTGAGGCAACTGATCCAGATTGTGTACAGAGGCAAGAAAAAAGTGGAAACTAAGGATAAGTATCTATATTTTGCTTTAGTCTTAATATACATATGGTTATTCTTCATGATGGTTACATATGAGTATGATTTTGATGGTTATGTTGAGCTAACCTGGCATGATATTTTATATATGTTGATTAATCAGATGCGTTAGTTTGATTTGTTGTGATTAATGCAGGGAAACTGTAGGAAGCAAGTGTTCGACAAGAAGATAAAGGAATTGGAAGAATGCATTGGAAGAACATGAATTTATTTCATGATGGGAAACATAACCTGTAGTTACTTAAATAATGTTATTGTATATCAAGATATGATATTAACTATCATAAACAAAAGATGATTTTCTGCATTAAAATCTCTCACAAAATTGATTGAAACAAATGTTAGAGGTAGCAATGGAAGGAGATGTGTTGGTAGAACTCCTATGTAACTGATATATATTAGATGATCTGAATCAAATGGAAAGGCCATGAGAGCCTATAAATTCATAAACAACTACCTGTGAACAAGGAAATAACAGTGCAATATGCAGTAGTACATCAAGGACAATGTAAAATTAAGGGGGAGTATGAAACACCCCTCCATTGTATGTAATACTCAGATAAACTAAGCTAAGAGAAGCTAGCTATGATGTGTAACAAGAAAATTAAATAATACATTATTAAATAAATAAAATAATTAAATCACTTGGAAAAGTGAGACACCAAGAGGTGAGATTCTTGCCAAATCCCATTAGTGAATGGGAAGGGATAATTTTTTCTTGATAAGTCTTCTAGATCCAATTCTAGATAAGCTTAAGGATTAGAGATAAATATCCATTAAGCTACTTAGCTAGAGAAATATGGTAAGTTAAGGAAAAAATAAAATTCTTGTGAGAGAGAAAGGAAAGCTTTTATGAGGAAAAGCCTCGTGGGAGAGAAAGACACAATTTTCTGGGAAAATACTAAGAAAATGGATAAAAAAGATCCATAAAAATGGGACGTCGATAATGGAAACCATATATTGAAAGAGGGTATTAAATACCCATTGAAGAGATCAACAAGAGGTAGTTGATCCATGGCAAGAACTTTTGGCTTGGGGGTGAACTGGAAGAAGTCAATTTTAGGTTGGGTGGTGGTGCTCAGTTTTCCAAGTGACTCTTTTTAGCTAAGCTAGTTTACTTCAATTGCTTGGGATGTATTGTATGTGGCCCATTTCTCTTTTTTTTGTCTCATATTTAAACTTATGAGTACAATTTCATATGCCATCTTATGATTCATTACTTTCAATGTTGTCAGATTTGTGAGTGTATGATGCATGAATAATCTTTGTTCTTGAGATGACAAAATAATGGTGAATAAGTATGCATGAGACAACTATGTAGGAGGAGTAATTATGTGTTTAAGGCATGAAACTGTATAGTTTGGGGTTTAGGTTGTTTATGCTATGCATTACGCTTCATGAGGTGAATTTCATCCACCGAGGCTCGTTTAGCTAATTATTCATATTTCATAAGTAATACTTTCGACTGTGCCAGTAGGCATATGATCATGATTATGGAAATACTAGTCACAATATATTCATGATAACATTCATTTAATGCTTGTGTTGAATCCTCATAGAAATGAAGTCTAGATGCTCGAATCTTATTGATTCAATGCCATGATTTATTTTGTTCTCCAAGTAGCAATTTATGCATAAGGGTTGATGTGGAATGTAAGTCTATTAATTGAATATAAAAGTCCACATCATGGACAGAAATTGTAGTATTGTGCCTAGGGGGTGTGTGACAATATTCTTTGTAATATTGGAGAGATGTATTATGAGTTAGATTTTCTCTCCTCTCACATCAATAATCCCTTTCACCTACCTTTTCTAAAAAAACATTTCATGCAAACTATGCCAATGTAGAGGAGGATTCAAGAATTGGACGAAGAAGGGAAGTTAATTCTTGACTTTTAACTACAAAGGTCATACATTTAAATTATATTTAATGTCAATGATGCTGACATTATCATAAGGGCTCAGTCTTCCCTCCATTTTCCATACAACATACGCATCTAATTCAACACAAAAAGTACACTTACCTTACTCAATGTAAAAATATACCACACATACACACAATCCACACATGCACACAATATTCACAATATTTACAAACTCATTGATTCACAATATGGGCACAAATTTCTCTACCACACTATTATTCTTCGTAAATTTCCACAAATTTATAGAAGTGGATCTAAACTAAAATTGGTTTCAAATGGTAAAATCCCTCCTAGGATTTCTATGGTTTTGTTGAGATCCACAAAATCCTCAACTAGATCCATTCCTCTCATGAGATCTAACTTACCCTCAATATCTATAACTTTCTCATATATTCTCGATATCTCTTCTAAAGAGTAGATCTAATTACAATAGTTATCACTTTCCTTGTTTACATATGATTCACCTAAAAACATATGAAAATGCATTTAAATAATTAAATTTAGCTTGGGGAACCAAATCCCTTGGTAAAGGAAACTTCTAGGTCTAGTTAAAATGAATTTTGACTTAGAGGTAAGTTGTTCCTACATCATAGTTCCAATGTGGAAAACATTCATGGTCTCTAGACCATGTATATTCATAGGTTGATTGGAGTCCTCATGGATCCCAAAATTTAGACTGTCATTGATCATTTCCTTTTCATGTTGTTGTTGTTATGTTGTTTTTCCCCATCTTCGAGGCTTCCAAATTTTATGTTGCAATTCTCCTCCTACTTTGTTGATGTAGACTTGCTTATTAATTTTCAATCTATTATCATCGTTTTTCCTCTTTGTCCAATATACCTATTATGATACCCTTTCAACATCAACTTCCTCATCTCTTCAATTTCAATGTTTAACTTGTCCTTTGGCTAGTGTGAATTATTGCTTCCTTACTGAACTTTATTTCTATTCTTTTCCACTGGAATCCTAGTGTTTAAAGCTTCCTTAATCATTTCTTGTGTTCGTTCATCCTTTTAAAAGGTTTTACATCTCTGTTGGGATTGGTTATTTTTTCTCAGGGGTCACTAGGCCAGTGGCTTTACTGTGATCCACAGTCTAGTTTAGGGACCACTAGGCCATGTGCTCTATCATTCAAAGATCCACCAAGTACTCAGCATTGAATCCATCCAAAAATCAAGCTCAACAAAAACATGAGAACCCCATCACACCATGTCTATCTGGAAATGGAAAGGCTAGGCTGAAAACATTGTTACATCTAGAAAAATTGATGCCATAACAATAAAAGAACCACATGAAATACTATGCATGCCAAATATAGCAAGGAAAATACACATGCAAATTGATACCTGCAAAGAATACTTTTGTAGGTGCTTGATCCTTCCTTTCCCTCCTTGATCTTTACTTCCTCTTGCCTTCTTTGCCTTTCTTGACCCAGTGCAAAAATGCTCCAGGAAAACTCCCTGTTTTCAATAGTGAGACAAGGAGAGAGTATAGTGAGAGAGCTCTAAAAATGAACTGAAAAAAAGTTACCAATTGATCCTTAGAAGCCTTTGTACTAATGAAGCCTCTATTTTCTTCATTTTCCATTATTTTCCTTCATTTTCCTCCTCACATGCAACTTGTGACCCTTCACCTCCTTTTTCTCCTAATTTCCATTATTTTCATAAATGAATATGCCAAAATTTATATTTTTCCTTTCTAAAGACTTAGCCATTTCCTCTACCAATTTCCTTAGTCATAATAAACTAATGAACACCCATACTAGGATGTCTTGCTGAAAATTTAGCTTGGAATAAATGTCCCTTAACTATGGTCTTATTTTTTCCTTTATTAACTTTTATTACATGAAATTTTCACAAGAGTTGTTACAACCTCATTCCTTGGATCCTTTCTGCTGAGTGACAAGGTCATATGGGAAGATCTCGTAACCATGGGCCATGGCTAGCCCCAGAACCCTTTTTGTCATCCACTAAGTTTTTGTAGATGATCCCGTGACCAAAGTTTGGGTAGGTCCGAGCCCTTCTCTGCTAAGCTCCTATGGGGTGTTAGGTGACTGTGGGTCCAAGTCCACTTACTGACTCCTCATCCCAAAAAACGTCCAACCACCCTTTAACAATAGGTAGAGGTGCATATCGGTTAATACCCAATGCGTAGATGAGTTCGTAGAGCATTGGATTTGTATGAGACAGGTCATGTGTTCAATCCCTACCGAGCCTATGGGGCCAAGACATAAAATTTTGACCAACCATGAGGTGCCATGTGGCGGCCTCTGGTTGGGCCATGTGGCTTCCTCTCATTGGACCACAACATATAAAATCCAACCAATGAAAATGCGCCATCCAACCTTGTATGAGGCTACCAATTGGCAAGCCAGGATTGGTTCATACATGCTGAGTATACACATTGACATCAATAGTATGGCTGCTCAGTCAACAGGAAAATTAGTAACCCTCCAATTTTTTTAGCTATTGATCCAAATGATCAGAACATCATAACTTCATCATACGACATCAAATTTAGGTGAAACAAGTGTCGTTGGAATTAGAACACTGAACAATATGAATTTACACTAGTTTCGAAATATTCTAGCCACTTTCATTTTCGAGCTAAATTTTAATCTCTGGATCAAGAACACTATGAAAAGATACATTATAGTTGGCTGCGTGGGACTTATTTTAGGCCCAAGGAGGAAAGGATAAATAATTTTTACAATGGATCTAAGCCCCACTAACCAATCATCTTTGCAGGTATATCACATGTTACTTCTCAATCGAAATCAACTCTGGAAGTAGAACCATTAGTTAGGCACAACCTAATCCATGAAAAGGGGAAATACAAGTTTGTGCACAGTCTAGCAGAAGAGTAGATCTGCAAATGGAAAGCATATCCAATCGCCTTGAAGTATGCCACAACAGCAGAAATAAAGAGAAAACAGAGGATGTAGGAGGAATAATTGAAGCACACGGAAGAACAAGAACATACTAAACAAGAAGGAAGGAAAAGGAAAGAAGAAGAAAAAAGGAGGAAGAAAGAAGAAGAAGAAAAATCACAGAAGCAAGCCAAAGAAGAGGAAAAAAACCGACTACTAGAAGAAGAGAGCAATAAATTGCAAGATAAGGAAATTTCTCAGGAAATTGAAGATCTAATAGTAATTCAAGATATGGAGGTGGAACCAGAGTAGAAAAACAAAGATGTTGATCTCATGTTGAGAACGTAGTAGATCACTACTTAGTCTCTCCCTCCTCTGACAACAGATCAAGCTCCGAGTGAAGAAGAGGAAATTCTTCCTCTTGTGATGGTTGGTCATGGATACATACAATCTACCTTATGATTAGCTTTAGAATAAGATTGTACAAGTGAGAAGGAAACACTTTCTGGATGATATCACATCTCCTGCTTTCAACAGAGAAAGGGTGTGTATGACGAATACCAGGAGGAATCCAGAATCCATTGTTGTAGCCAATTTGGCCTTCGTGGGTGCTACCAAGTCAAACATAGAGTATCTCATGGACAAGAATAGACAGATGGAAAAGAACTTATAGGCTGCAAGGAAAAAGTGGAATAAATACAAAAAGAGGTCTAAAAGGTAGCCCCTGCATAGGTGTATCTAGAAAAAATTAATGAATTAATACTTGGTGAAGTATCGACTTTGGGAGAGACCATGAGATGCCTCTATGAGGAGCTTATCATGGTGCATAAAAAAGTTTTCCGCTTGCACAGCATGCAACAGAAGTGAAATGGCAATGCTAAATATCTCAAGGTTTTTCATACAACCATCACTACCATGCATGAGTGGAAAATGGAATACAAAGGTGCACCTCCCAAGTTGGTGAAGAATACATGATAAAATGCTCAGTTGGAGAAAGTAGTGGTTTATATTCTTATCCAGAGTAACAAACAACTCACTCATTCATCGCCAACATTCAAGCCTTGTATGCACAATTGTACAATAGGGTGCATTTCATGTTGAAGTCACATAAGATCCCTTCAATTGGCTCACTCACCGAAGCCAAAAGAAGGAATAAAATAAAACAATAGGTTGAATAATACTTGGACCAACTCAGGAAGATCACTACCAAGGAAGATCTAGAGGTGAACATGCATAATATGCAAAATTATATTTGTTGCCTTATCTAGATCAATATCATGTTTCTCTTGCTAAAGAAGGAAACTAAAACTCGTTCCAATGCAGTTTACCTAGATGTAATGGAGGCTAAAGTCCGCTTCTAACTTGATCCCATCAAAAAGTTTGGGGAAGTCATCACACAGTACAAAGCTTGATACAATTATATGACCGGGAAACTACAAGTTGAAGTGGTTGAGATATAGTTTTCCCAAACTCAAGCTTCACTATTTTTTGTCTTATTAGGCTTGTCTAGTTGACTCTAACCAATTTTGTCTTATATGCATATGATAAATATCACAATATTATTTTGTAATTAATTATAAGTGAAATTCCAAGTGTCAATTGAGGAATGTGGAAAGTAATTTTGTAATGAAGTCCATAGGTGATGGTTGGGATAAGTCAAAGAGTCATGAGGGAAGTCTAAGAGTCACAAAGGGGAGATGATTAGTTGTCTCATTTATTATAAATATACCCTCATAACTTGTGTAAAAGGCTTTTGGTGAGATTTCTGCTTAGGATTAGAAGCTTGGGAGTTCTGTTGAGAGGCTTGGCTTCTCCTTAGCATAGAGGGAGTATATTTCTTTGGAGGAGTAGGTGTTCATTGCATGTCCCACTATTGGGACTAATGGTTTGGAAATTGTATATGTATGTTTAAGACCTTTATTTATTCTTTTCCATCTTATTTTTGAAACAATTGGTTCAAAGTTCTGATTAAATCTTATTATATAGAGAAATCTTATCAGTCTTATTAGTAAATTTTGAGTAAATCTTATCAATCTTATTTATTATATAGAGAAATTGACAACTAAACTACTGCTTCGTAAACTTATCTCAAAATTCATTATTGATATGGTGTTGTGTTGTGTGGTGTGCAGTTCCAATGCTATGGAATTTGATGAAGGACTTGTGGAACTTGAAGATGTGTACATGCTACATTTTAACGAACAGGAACCAGTGCTGCACTAAATGCAACAACCACTCCGCAAATCCAACAACGCCAACTGCAAGCCCACCAGTAGCAGTGCTAGCCCCAGCCCCAACATTGGCCTGAACACAATGCCGCCAGTAACAGATGAATTTTGTTGGATGCATCATCATCGTTTGATAAATAATGGAAAGGGCATGCTCTTACATTGTGAGAGAATGGTCTTACAACTTTGCTTCACGTTTTCTACTATTCTATGTTGTAGTGCCATGAATAATCTTGCAAACACTTTGGCATTTTGGATTTAATATCAGATTTTCCTCAGTATAATATGATGTTCTATTTTGACCCAAGTTCCTTTTGGTTCTAGAAATTTTAATCACTGCATAAAGAAATAATATTTACTTTAGTTATCATAAATGTTTGTTAGGGTGTCACATACAGTTAGTATAAATCATCTATTAAATACGCTGTGAGTGGCATCTTAAAATTTGTTTAGCAGCCATGGTCAAGGGTGCAGGTTACGTCCACGTAAATTCTAAGGGTGATCTCTAGAATCAAACTCCTCTGCCATCACAGACCTGACTCTAAGGGCTTCGGGTAGAATGGACCATGTGACCTCCCATTTTAGGGAGGCACGACTTGACCAGTTGAGCTAACCCTTGGGGCTATTTATTTAGCTGGGTTATATATGTGAAAAAAATATTTTCCAATATTTTATAAATCATAATTTTATATTGATTAAGTAATTATGAAAATCAAATTTAAATAAAAAATAAAAAATATTATTATTATTATTATTTATTTTATAATTATTAAAAAATTAAACTAATTAAAAAGAGATTTCACACTTAATTATAAGTGAAATTGATTGATAATTCTTATATTTCATTATAATTATAATTCTTATATTTCATTATAATTTTATTCACTGATATAAATTCCCTATATTATTAATTCATTATTTTATATTATTTATTTTTTCAAATATTGTGTTTTCAGATTTCTAATAATACAATGTTAAATTTTATTCTATTTTTTTTTTTTGGGTTTAACTATTTTTTATGTGATATATTTGATAGTCCTCCCAAGATTATACATATTATGCTCAAACCTCTTCAATGTTTTTGAAGCTTAAAATAAAAAAATTTAATAAAAAGCTTTAATACATCATTTACTTACAAAATATTATTTAAATTAATATGAATAATTTTTTTTTTGTGCTAACCTCATTTTTAATTAATTATTATATGCCATAGAAATGACGGTGAACTTTAACACATTATTTATTTATAAAATTATTACTTAAATTAATATACGTAGTTTGTTTTGAAATTTAAACATTCAGTTAGAATGAATCAATGCTGTAAATTGTTTATATTTCTTTTATTGTTTTTTTTTTTTCTATATTAAGACTAACCTAAGTACCCACGGGGGATTTGAACCAGTGACCTATCGCAAGGAGTGCCTTAACAGAGAACCCATTCACCGTCAATCCAAAACCCCGTGGGCATATTTCTTTTATTGTTATAATTAATAAATAAAATTATTATAAATTATAATATTTTTTTAAATTAATGAACTAAATCATTTTGTATTTTGGTAAAAAAAATATATATATTATATAATTTATCAAAAACTTATTTGTTTAACTTTGTTTATTAGAAAAAAATAAAAAATTATACTTGAATTTATTATAAATCAAATATAAATCATATCATCACATTGTGTAACATTTCTACATATCAACAGTTTATCACCTATAATAATCATCAATTAAAATTCAATTCGTTATTAGCTATTTTATTAAAATTCTAATTAAATATATATAATATTCTTGCATTTAATTTTCTTTCCTTTTATTAATATTTTGAAATTAATTTTCATTCATTTTATTAACACTTCCAATTTTTTTAAAATGATATTTACTCTATTTTCATATATAATGTTATTTGACCTCAACTTTAACATAAATAAAATTAATGTTTTAAATGAAGTTTAATCAATTTTTTTTCTTAGTGTCTAGCACTCCAAACTATATTACACAAAGTTTATATAATTTTGTTCAAGTTACATGTAACATACATCAAGATTTTATGAGTTGTTCTTTTTATCAAGTTTAATTCCATTTATGTTATTTAAATGTTAAAATTATTGGGCTTAAAATTGTCAAAACAAATATTGTTAATTATTATTTGGAAGACTTTGGACCGGATTGTTAAAAGAATCAAAAGAAAACATGTAAATCAACTTCTAAGTATAGTTACATCTGCTCTTTCAGTTTTTGTCTTTTTTCCTTAAAGGGAAAAGAGGGCAGAACCCTGGCGGGGGGTAAGAAAGCAAAGGACTGTGTTATATTCTTCCTTGAGATGGAAGATATAACCAGTGGGAAAGAAAGTTGAGGGAACAAGATGTGGGGTGCAGGACTTGAGGCTGGATAGAGTCTTGATGCCCAAGGTACCCAACTGTTCCGTTTTGGTAGAAGTGGTAACAAAATACAGATAAGTGATACTATCATGATACTTATTATGAGTAGATCAGTTGAATGTTTATTGTGAACTAAAATAATGAATAATCTGCTTACTGTCGGTATGTAGTTTGGAAATGATTTAGTATAAATTACAAAATGCAATCATTACTAGTTTTTGGGTAGAATAGTAGAGCAAGGAGACAATGCATGTTTCCAAAAAGATATTGATACACATCCCAGTTGTCACACCCCCCGGTCGGTGGTAGTCTTTCAACCGCTCTTGGCGAGGTGCGGCACACTGAACACTTTCTTTTCACCAATACTTATATTCATGGACTACACCTAACCATATGTCCTACTTAGTTTGTGTTTCTCAACTAAGTAATTATTATGTTTCCTTTATACCAATGAACACCCATACACATTCATTATCAACAGCGATTAAGAGAACACAATTGCACAGTATAAAGGGAGGGGCAACTCCCTGAACAATGAGTCTACTTGAATAATTTATTATATAGTCTTTCAATATTACAAAGCTTTACAAATATACTTGGAAACACCAAGTTTCATACTTAGTCAATTTTACAACTTCTCACACCTCCGTGTGATAACCAAGATTCTTTGCCCAAGTTAGGTAGGCATGCCCTCACATGAACTGCATTCCACACTTCACAATGGAACCTCGTTTTCATGCACAATGGACGAGTGACTCCACGAACTCACCAAGACACCCTCTTTGCACAACCAGCTTCACCAATGTTTCACCGTTCACCTGACTTAACCAACGTTCCATCGTTCACCCAGCTTCACCAACATTTCACCATTCACCAACTTCGCACCGGCGAGCGACTCCACCAAGTCTCCACTGTTTATCCTTGCACGATGAACAGGCACTTACCCAAGCCACCCGAGACACCTGTGTCAAGTCTCGGTGCATTCACTGCGCCCTCAACCAATAACTGAACTCGTGCTGCCATGTGCCTTGCCCAGGAACAGGCGCATACCAATCTGCACCTCTCCTTCTCAATCTGCACCTCGCACCTTTTCCCTTTGCATCATTAAAGGATCTTGTTCATTGCTTGATCGAATGATGGATCTTCGCTCCAAACATCGTTGTATATATACGAGTGGAAGGGTGAGTTAGGCTACCCAAGCCGACTCGTCCTCCACGTTATGAATGCCCCCTACTCATTAAAAATCCTCCAAATGTAAGTTGACCTTTGCATAAATCGTAGGTTGAACTATGGGCTATCCAACCATGCTCCCACGCCTTATAAAACAAGCCTTCGCTCTATCCTTCTATGTGCATTATAACATGTCACCTCGCACATTGGTCGTAGAGTTGCGTTTCTTTGTCCAAGTCGCTTGTTCACCAAGTTGAGTTGTCGCAGTTCGTGCCGGTGGGCATGCCAAGGTCCACAGGTCCTTACATCCTCCTCCACCTGAAATCATTGTCGTCCTCAACAACATAGCATCTTGGTAGCCATCCACCAAGATTAACATCAATAACTGTCTCATCCTTGGTCCATGATGTCAACTCCTCCACATACTATAACTTCCATGAAACATATGTATAACTTCTATCTCCATCATGTGTCGTCCCATCCTATGAAATATCATCCTTCCTACCTGCCTGATGCCAACATCTCTCTAGTACACTGTTAGCCCCCATGACTTGAACTAGTCGGGTGATCAGTCCAACTGTCACACTCAAATCATAAGAATGTCCATCCTTATGCTTTCACTAGCCTATCTCGAATTTTGCCACATCCTAGACTCACCAACAATCTCTCACATGCTCAGGTATATGGAAACTCCATTCCATCTGTAACATGTCATGATGCTTGATGCCAAGCCATCCCTGCACCATCTGCCATACCTGCTTAGCCTGTTTTAAGGACTCACTGTCATGAGAAACTAACAATGAGCCCCATCTTCTTTGTCATCTAAGAAGATGTATAGGGAGTAGAGCCTGAAGTCTCACCCTCACTAATCATCCCAATCCATCTATCAGGATTATTTATCTCCATCCTCTGTAGATAAGTGAACCGATCCTCCTCTCGGACATTCGGTCTCACATATGCCTCCTCATCATCATCATCATCCTCAACCACTTCTAGCTTTCTTGACAAATCCAAGATACCGCTTACTGATGACCAATGACTGCTCAGTAAGTTTTGCCTCAACCATAGACAACCGCTTACTCATGTCTTCCATGTGCTTCTCATCCTCCATTTGCATCACTACTAGTTTACAATCAAGCTTTGTCACACCAATGGTTGGAACATCAATGGGTACATCTTCCCTTCCATCGTAAATGTACAGCCTCTTCAAATGTGGAAGAATCATAGCATCGAATTGTTTCAAGAATTCCATTCCCAGTACAGCTTCATAGTCATCAATCCGCACTATAGTGAAGTCGACTTTCCTAGTCCATTCACTTAGTGTTGTGTCCACCTTTTCAGCTACATCAAGAACACAATCAGGAGGAGAATTGACTGTCTTCATCTGTTCCTTCACCGGTACAAATTTTAGCCCAATCCTTCTCGCAGTATCTTCACCCATGAAGTTGTGAGTAGCCTCACTATCCACCATAGTGAGTATATCAGCACCCTCAACCTTCATCCGAACATACTCCAAACTGTTCCTCTCAAGATCCCTCTGAGGGACCACCTCTACAGCAGCAACAACACCAAGTATTTGCATCATCCCCACAAAAGCTTCTTCATTCTTCATATTAGATTGTGCAATAGTAGCCACTTTCGGTCTAGAAGGACAATTCTTCACCGTATGTGGTTCAGCACATATCCAACACTTCAAAGATTTCTTCGTCCTCCACTTATCATTTGATTTCAAAGCATCATCCTTCTTCTTCTCTTTTGGTTTATCAAACTTCTTTTTCCTATCATCATAAGTCTCATCATAATTGTTACACAGTAATTTGTCACTGTCACCCTGTCAGTCTCCCTACTGTGTCTTGGGTCCAAATTAATCATACCCATGCTCTCTGAATTGGCCAAAAAACCCACTTTGCCATTGTTTTCATCATCAGCGCGACTGTTGGTCAAATATCCGAGCTGACTGGCGGCTCATAGTGTATTAAGTTCG
>Ga0115851_100651_pt1 | contig 15424 bp, 20 predicted proteins | sample InSIn2gowninarea_FD_83865 | JGI IMG/M metagenome (GOLD analysis project Ga0115851, IMG submission 83865)
GCACGGTCCCTTCAATCATAAAAAATTCACATTTTTCTGAACTAAGGAACAGGTTCATTTCAATACACTTGTCCAAAACTTTTCCTAGGTTAGATAGAGCTTCCTGAAAGTTAGAACCTTAAGGAGTGAAATCATCCATATATATTTCTACTGCATCATGAACCAGTTTATAAAATATGTTCAATACTGCTCTCTGGAAAGTTGTTGGAGCATTACACAAACCAAAAGGAAGGACCTAATATGCAAAGGTACCCCAAGGACAAGTGAAAGTGGTCCTATCTTGGTGTTCCGGGCATATTTGAATATGGTTTTACCCGCTAAATCCATCTAGGAAGGAGAAAAACTTTTTCCCTGCCAGACCATCTAACACTTGATCTATGAAAGGCAAAGGAAAATGGTCCTTTTTAGTGGCCTTGTTCAGTTCTCGATAATCGACACAGATTCTCCACTTACCATTTTTCTTTGGCATTAGCACCAAAGGGGAGACCCATTCACTATCAGAGATGGGGTAGATGAATCCTGCATTAAGTAATTTTTGCAATTCTTCCTTAACAATTTCTTTAAGGGCTCGATTCATCCTCCTTTGAGGCTGCATGACTGGTTTGCAATCTTCCTTAATGTATATATGATGAGTACATACTAAAGGGTGCACTCCCTTCATCTCCTTATAACTCCAGGCAAAGGCATCTAAATGTTTTCTCAATAAGCTGCACAACTCCTTCTCCTGGGAAGTGGATAGGGATGAATTGATTTTCAAGGTTATTTCTGGGCCGAACTCTATATTCTTAACATGGAGAGAGGTCAGGGCGGCCACATAGAGATTAGTTAAGGGATTGTTTTGGGTTTATTTCACTATATCTTCTAATGGCAAGGTATTGGGGGGTGGATTCTGAATTAAATTTTCAATGATATCATCCTCATTTTGTGGTTTCCCCCCCATGATAGTTTCTAATGCACAAAGTGGTGCAGAATAAGCTTCAGCCTCATCCTCCTCCTCCAACCAGAGAGGTAGATCATGTTCTAGCAAGGGTTGGGCAAGAGGGTATATGATTAACTGCTTGGAAATATGCCCGTTCTTGATGGTCATGTTCTCAGCTCGACAGCTGATGTAGGCATCGACAGTAGCCAACCAGGGTCTCCTCAAGATGAGAGGATACCCAGTGAGCTTTTCCTTCGGCTGGAGAACTAGGAAATCAGCAGGGTACTCCCAAGAATCAATGGAGACCATCACATCTTCCATAATCCCTTCAGGGGTCACGGTGGAGCGGTTTGCTAGCTGCAGTACTATCATGGTCTTCCTCAAGGAGCCTTGGAGGTTAAGTTTGAGCATGGTGTCCTTTGTCATCACATTAATGGAAGCTCCCAGATCAATCAAGATACATGGGATCATGGTGCCACTAATGTGGAAATCAACTACTGGGCTTCTAGGGTCAAGATATTTCGGACATATTACCTGCCCCAACATCAGGTCGGACAGTTGTCTTATGACATTAATGGTTGGGGCATCTCTCTTGCACCTGCTTGGATGCCTAAAGCACTTCTCTTTGATCATCCTATTATATATAGGCACATCCTTTATGGCTTGGAGAAGTATTATCTTTACACATAACTATTTCAATTCTCCCAGAAGTTCAATTTCTTCTGGGGTGGGTTGTGTTGTCCCGGATAGTCTCTCAGGAAAGGGTGGAATTGCTTTAGGTTCACTTTCCTCTTTATCTTCCTCAACCTCCTTAGGGGGAGGCTAGATATCTAGGAGAACCTTCCCAGATTGCAGGTTAGTCTCCTGAATCTCCACAGCATAAGTTGGGCATGATGGTTCCCCACTATATACTTGTTGAGCTTGTTTGTTTTTCAGGTTTGGGTTCGGCCGGGCAATCATTTGGGGTTGCCTTGGTGGAGTAGGAGGTAATGGTTGTGGTTGAGCAGGTGGTGGAGGCAAAAGAGCGAGAGGGAAGTTGTACTGGGGCCTCCACCCTTAATGAGTTGCATTCCACTGAGGTTGTGGCTGAGCATAGGATTGAAATGAATGAGCGGCTAGTTGGGCATGATATTGAGATGGATAGGACCAAGGAGGAGGCGTGGACTAGGAAGGATGAGCGAGAGGGCCCCAAGAAGGTATGGGAGTGGCTTGGTTGCAGTTGTAATATGCCTGGGATGTCCCTTGCATCCCCTGCTGGTATGATCTAGGTCCATGCGGTCTCCTCTGGTTCATGAAATAGAGTGGTTTAGTGGCTTCTTCTGCCCCCTGGTATATAGCTTTAAGTCTACGCAAGTAGGGGCACTTATCTATAGAATGATTTTCTTCATAGACTGAAAAAACCTCTATAGAGTTCAATCGACATTCGTTCCTAGGATGCCTCCTGGTGCATCTAGGACAAAAAATGGCCAAAGCCCTCTTTGCTTCCTCTTATTTCCTTTTGATATGCAAGGTATCCATTTGCATGGAAAGAGTCTGCAGCATCTCACTCTTAAAGTCTTCTAGCATGTTTCCAAGTTCACCTTTGATGGATGAATTGGATGAGGAGCTACTGGCTATGGGTTGACTCCCCCTACCTCTCTTTCTAGCTACTCTAGAATGGTTTCTAAAAACAGTCTTTATGTTTTTATAAGGTAGTTGGTAGATGTCTCCCCTGGCCAGTAGATGGAGGGTGTCTAGAAGGTCTTCCAGAATTCCCCTAAGCAGGACCAACTTCAGAGACTTGGGGTCAAGTGTGCACCTAGCCCTTTTTTAACTGAGTTGGAACCTCTCTTCATAATCTTCCAAGGATTCATCACTTCCCATCGTCATTCGAAAGATTTCTTCTTTGGTATCTTTTGACCTACAATAGTCTCGATATTTGTTATTAAAGGCTTGCTGCATCTAAGCCCAGGTTGTGATGCTATTGCTAGGTAACCCCATGAACCAGCGCAATGATGCATCCTCGAGAGTATAAGGAAATAGTTTCAATTTTTACTCATCTTTTGCATAGTCATAGGTTCGATACATAACAACTATCTTAAACAAAAGGGTGTCAAGATCTTCTAGAGTCAAACCATGGAAGTGAGGTAGGGCTGAAGGGCTTATGTTCTTCATTTTGGTGTCCCCATTGGTCTCCTAGATGGGAAAGGTACCCTCTACTCTTTCTCCATTCCCCCTAGCATTTCTGTTTTTAGCCATTGTCTCAGGAGTGATGTTTTCTTCCTCTTCTTCCCCTATAGGTTCTTCAAATATCTCTGGTTGTTCACTTAAAGGTTCTTCTTGATCACTGCCACCGGAGAAGAGAGAAGGGTGGCTATGTGACGTGGTGGGGGTGTTGGGTAAGAATTTTCCTGAATTATCTCTGTTCCTACGAGGCATGAAAATAAATCTTTTGATTGGTTTTTGCTTTTTTTACTGATTGTACCTACAAAACTGAAATTGTTGAACGAACAAATTGTAACTAATTGAAATGAACTTGTTGAAATGAAATTGCAGAACAGAAAGGGAGGCAAATGAAATGCAGAACTGAAAGCAAGGAAATGACTAATCTACTTTTGCTGAAATGAAGTTGCTGAAATGAAATTTGCAGAATTGAAAATGAAAGCAAATGAAATGCATAATTGAAAGCAAGGAAATTACTTATCTACTTTTGCTGAAATGGAAATTTCAGAATTGAAAGTGAAAGCAGGGAAATGAAGAAAATGAAAGAAACAATTATTCTACTTTTGCTGAAATAAACTACTTAGCAAAATGTTTTAAGAGAAAATAGAAGAAAGTAATAATCACAAAATACTCTGATGCTTCCTCGGCAATGGTGCCAAAAAGTGGCGAGCACCAGTATTGTAGCAATAATGTTGAAACTCCTGGGCTTCCTACTTTACTTTTATCAACCCAGTAGTTCGTAACAAACTTGGAAGCGACGGTGCTGTATGCACAAGCACTAGTTCTTACCACAGGCTGTCACTTGGTCAGCTGGCACAAGATCACTAGGAGCTCAAGCCAACTTCTATGGATTCTAGAAGAAGCTTTATATGTGATGAAAGAAAGGAAAGCTTACTCTATAGAGGCTACTCTACTCGCAGAAAGGAAAAGAAGACTGAAATGTAAAGTAAACCTAACAAACCCTACTTAACCAACTAATCCTACTTTTGCAGAAAGAGAGATGAAAAAACATGAAATGAATGCCATTACCTACTCAGGAAATAAACAACATCTACTCAAGCTATTTCTAGAACTAAATGAGCAAAAAACATCTTTTTGGATTTTTATGTGAAATTGTCATGCATGTAATTTATTTGTTTGTGGATGTGGCAGTGAATAGGTGGTGATGGAGGGCGACTTTGGGATTTGCAGAGTGTATGATGGTGTGGATGGTTCCTAGGAGGTCTCAGTGGCCTTCTATAGGGTTTTCCCGCAATCAAACTTCAAAAAGAAGCCTACAGGAAAATCTACAGGAGGCTGCAAGAGATCTACAGGAGGTCTATAGGAGGATACCGAGAGCAATTTTGGAGGTTTTGAAGGTAGGAAGGTGGGTGGAAAGGGTAGTTGAAGGCTAGGATGATGAGTTAAGGTGTCCAGGGTCCATCAAGAATGATTATGAGATAGAAAGATGGTTGGATTTGTTCAAGGAAAGAGAGGAAAGTCTTATGGAAAAGTGCAGAAAACTAAGGTAGGTTTGAGATGAATTTTGGGTTACCTGTGGGGCATAGATCAAAGAGAGATTGTGATGGATGATTGGCTAACTTGTTGTGAGAAGAGATTTTCTACAAGAGAACTAAAAATCAAACAATGAGATTAAGCAAGTAAGGAAACTAGATACATCAAAAAAAATAGAATTTTGCATCAAGCTAGTCTAAACTCTGATCTAGGAAAGTAAATGCTGAGAAATGCTACAAGGAAAAAAAACATGGAAGGAAAATTATTGCAAAGACAGAAATGAGCATGGTGAAATAGATCTAAAGCAAAGCATTAACCTTCTAACAAACTGCAACACTAGAAATCCTGTGGAGAAGGAAAATCTGTGTTTTTGTGGCAGCAAGAAGGTCTTGGCTTCAATTCATGGTCCCAAGGGGAGGAAAGGAGGCCAAGGCTCTATTGATGGCTTTTTTGTATCTTCTTTATATCACTGTTTGACCTGCTACAAAAAACTTAAATGGAAACAACCTTCTAAATCACCAAAAGTAACCTATTCTTAACCAAGATAGAAATTTATCTAACAACAACTAATCTATAAAATGAAACAAAGCATATAAATACAAACAAGAGGAGCTTGGCTGATTGGATTGAGCCCTAACCCAAGAGCTTCAGCTCTCTGAGGTAACTCAGTGGTAGCTCAAAAGGAACTCATCTTTATTATCAAAATAATAATAGGATTACATGAAACTGTCGACAAAAGTAAGCTCGAAGTTGAGCAGAGCAAAGATGCAACAAAAATTCAAAAATTTGACCAACTCCCTAATGAGGCCCTAGGCCTCTCTACTTATACAACTAAAGCTCCCAACAATTTCCTTAAAATCAGGGAGGCTTGGCTCTCAAAACTTTAGATAAACAGAAGTTATCCTCCACTTGCTCGACTGCCTCCTAAAGCATTGATGTCGCTGTTTGTGTTCTGAGTTGCATGAAGGAGAATTTGAAGTGGAGAGTCATAAATGAGGGGGATACCCTCCTATAAATCCTCTCCCTTGTCTACTTCGAATTATTGCTGCCAATTGTCCATTAAATCTTTAACTTTATCTCCGAAATTCAACAAAAATATGCATTAAACACATATTAGACTCCATGGCATAATGACCAACCCAACTCACTCCATAAGCATAAATATAATGAAAAAAACATGTAATAAGCTAAGAGAATGGTTGATTAAACTACGTTGGGAGGCAAAATGAGCCCATATAATTAACCATTTATGGGGCTCATCAATCTAAAGAAAAATATGATTTCAACAATGTACTTGGGAGGTGAAGGTTGTGTAACTACTTTTACATATAAAACTTGAAAGGTCACTAAAGGAGCCCTGGTAATAGTAAAAGGAGAAAAGGCTGGCACATTGTACTTATACAATGGTATTTCTAATTTTGTTAATGCTTTAACCTGTATAGGAGTAGATACGACATTGTGGCATCATAGTCTTGGGCACATGAGTGAGATGGGGATGCAGATTCTTCACTCAAGAAATTTTTTGCCTGGTTTGAAGCATGTTGATTTAAAATTTTGTTTATGGAAAACAGAAGAGAGTCAGATTCCTCAGAGTTGGGAAAGAAAAGAAGAGTGAAAAATTAAGCTTGTGCATAAATATGTATGGGGACCTTCTCAGGTATCACCTCTCAGTGGCTCTCATTATTATGTTAATTTTATTAATGATGCAACCAGAAAAACCTGGATTTATTGTATTCAAAATAAATCTGATGTATTTGATACTTTCAAGAAATGGAATGATTTGGTTGAAAATGAGACAGGAAAAAGGTTGAAGTTTCTCAAATCAGACAATGGAGGTGAATATTGCAGGAAAGAGTTTGATATTGTTCAGAGAATGGAATTCATAGAGAGAAGACAGTTCCAGGAACACCACAAGAAAATGGTGTGTCAGAAAGAATGAACAAGACAATCATTGAGCGTGCAAGGTGCATGAGATTGCATGCATGATTGCCTTTACAATTTTGGGCAGATGCTGTAGATACTGTTGTTTATCTAATAAACAGAGGGCCTTCAATTTGCTTGGATGGTTGTATTCCAGAGGAGGCATGGATAGGTAAAAAGGTAAACTACTCTTTTTTAAAGACTTTTGGTTGTGAAGCCTATGTCCACATTAATAAATAAAATAGAACAAAGCTTGAGGCAAAATCAAATAAATGTACCTTTATTGGATATGGTGTGAATGATTTTGGTTATCACTTTTATGATTATGAAAAACACAAAATCATTAGTAGCAGAGATGTCATATTCAATGAAAAGGTTTTGTATAAGGATCAGATGCAGGAAAAGAAACAGGAAAAAGAAAATAGAGAATACAGAGTGCTTGATGATATCACGAAAAAGTGAAGGTGCCTAAAAATCATAGTGATCAACAGCTAAAATAACAACAACAACAAGCACATCAAACACCTGAAAGTGGTGTTAGAAGATCTACCAGGATAAGTAGACCCCCTGAATGATACTCTCCTTCATTATATTATGTATTGTTGACTGACTGTGGTGAATCAGAATGTTATGAAGAAGCAGTGCAGGTAGAAACTAGGAAGAAGTGGGAGCAAGCCATGAAAGAAGAGATGGACTCCTTAGTACATAACTAGACTTGGTACTTAGTTAGGTTGCTTGCAGGTAAAACAACAATGCAGAATAAATGGGTTTATAGGTTGAAGGAAGAAGATGGAGGCAGAAAAAGGTATAAAGCTAGACTTGTGGTGAAGGGGTTTGCACTGAAAAAGGGTATAGACTTTGATGAGATATTTTCTCCTCTTGTTTAAATGACTTCAATAAGAACTATTTTAAGTCTAGCAGCAGCTGAAGATTTGCATCTTGAACAGTTATATGTAAATACAACCTTTCTCCATGGGGATTTGGAGGAAGAGATATATATGTAGCAACCACAAGGATATGAGGTAAAAGGTAAGGAGAAACTAGTGTGAAAGTTGAAGAAGAGCTTGTATGGCTTAAAATAGGCTCCAAGGCAGTGGTATCTAAAATTTGACAGGTTTATGTCTAAACAAGGTTATACTATATGTCACTCTGATCATTGTGTTTATCTCAAAAACAAAATGATGGTAGCTATATTATATTGTTATTGTATGTAGATCACATGCTTGTTGTAGGTTCTAATAAGCAGGAAATAAATGTGCTCAAAACAAAATTGGTGAAATCATTTGCAATTAAGGATTTGGGTGCTGCAAAACAAATCCTTGGTATGAGAATAACTAGAGATAGTAAGAATCGAAAATTAACATTGTCTTAGAGTGAGTACATAGAAAAGGTGTTGAAAGTATTTAATATGCAGAATGCAAAACCAGTTAGTATACCTTTGGCTAGAAGTTGGAAGCTTAATGTATGCAATGGTTTGCATAGGGCCTGATATTGCACATGAAGTGGGAGTTGTAAGCAGGTACATGAACAATCCAGGGAAAGAACATTGGATGGCGGTGAAGTGGATTCTCAGGTATTTGAGAGGTACCACAAATCAAGAATTATGATTTGGTGGTTCAAACATTGCTCTATAGGGATATGTTGATGCAGATATGGTGGATTATAGAGATAACATGAGAAGCACAACAGGGTATGTGTTTACTGTAGGTGGAACAACTGTCAGTTGGGTTTCAAAACTACAAAGTGTTGTTGCACTCTCAAAAATGGAAGCAAAGTATGTTGCTACTACAGAGGCTAGTAAAGAAATGATTTGGTTACAAAGGTTTCTGGATGAATTGGGTAAGAAGCAGGAGTTGAGTAGGTTATACAGTGATAGCGAGAGTGTCATACATCTTGCAAAGAGCTCTGCATTTCATTCCAAGACAAAACATATACAACTCAAGTATCATTTCATATGGTCAGCATTGGAAGATGGACAATTGAAGTTGGAAAAGATACACACTAGCCAGAATCCTGCAGATATGCTAATAAAAGTTGTAACTAGGGAGAAATTGAGAATCTGCTCAGTTTCAATTGGTCTTCAAGTATGATAAAGAAGATTAGAAACAAACAGGTCCAAAGTGGAGTCACTATCCAACAAATGAAGCAGCGGTGGAGTTTCTATAATCAGTCTCCATGTGGGAGATTGTTGGGTGTGGAGTCCGATTATCTTCTTTATTTAGAGGTATCTCCACATTGGACCCTAGTTCGTAATGTGGCAGAAATGCCGCCCGTAAAATATATGCTACAGGGGGGGTCCAAGGGGGGGCCGCTGTGACCTTTGGGAGCCCCCCTCTGGCAGGGGGATTGGGGGCAACGCCCTTGAAGCTAAAAATAGATGTAAAATTGCCTTGTAAAATTTTGTAATTTCGTAGTCAATCTGGGCCGTTCATTAGGCAGAGATCTGACAGTAGAAGTTATGTTTAATTTAGGTTTTTGTTCCCTAGAAGGCAACCCCTTGCTATATATGAGGGAATTGTATTGTGTCTATGTATATTTGTATTCTGAGTGAGAAAGAGAGAGGAGATTGTGTGAGAGAGAAGATGGAATTACAACAGATCTACTGTAGGTTGTATCTCTTCAGTTTGATGGATAATATAAAAGGAAGGACTGGCTGTTTCTCCATGGACGTAGTCCAAATTGGGTGAACCACGTATATCTGTGTCTCTCTTGTTTTATGTGTTTTCTATGTTTGTATTTCTGCAATATATTTTATGTGTTCTATTACAATTTCTAGCTCCAACTCTAATCTCAACCTGCAAAAGAATAATTGTTCTCTTTGGTCAATGAGAATCTTTGACCCATACTTAGTCAGTTTATACCCCCACTTGAGCTCCTATTTCCTTGTGAAAATATTGAGGAAAGGCCCCTATTTTTTAGGAATTTCCTCCAAAATGATTGCGCAATTCTAAAGGATTGATCATTGATTGAATGAAACACTTGTACACTCAAGACTAGTCTACATTGATGTTACACTACCTTGGAATCTCTGCCACAACTGAGAAATTTTAATTCCTTGCATGCACTAGCTATTTTTAGTTGATTGATCAGTTAACGAGATGATCTATGAGTTAGACTATTGTCCGATTGCACAACTAACCTTCAACCGACTCTAATAATAGTTAGAGGTCAGTTAACTAAATACAACTGAAAATAACTAAACTGGATTGTTATAAATTAACAATCACACATGCATAACTTAACTCCAAGCCATCTAACTTGAATTTACTAAGCTAATTGAGTGACAATATCCATGCCACCTTAGTTAACTACCTCCAAGTTGTCTATTGATGTGGGAATTTCAAATTTTCTCAATTTGATCAAGGCTTTAAGTCAAATTGAGACTTTCTTGCTACACTTCTCAGCACTCCCTCTTCGCAAGAAAGGGATTATCAACCACCCCAATCCCGCACCTGTTGAATTTGAACTTCCCTCTTGACAAGGACTTTGTCAAGATGTCAACATCTTGTTCCTTTGTCGAAATGTATTGTAGAAACATTATCCTCCTCTACACATAGTTGTGTAAATGATGATACCATATATCTATATGATTTGATCAATCGTGAAATACTAGATTCTCATAGAGCTTAATGAAACTCTAATTATCACAATAGATCACACTTGGATCCATCTCCTAACCAAAAAGTCCCACAAGTATCCCTTCCATCCAGATCGTCTCACATGTTTCTTGACTTGCAACCGTGTATTCAACTTCTGTTGAGCTGAGTGCTTCAGACCTCTACTTCCTACTATATCAGGACATTGTTGCAGACCCAACACTGAAAATTCCACCCGAGGTACTCTTTTAGCCAGATGGAATCACTTCCCAATCTGTATCTGTGAAACCATGTAACTTCCCTCCCTCTGTTTGTATGTACAATAATCCATACCGGGTAGTGCCTCTGAGGTACCGTAACACATGATTTATTTCCTTCCAATACAGTTTATCAGCCTAACCATAACTTGCCTCAGTTGGTTGACTACATAACACATATCCAGTTGTGCATTCACAAGATACATCAGTTAACGCACTAGTTTCCAGTAAATGGTAACATCAACCTCTTCACCTAAAGTGGCATTCTCCTTCCTCTAATTGGTCATTACAGGTGTCTCCATGGTCTTACAACTCTCCATGTGAAATCTCTTTAGTAACTCAGCTGCATACTTACCTTGAATCACAAACAATTTTGCATCACCTTATGATACTTCCAGCCTGAGGAAGTAGTGCATGAGACCCATGTCTTTCATCTCAAATTACCTTGCAAGGTCCTCCTTATAAGAGTTGATCAACTACTCATCACCTGTCAATATTAAATCATCAAAATATAAAACAATGATAAGAAATTTACCTTCTACCAAAATATGATATAGGTTTGCATTCGCTTCAATTCTGGTGAAGCCCAATCTAGTGAGATAATTTGCGATCCAAGTGTACTTAGCTCGCGGTGCCTGTTTTAGATTGGATAATGCTCGCCTAAGTCTGCACACATGAGACTCCCAATAAAATGTCTCAAAACCTTCTGGTTTCTCTATGTACACTTCCTCCTCAACAACACCATTGAGAAGTGTTGTTTTTACATCCATCTCATGGATCGTCCACTCCATCTGCACAACTAGTGCAAGAATTGATCTAATTGATGAATACCTTGTTATGGGAGAAAAGGTTTCCTCATACTCAATTCCCTCCACTTGAGAGAATCCTTTGGCCAAAAATCTACTGTTATACTTCTCTATGATTCCATATTATACATGCTTAACTTTGAAGATCCATCTTGAGCCCACAACTGATTTATCTACAAGTCTTGGGACCACTTCCCAAACACTTTTATTCATGATGGATTTGTATTCTTCCACCATTGAATCAACCCAATCTGGTTTCTCAATTTCTTCCTTAAAATAGGATGGCTTAGTCTCTACAAGCTCAGCTAGTAGATCCATGTAACCAATGTACCTCTCAGGTGACCTTTGCCTACATAGATTTTAAGGAGATTCCACATTCTTCCTCGCATCCTACACCAATATATCAGATTCCCTGGTTCCTATCTAGATGGTTTTGCTTGAGTGGGTGTCACCACTCTACCTTCTCTCTAATTGTCCATTTTTGGATGCTCCACAACTTCCAGAGGTTCCTCCTTTGGAGCTAAAAGCTCCTCTTCTAATGGGATTTGAAGCTTTCTCTCAAGAGAGCATATCATTACTTTCTCCTCTCCAAACTTTGCATCCCTTCACACAACTTCCATTATGAGGGAAGGTAAGTACACTTGGTAATTATGTGGAGTTTCGGTGTAACCCACAAAAACTCCCAACTCTATTACCGATTCAAGTTTCTTCCTCGAATATTTGGAGATAGGAAGTAAAAAAAGGCTCCAAAAATTCTAAAATGAGACACATCCAACTTTCTCCCCAAGCAAGCCTCCTAAATTGTAATCATACCAAGAATCCGATGAGGAATCTGTTTCTACAAGTAGACTGCCTCTACCCACAAATGTAGTGGAAAGCCTTTTTCATGTAGCATAACTCTCACGGCTCCCACAATGATCTCTTTATTTCTCTCAGCTACCCCATTTTGTTGCAAATTCTCTTTGAAATCCTTCTTTGGCATAAAATTTCTTGAATTCATTCGAAATATACTCGCCTCTGTTTTCACTCCTGAGAGTCTTCAACTTCTTGTCGGTCTCTTTCTCAACTAGTGCCTTGAATTATACAAATTTTGAGAATGTGTCATCCTTCTTCTGCATGAAGAAGATCCAACACTTTCTTGAGGAATCATCAATAAAAATGGAAAAGTATTTATTTATGGCAGTGGAGGCTGTCGATAAATGTCCACAAACATCAAAGTGGAATCTCTCCAATACCACATTTTCTTTGTTGTCTCAATCATGTAATGTGTATTTTACATACTTGCGCAAAGTACAACCCTTGCAGACATCCTGCTGCTCAAGTGATCCTTTAGGGACGCTAGTGGTTATTTGCTGCATAATTTTAAGGCCATCATGGTGCAAATGACCAAGTCTTTTGTGTCATAGTTCACCAACATCTCTACTCTTTAATTTCTCTTCCTTACTGCTTAATGCAACACAATATTCCACGTCAAGTTTGTATAGGTTCTTCACATGAACCCCAATCTAATTCACTTTCCTAGTAGCTATGTGTCTCATAAATTCTTTCCCTTTAATGAATATTACATCATAACCATAGTCTTCCAAAAATGCTATAGATATGAGGTTCTTCTGCAGGACTTGTACAAACATGACATCTTTGAGGAGAAGAGGGGATCCCAATTCCCTCTTAAAGGTTAGTATTGTACTAATCCTAATAGAACTGTACCTTCTATCATCCCCAAGATCAATATGCATCTGGATATATTTCTCCTCGAGGTCATTAAAAATATCTCTACACACTGTCATGTGGAACAAGGCATCTGAGTCCAAGTACCACACACTCCCCATCACATTGCTGGCAATGCATGCAATCATGGTGAAGTCCAACTCGAAATGTGAAGCCAATGCTTCACTTGATTCTCCTACTAAGTTATTCTTGCTAGATTATATTAGTTAGATTATATAATCTCTGAGTTAGACTATTGTCCCACTCTACAACTGACCTTCAACTAACTCTAACAATAGTTAGAGGTTAGTTAACTAAATAAAATTGAAAATAACTAAACTAGATTGCAATAAATTAGAAACCACACATTCATAACTAAACTCCAAGCCCTCTAACTTGCATTTACTTAGCTAACTAAGTGACAAGAGCCATGTCACCTCAATTAACTTCCTCCAACATGTCTGCTGATGCGTAAATTTCAATTTTTCTTAATTTAACTAAGGCTAAGTCAAATTGAGCCTCTCTTGCTAGACTTCTTAATAAAAACAATTGCTTCTTCATGCATGATGATTTTATATGGTAACCACAGTTGCAATAGTTAGTTGTTGGTTTCCTTTTATTTCCCCTCCTTTCCTTCAAGTTGGTAGATTCATCTAAAGGTTTGGGATTTCATTCCTTTCTTGGATCTAGTTTGTTTTCTATTCCTTTTCCTTTAGATTTCTAATCATATTTTAATTTGGATTTGCCCCTTTCATGCATAATAAGTGAATGGAATTTAAAACTTTTCAATGTGCACATCTTTTTAACCTTATTCTACTCATGTATCAATGACTCAATAAATGCATAAAGTGTGGGCATCCTCTAGGTTTCTCATATTGCAAATTCCTGACTGTATGAAAGTGGAGACAAATATAGCATACTATGGACCCAATTTTGACAATATGGCAAGAACTAATTGGATTTCTTTCTTAAATTTTTCGATTATGCATTATTTCAACTAGAGTAACAAGGCTTCGAACCTTGTGAAGAAATATTGAATGTTTTCGAAATTTCTTAGATCTAATGAGTTGAGCTCATTTTCAAGGATGTGACCTCACATCTCATCTTACTTCCCAAAGAGTGTCTCAAAAGTGGTCCAGACTTGATTTCGAGTGGTGCATGCCTTAACATGAAAAAGGAATTTTAGAGAAATTGATAAGCATAGGATACCAAAGGCCTCGTCCATACAATTGAGTTATTTGGATTTTTCAACTGCGAAATTTGGTCCAAGAGTCTATTGCTATCGCTATCCAATACGAGTCTATATTTTTGAGTTGAAGTAGAACATTTTTCTTCCATTCAAAATAGTCATATGGCATGAGAATTGCGGAAGGTGGAACCTCCATTCTTTCTAATAACTATAATCTTTAGTACCTGCAAATATATTTTTTATGTTCCTTCATCCTAGATTATGTTGGCTATGGTACCATGTGAAATTGTAGTTAAACCTACATAGATTGGATCTAGCTAGAAAACAATGAACAAAACTTGCAAGGAAAGAAGAAAGAAAATTGATAGAGAAGAATTAATGAATTTTATTTATGCACAAAAATATAAAATGATAAGAGAATACAATTTGAATCAATATATTCTACATGGTTGTGCCAACTGCTACAAATGCCTATTTGAGACAACTAACAACACTCCATATTAAATGTTAATTTGGTGGTCTTCTATTATTTCAAGGTTACATGCAAAGTATATGTAGGCTTAAATTTCCTCTCTAATGGTAGTGATTCTAATGGTCGTGTAGCTACAAAAATTTAGACATGTAGGTTAAATCACACTTAAACAATCAAAGACAAGAACTCAATGCAATTCATTCCACTCTAGAAATTAGAACCAAAGCTTCAATCAATCACAAACTTTGCTAGAAAGGAAATAGACATTAATTCTATAAAAGAACCCTCATAAATTATAACATCTAGAATAGAGTCCTATCTTAGTAATAAATCAATCTTTGCAGGTAATGCCAACCGAGATATTCTATAAAAATAATGATCAAACCAGTTTGTAATGGAAATTAAACTATGCTGAAAGTAACAGGAAATAAACAAATAATAATGATTGAATCACACAGGTAATAAGAAGTGAACAAATCTATAAGAGGTAAATAATGGACCAATATACAAATCAAAGCAATCAAGCCACCTTTTAAGTAACAATATTTAGATCATTCTATAATTAATAGTAAACAAATCACCCATCAAACGGATCAATGCAACATAATCTTGATTCCAACAAATCAACCTCCTCGAGATAATAGGTGTAACTACTAACTATCTATAATTAGAAACATCTCACACAATAAAAGCATAAAGAGATTATTAAATTCCTATGATAAATATAGTAATAAACATAAATGCAACACCTAACCAATGAAGGGGGCCCTCCTTCACCATTTAGGGCTATGAAGGATTACTCAAAAATTAATACTTCAGAAGATAGAAAATCACATGCTATATTATATAGAAAAGTAGTACA
>Ga0115851_100801_pt1 | contig 15420 bp, 10 predicted proteins | sample InSIn2gowninarea_FD_83865 | JGI IMG/M metagenome (GOLD analysis project Ga0115851, IMG submission 83865)
AACGACCTCCTTACCTGCTTCCTCTCTTGTATCGCAAGCTGCAAATGTCTAACCTTCCGGTCTTCACTTGAATTTGTGGTCAACTCCGAAACCCTTAAAGTCAAATAATCCAAAATCTTTGCAGATTATACAACAACCATTGCTCCCACTATGCCATTTGCAGATATGCATGATTTCAAGAGGGGAAGCAGGTAAGGAGGTCGTTTCAAGAAGTTGTAAAAAAAAAATCTATACTCAATAGGATTTGGTGGATAAGTGGAGACATTAAATTTTCTTATTTTGTAAGAGCCTTAATTCATTTATAACTTTCTATATTCCTAAATTATAATTATAAAATATCATAATTGAAAAAAAAAAAAGTCTCATACATATAAATTTATTTTCATTGTAAACTTATTCTTGCAATTGTTTTAAATCCTTTTCAACATTTAAGTTCTTCATAAAAGTCCAAAATTGAAATAAAATAAAATAAATCCCATTTTAGTGATTTATCAGTGTGGTAGCTAAATGTTATATGTTTTAATAATGTTTGACAGGTAAGTCCCTCATTCGTGTCCCTCGTGAGACATCTGATAAAAATTGAAAGATACAAAGAATATTAGCATGGTCCTTGAACAAAGAAGACAATAATAAATCGAGAAATGGTCGAAATTTATTAAATGTTGTTTTTTTATTAGAGTAATTGGGGGGATGGTGGCTAAACCCTAGCTACCCTTGCCCCATGTGTTTCCTTCTCCCATTTGTCTAGTCTTGTTCAAGATTCACCATGACCACCCTGATTTCCTATTGCAGTCGTTGTTCTCAGCGCTTATGTGGTATGTGTTTGGAGGTTTCCATCGATGTTGGTGCCACCACTTAAGATAATTTTTCCATACTCGGTTTAGAATTGGTTGCATATTTGTAGGTGGATGTTCAGATAATGTCTCAACCTCCCTATTCATATTTGGAATTGGTTGGATCTCAAAAGAACCATAAATATGTGATGTATACATGTGATTTGCATTATGTAATAGAATTGTTCTTTTGTGTGTGCATCTCTCAATTTTATTGTTATAATGTGTATTATATTTTTAAAATTTTGTGGAAAAAACCTGTGAACTGTTTAAGAAACCAACGTTTCTGACTAACTTAGTGAGTCCATCATCAGGGCAATGTTTTCTTTTGAGAAGAAAGAGCGTGAAATCATGGAGCTATTAATAGTTAAATGAGAAATTATTTGATGTCTTCTTTTACTGTCGGCTTATTAAATGACTAACTAGTTGATAGATTTTATTTATTTATTTTATTATTATTATTATGTTAATTAATTAATTTATTTATTATTATTATTATTATTATTATTGTTATTAATTAATTTATTTTTATTTTTATTTTTAATCTTTTAAATGTTATTGGTTTAATTAGGGATTAATTATGTATTTGTTTAGATTTATTTACTTAATAATTTATTTATTTGTTTATTTATCTATTTATGTTCTTTGCTTATGTATTAAATGCTTTATTAGTAATGAATATAATATAAAGTTATAGTTTGAAGGTTTATTTAAGATGACTAATTAGAGTTAAATAGGGTGTTATTTGTTAGAGGTAATATTTGTTTATTTGTTTGTTTGTTGTATATCTACATTTTTTTTTTTTTCTGAGTAAAGACTATTCTATTATGTATAAATAAAAGAGGAAAATATTTACAAAGATGTTGGAACCTCTGAGGGGGCTAAAGCCAACCCTCTGTCCAAAAAAAAAACTTCTGCCATCAGCTCTTAACTGTCTGTTTACATAGATAAAAAACGAGAGCCCAAGACTTTGTAGAACTAGACACCACCACCAAAAAGAAAAAACTAGAAGACGATGGAGAATTTTACTGAAAAATGCTAACGTGGACAACAACGACAACACAAAACCGCTTAGCAAAAACCACCAGTATATCGGACCGCCGTCGACCAGCAAGCGGTTTCCATATGAATGAGCTCGATATAATCTCCTGTTGACGCGTGGCTCTCTACATACGTCATCATTTCTGACTTTTCGGGACGTAAAGTTCAGCAAAAAAGAGCCTTCCGAAATCCTCCACCGCCGTCCGATCTGCTCCATCATTCTCCGCCTTTGATTGTTTCAACCTGAGGTGGTAATTCTGCATCTTCACCGTTGGCTTCGCAAGGAGAGCTGACCCATTCAATCATCACATTGTCTTCAACATCCATAATACTGCGACCAGGAGGCATCACCGGATACAGAACAGTGCCTGAGAACTGCGCTGGTGCACAAGGAATGAACTCCTCGTGTGAAGAAGTTTGTTGAGGACGCGCATCCTCTTCATGACCTTCGTCCTGCTGCACCTCTGGAAGATTGAGGATATCCTTTGCCATGCTTCCTTGAGAATCCTTAGAATTCTGTGAGAGAGTCCTGTCCATGGATTGTTCATCAGAGCCAGAGAGGTCATCTTCTTCCTCTGAGAAGATGACTGTGATAATAGCAGAGATAGTAGGCTTGTTTAGCTTGCTTTTAAATGTGAAACGGGAGGAGTGGAAAGAACTGTAGAGGGACGGACCAGAGTGGTCGGATGATGGTGAGGCCGGCGAGACAGAAGCTATCAGGGAAATGCGTCGAGGAACAGGACCTCCCCTTCCTTTAACACCCCCACGAGTGCCTGAACTACTACCCCTCCAGGAAATTCCTCGACGTCGGGCCATACCAACAATGATTGATAAACTGAGAGGACAAAAGGGTTGGAGGAGGAAGAAGAACGACCCACCCAAATTTGAAATAAATAGAGGATAACAGTACTCAGAGTAGAAAGTGCCCAAGGAAAGCACCACACAGATAGAAATCAGAACCCCTAAATAAATTCCAGAATTGTCTGAATGAGTCCCACACCCTACCCAAACAGCTTCAACAGACACCGTAACATGACCTATTACAGTTATATACCAAAGGAAAAAACATTCGTTGTATATATTATTCCTATGATGATTTTATTAACAATATTTTGATTTACTGAGAAGGGTTCAATTTTTGGATGTTTTTTGGTTGTGATGAAAGGGTTTGTTTATGATCCACAAAAGCCACTACTTGATTTGTAGCAATCGCTTCATTTCTTCCAGACTGTAACTATTCAACATTCTTGTAAGCTCGGGGTGCTAGAATATGAACAACATAAAAAATTCTATATTTTTTTTAATGATGTTTTGGCAAAAAATGAAGTGATTCCGGAGAGTCAATTGACAGACTCTATCTTTGGGGTGAATTTTTTTAGATAGGTTTGTTGATTGTTTTCAAGCTACCCTGAGCATGCCTTCACGAGCCTGGAGATCATTTGTAGAATTGAGTAAGTATGGAATTTTTATATGCTTGTGTAAAATGCCAAATTTTTGTATTGAGTTCACAGAGTGCTTTCTTCTGATACAGTCGAGCCCACTATTTATTGACAAAAATGAAGATATTTTGGAGAGTCAATTGACGGACTCTGTCTTTCGAGTGAATTTTTTGAGAGAGGTTTGTTGATTGTTTTCAAGCTTCCTTGAGTATGCCTCTGTGAGCCTAGAGATCAGTTGCAGAATTGAGTAAGTATGGAATTTTTATATGCTTCTGTCAAATACCAAATTTAAGTATTGAGTTGATAGAGTGATTTCTTCTGATACGGTTGAGCCCACTATTTATTGACAAAAATGAAGTGATTCTGGACAGTCCATTGACGGACTCTGTTTTTGGGGTGAATTTTTTGAGAGAGGTTTGTTGATTATTTTCAATCTTCCCTAAGCATGCCTCTTTGAGCCTAGAGATCATTTGCAGAATTGAGCATGTATGGAATTTTTATACACTTCTGTCAAATACCAAATTTTTGTATTGAGTTGACAGAGTGCTTTCTTCTGATACAGTCAAGCCCACTATTTATTGACAGTTTCATCATTTGTCCAATGCCATAATATTTGTTCCCTTTTCTTTCCTCACTGAGCATATTCAGATGAGCGTAGTTTATTGATTGAATGTTCTGAATCCGATTATGTTACAATCTCAGTTCTATTGATATGGCCTCTCATAGGCTGAGAAACTACCTTCTTTGAAAAATGAGCCATTTCTTTGTAACACTTCACAATTTTTAATTTTTGTTGAGCCTCAATTTTGTTTTGGTGAAATTTAAGTCATACGTTTTATGAGTTGATGAAATAAAGAAAAGGAAAAGGGAAATTCGGTTAGAAGAGCTAATTTGGCATATTGAATATTACAATTCAAATTTTTGTGGAGACATTTTTCGAAGTTGTTTAAATATGCCACGGATAAGAGTGTTTATGAGATGCGTTTAAGATGTGGTTGAATTTTTAGATTGAAATTGTGATATTGGTAGCAAGATATGTTTGAATTATTTTCACCTTAAAATTTTTCCCTCAAGCATTTTAATTTTTTTTTTGTTGAATTTACATTGTTAATTTCTCACATATTTTATTGGTGAAACTATTTGAGAAGTGGTTTAGGAGGAACCAAGCAGTGTCGTTGGCTATTTTTATGTACTTTAAAGCCATCATTGGTTTTAGGTACATGGATACCTACCCTTATTCTCTTATTTGAATATTATACCAACCATTATTACTTGTCAAATTATGTTGTGAACGGGTGCATGTTTGGTGGTAGCCGACATCCCTTTTTTCAAGTTTATTGCTAGAGAAAATTGCTAAAGTCGATGATTTTTTATAGTTATTATGTAGATTAATGTCATCCATTGTTCATAATAGTGTCCAAGTCAGCAAGGACATTCTCTTTGACATTCAAACATGTTTGAAAATTGCTAAAAATAAAATTGAATTCTTGGAGCTAGAGTCCCAGTTTCAGTGAGATGAATTACATGATTTACAAAAGAGGAATTCTGACCATGTTCTTGTTTAGAGCAATAGTTTGTTTGAGTCTGATCACTAGTACTAGTTAGAGAATGATCAAAGAAATGAAGTGATTTTAGGTGAAAATTTGGATGCAGTTAGAAGTTGATGTGAAACCTATTATAATACCATGGGAAGAGATTACACACAATACAAATAGAATCGGTTTAGGTTATACCAAGGATATCCTTGATGTATCTTTTAACATTCTAGTTTTTTCTAAACTTATACAATTCTGAAGCACTGAATTTCTGGAAGGTGTTGTTCCAGAACAAGTTGATAGATGCCAATAGTGTAGTAGAGTTAGACATGTAAAATATCTGTATTTTGATCTTCACACATGTAAGCGTTGTGGAAAGCATAATCACCATACAAATATATTTTTTAGAAAGAAGGCTTTTGTAAGAGAGAAACTAAATTTTGGATGCATTGTTTCTTAGGATTGGACAAAAGAAACTAAGCAGTTTTACAAGACATACTGAAGAATGTGTTCAAGAGTGATGACCATCGTTACAGTGATGAAGAATACTTCTCACCCTGTATCTGACAAGGGCGGGAATTGTTGATGATATGCTACAGGTTCGATTTTGAGATGTGAGATGAGCCTAATTCATATTTGAGTTGATTGAGTTGTTTGTCATCTACTATAGGTTCAAGTTGGAGATGTCAAGCGTGCCTGAGTCAAAGTTGAGTTGATTGAGTTGTTTGTGAATGAGCACTTCCATGTTTGGAATTGTTTGAGGAACTTTTGTGATAGTTTTAGAGTTTGTGGTCACCTTAAAACCACATTTTTGGTTGTTCTGAGAACTACTATGAAGGTTCCAGACTTGGTGTTGGTTGAGACGTTAAGTTCTCCCAGATTGATTTGTTGTCATCCTTAAAAACCATTCTTGAGAGGCATTCAACTCTTGGACGAGACGCATTTTTTCACTTTGAACTCTCATTCTTGGACTTTGGTACATCCCTTCTGATTAAGGGGGGGAATGTTAAACAACAAATCCTTGGGATTAATCTTGGATCAGTTTGAGTATTTTTTGGAGTCCAAGAAGACCTAGAAACTAATTCAACTATTTATTGTATGTATTAATATGTACACATCTTACATCATTATTTGAGATCAATTAATAAAAGTTTATTTGGTTTCCAGTTTGTGTGTTTTACACAAGCGACCAAAAAAATCAAAATAGTTCGAGCATGAGATGAGCTAGCAAGAACAACTCCTACAGACAGCAATGGCATTGATGAAAACCTCTTAGCACAAGCCACACAAGAACTAAGAACACCACCTTGAAGATAAGAACAACCTATGCCACAACACCAGAAGAACCCGACCTGAGGAAAACCAACATGTGGCAACGGCATGGGACTGTTTGTGACAAGTGGAAGATCCTATTAGGCGACCTATGCAACCCAACAAAGCTAGAGCATGAGACAAAATAGCAAGAGTATCTCGTGTAGGCGGCCCTGACATCATGAGACAAATTAGCGAGAGTTTCTCCTACAGGTGGCACTGACATCATGAGACAAATTAGTGAGAGTTGCTCCTACAGGCAGCACCGACATCGATGGAAACCTACAAGCATTAATCACATAAGCATCGCCTGCAACACGAAATCGGGATGGTCCAAAAGACTACAGAGTTGGTAGAGCTGCTGATGAAGACCAGTCAAACAAAGATTATTTTTATTGTTATAATATGTATTGTGCATGTAAGAATTAAGAGAGAGACTTGGAAGATAATTCTTGCTATAGATGAAGCCATAGAAGTATTGAAGAAAATCATAGACCTTGAAACTGTGGATCTAGTAAGCCTTTGCCTTAAATCTTCATACTTCAGTTTTAAAGGAAAAATCTATGAGCAAACTCATGGTGTTGCCATGGGCTCTCCTTTATCACCATTAATTGCCAACTTAAACATGGAACATTTTGAAAAAAAGGCCCTTAAATCTTTCCCCTTTACCCGTGAAGAATGGAAAAGATATGTAGATGACATTTTCGCCAAATGGAGCCATGGTTTAGATAAACTTAATGAATTTTTATCACACATAAATAGCCTGTCTCAACACATAAAATTCACTATTGAAATTGAAAAGGACAACCAACTCCCCTTCCTTGATGACCTCCTTACCAAGAAAAATGGTAAACTTAGCCACCAGGTCTTCAGGAAGCAAACTCACACAGACAAATATCTCCACTCAAATTCCCACCACCATCCAAAGCAAAAAGTCGGTGTCATCAAAACCCTAGCTACCAGAGCTTCTAGAATCTCTGACCCTGAACATTTAGAGGAAGAACTTAACCATCTTTACAAGGTCTTTATAAACAATGGCTATCATAAAAACATTATTCAAAAACTAATTAAAGAATCCACGTCCAAATCCCAAAAAAGAAAAACTCTTGAAAACCCTAGAATCTCCTTACCCTATATCAAAGGAACCACAGACAAAATTGCTAGAGTTCTCACCAAACATAGCATCATGGTTGCCTTCACGCCCCCGAACACCATCAAAAACATGCTTGATTTTGCCAAAGACTTAATAGACCCAAAAAATCACAAAGGAGTATACTCGATTCCCTGCTCTTGTGGAAAAGTATATATAGGTGAAACATGGATATCCTTTGGCATAAGGTTAAAAGAACACATTAGTGATATCACAAGAAACAGATCAGAAAAATCAGTCCTGATAGAGCATGCATGTTCTTCCTCTCACTATATTTGTATGGAATAAGCAAAATTAATTCACAAAGAAGACCATTATTTAAAAAGAAGGGTGAAAGAAGCAATTGAAATTGTAAAATCGTCTAACAACATGAATAGAGATGATGGTCTAAAATTAAGTAACACCTGGAAACCCTTATTAAAAAAGAAAAAGAGAGCAGTGAATGTACCTTAGAAAGAACCATCAAGATTGGAGAAGTACTGGTAGAATCAGGCAGATATGCCAAGCTAACCAAGTATTTCAACATCAATCCCAAGCCTTCCCAATGAAGTTGATCTCATGGAATATCAGAGGGCTTAATTGCCCAAGGAAAGGAAAACTCTTAAAAAACATGTTAATGGAAGAAAAAGCAGCAGTTCTTTTTCTACAGGAAACAAAATGCAATTCGATAGTTTTGGAAAAAATAGCAGCTAAGGCTTGGCCAGGGGGGATAGTAGCAGCTGTTGATGCTCAGGGCACTTCTGGAGGACTTGCAGTTCTTTGGGATGCAAGAAAGATTCAAATGACCAACATACATGCAAATAAAAATTTCATCCAAGCAATATTCCATATAATAGGAACCAACATCTATGGGCACATCACTAATGTGTACTTTCCTCAAGAAACCCAGCACAAGAATGAAATTTTGGAGGCTTTAACAAATCTTAGCACAGATAGGCAATACCCGTTATGGATTGCTGGAGGAGACTATAATATGATCGCTTCGGTGGAGGAAAAAAAGGGAGGCCGATGTAGAACAAACAGGGACGGATCTCTATTAAAGGATTTCATACAGAATAATTGGCTCATAGATATTCCTATTAATAATGGCCTCTACACCTGGAACAACAAAAGGACAGGTCCAATGCAAATAGCATCACGTCTGGATCGTTTTTTAATCTCTGACAATGCAGTTCATGTAGGTGGAGAATTCACAGCTTCTATTCTCCCTTACTCTGGTTCCAATCATTGGCCGATAGCCCTCTAGTGGAATCGTCCTGGCTGCCATATTAGACGTCCCTTTAGATTTGAGGCTTTTTGGATGTCTCACCCAGACTTCAACGAATTTGTTAAAGCAACCTGGGTAAAATGCAATTTGACGGATGGTACAAAAATGGCTTCATTCCAAAGGAAGCTGAAATATCTCAAAGGGGAAATTAAAAAATGGAATCACTCTGTCTTTGGCAACATTTTTAAGGCTAAGGAAATCCTCAATCAAGAAATGAAAGTGGTTCAGCAAAGAATGATAACTGAAGGACGCTCGGAAGAACTTAGCAAGAAAGAGCAGTCCTTAGAGAATCTACTCCTCGAGCGAGAGTCATAGGAGGAAACTCTCTGGAGACAAAAATCGAGAGTTAGATGGTTGAAGGAGGGTGAGAAGAATACGAAATTCTTTCACAAATCTACAGTGCAAAGAAGAATGATTAATCAAATTTCCTAGGTCACCAATGAACAAGGAGGCAAAATCAAAACACATGAAGGAATAGAACAGGTGTTCCTCAACTACTTCAAGAAGATGAATCAGGAGCCGAATATAAACAGAACAGAAGCTATTGGGAAAATCATCAGCAATATTCCCAAATTAATCACGGATGAGCATAACACTCTCCTTCTCAAACCCATAAGCCTCGAGGAAGTTGATGATGCTGTCCATCAACTCAAAGCAGGAAAAGCTCCGGGACCCGATGGCTTTACTTCAAATTTTTTTCATCACTTTTGGGATCTGGACAAATGGGAGGTGTGGCAGGTGGTGGAAGAATTGCGTACCCTCAGATGGATGTATCCAGGACTGAACGCAACATTCATAGCTTTAATCCCTAAAGAAGAGGAATCCTCCACTCCGGATAAATTCAGACCGATTGCTTTATGCAACATCATATACAAGATTGTTTCCAAAGTGATAGCTTCCAGATTGAAGCCCCTGCTTCCACTTCTCATCTCTCCAGAACAAACTGGTTACGTTGAAGGAAGGCAGATTACGGATGGGATAATTCTAACCCATGAGATAATCCACTCTCTCAAGCATACAAAAAAACCAAGTATGTTGCTCAAACTCGATTTATCTAAGGCTTTTGATAGTATCAGTTGGGAATATCTGCAAAAAGTCCTTCAAGCCTTTGGTTTTGCCCCCTCTTGGATTAGATGGATCAATAGTCTCATTTCCTCTTCGTTCTTCTCTATTCTCATCAATGGAATCCCCTCACCCACTTTTCGTCCTTCTAGAGGCATTCGCCAAGGGGACCCTATATCACCCTTCATGTTTTTCATTTTGGCTGAAGGTTTAGGACGTAGCATTAAAGAAGCCCTCCATTCTCATCATCTCAAAGGCCTAGCCTTCCACCAAGCCCCTGCTTTTTTGCACCAGCAATTCGTCGATGACAACCTGCTTTTTGGTCATCCATCTGTTCAAGAAGCTCGAGCCCTTAAATCTATTCTTGCAGACTTCTCGGAGGCCTCTGGTGCCCTCATTAACAAAGTCAAATCCCAGATCTTATTCTTCAACACTTCGCCATCCATCCAAAGACCTATTGCCCGTATCCTTGGCTTCTCCATTGCCTCCCTTTCGTCTAAGTATTTGGGGGCTCCCTTATTTGCCACGGCTCTCAAGCATGCCTCATGGAACAATCTTTTAGAGAATCTGGAAGCTAGATTATTCCTGTGGACGCATAGAGCGCTCAATATGGCAAGTAGGCTAGTACTAATCAAAGCAGTTCTTCAAACCATGCCTCTTTACGTTTTCTCCATATTGGCAGCGCCCAAATGGGTCCTTAAAGGTATCAAATAGCTTTAGAGAAACTTCCCTTGGGGTAAATCAGGGCCAAATCGAAAATGGGCATTAGTAAAATGGGAGAAAGCATGTCTTCCCAAAAAGGCAGGGGGAATTGGATTAAGAGACCCAGAACATAGTAATATGGTTATGGGGGCCAAAATATGGTGGAAATGGCTATCCAATCCCACAACACCTTGGGCCTACCTTTGGACAGTGAAATATGGAAGCAACAAATCCATGGAGGAGAGACTTAGAATGTCAGGAACTAGCAAAGGATCAGTGATTTGGAACTCAGCCATTCAACATAGGGATATAATTCAGAAACACAGCTTTTGGGAGGTGAAGGATGGCCATACGGCTAGATTTTTGGAAGACCCATGGCAGCAGCTCCCTAACCTCAAAGACACAATTCCGGGAATTGCTGATCAAGACATACAACAACACGAGAAGGTGAGTCGTTTTTGGGACTCACACAACGCTCAAGAACATAGAAAATGGAAAGAGGACAGGCATATAATACCACATAGCCCGGAGCAAACTCAACTCTCCCTCTCCACTGAGCTTCAAAAAAGGAAAATACTCACTTCGGCAGGCTGGGACACCCTCAGATGGGGATATGAGGAAAAAGGCACTTTCACAACCAGGGAAGCTTATAAAATAATTATCAAAGAAAAGATAATTAAAGATCAATTATGGGATAGGATATGGAACCCATCCATATGGCCGAAGGTCTCAACTTTTCTATGGCTTATCTCTCACAATAGAATTCTCACATGGGACAATCTCAGGAAAAGGAATTTTGCTGGACCTTCCATTTGCCCAAACTGCAAACAGGAAGAGGAATCAGCATTACATCTTATGCAATCCTGTCCAATGGGAAGGAAACTCTGCGAAAAAATTACCTTCCGCTGTCAGAAGGATGGAAGAGTGACTGGAGACATCAAAGGGACTCTCCACACCTGGCCCCAAGTGCCGTATAAAAGTAAACTCTTAAACACACTCTGGCAGCTCATACCGGGATTACTTATGTGGAATATTTGGAAGGAAAGAAATAGAAGGATATTTAAAGATCAAGCACAACCAATTGAACAAATTTGGCATGGACTGCACCAGAACATTAAAGAAACTCTGTCTATTAAAGGATGGTCTAAAGAGGACTTCCCATCTCTCCCGCAGGAACAAGCCATATGGGACAACTGGCAGATTCAATTACAACATCCGTTAATATCAAAGGATAACTCTTCAAAGCATCTAGAATCTCCATCAAGTTGGACACCACCACCAAATAATGTATACCAGATTAACTTCGATGGAGCCTTGAAAGGGAATCCAGGAAAAATAGGATTCAGAGGAAGCATCAGAAACTACCAGGGAACCCCCCTAATAACCTATGTTGGCTCAATTGGTTGGAATACCAACAATGCGGCAGAATTGGAGGGTCTATGGAGAGGACTAAATTTGGCATAGGAACGGAGACTCTCAAATTATTATCAACATGGCCTCAAAGCTTATGTAGGGATCTCAGGTATATAACGTTAGTAGCAGTTGGAGATTGGCCACTAGACTAGAGCTTCTCAAACAAGGGCTTACCAATCACCAAGCAATTTCCTTTAAACACATTAGAAGGGAAGGGAATAAATTGGCTGACTTTCTTGCAAACATAGGAGTGGAAAGTGGAAGGGAATTCTTTGAAGGCTCAATCTCCAGCATGGTTTCAGAGAATCAACTCTCCATCTTCAAGACTATAGTTACTAGTGATATGCAGCTGCAGGAGAACTCACACCCGGATGCGGGTGAATTTATGAGCCGTTAATGCCTATACGAGCGACGCCGGAATTGGGCATCATCGTGGAGAAAGTAGGCGATTTTTGGCAGCGCATTAAATCCCATTAATGAGGAATTGGGTGTACAACATGAGGAGTAAGTTCTTCAGGATGATGAGCATATGATCCATTTCAATTGCCCAGAGCTCGACTTTCTCTTTGGCTCATTCTAGTAGAGACATTCCCGATCAAATTGGTTCACAGGAGTTAGGTGCAGTGCTAAGCATTTGAAAGCCATCATGGCTCCATAGAAGCCCGCATCTGGCCAGCCTCAAGCATTTAATTACGGTTCTTTTGGCTCGCATCTGGTATGGTCATTGTTTTTTCCTTTGGTATATAACTGTAATAGGTCATGTTACGGTGTCTGTTGAAGCTGTTTGGGTAGGGTGTGGGACTCATTCAGACAATTCTGGAATTTATTTAGGGGTTCTGATTTCTATCTGTGTGGTGCTTTCCTTGGGCACTTTCTACTCTGAGTACTGTTATCCTCTATTTATTTCAAATTTGGGTGGGTCGTTCTTCTTCCTCCTCCAACCCTTTTGTCCTCTCAGTTTATCAATCATTGTTGGTATGGCCCGACGTCGAGGAATTTCCTGGAGGGGTAGTAGTTCAGGCACTCGTGGGGGTGTTAAAGGAAGGGGAGGTCCTGTTCCTCGACGCATTTCCCTGATAGCTTCTGTCTCGCCGGCCTCACCATCATCCGACCACTCTGGTCCGTCCCTCTACAGTTCTTTCCACTCCTCCCGTTTCACATTTAAAAGCAAGCTAAACAAGCCTACTATCTCTGCTATTATCACAGTCATCTTCTCAGAGGAAGAAGATGACCTCTCTGGCTCTGATGAACAATCCATGGACAGGACTCTCTCACAGAATTCTAAGGATTCTCAAGGAAGCATGGCAAAGGATATCCTCAATCTTCCAGAGGTGCAGCAGGACGAAGGTCATGAAGAGGATGCGCGTCCTCAACAAACTTCTTCACACGAGGAGTTCATTCCTTGTGCACCAGCGCAGTTCTCAGGCACTGTTCTGTATCCGGTGATGCCTCCTGGTCGCAGTATTATGGATGTTGAAGACAATGTGATGATTGAATGGGTCAGCTCTCCTTGCGAAGCCAACGGTGAAGATGCAGAATTACCACCTCAGGTTGAAACAATCAAAGGCGGAGAATGATGGAGCAGATCGGACGGCGGTGGAGGATTTCGGAAGGCTCTTTTTTGCTGAACTTTACGTCCCGAAAAGTCAGAAATGATGACGTATGTAGAGAGCCACGCGTCAACAGGAGATTATATCGAGCTCATTCATATGGAAACCGCTTGCTGGTCGACGGCGGTCCGATATACTGGTGGTTTTTGCTAAGCGGTTTTGTGTTGTCGTTGTTGTCCACGTTAGCATTTTTCAGTAAAATTCTCCATCGTCTTCTAGTTTTTTCTTTTTGGTGGTGGTGTCTAGTTCTACAAAGTCTTGGGCTCTCGTTTTTTATCTATGTAAACAGACAGTTAAGAGCTGATGGCAGAAGTTTTTTTTTTGGACAGAGGGTTGGCTTTAGCCCCCTCAGAGGTTCCAACATCTTTGTAAATATTTTCCTCTTTTATTTATACATAATAGAATAGTCTTTACTCAGAAAAAAAAAAAAATGTAGATATACAACAAACAAACAAATAAACAAATATTACCTCTAACAAATAACACCCTATTTAACTCTAATTAGTCATCTTAAATAAACCTTCAAACTATAACTTTATATTATATTCATTACTAATAAAGCATTTAATACATAAGCAAAGAACATAAATAGATAAATAAACAAATAAATAAATTATTAAGTAAATAAATCTAAACAAATACATAATTAATCCCTAATTAAACCAATAACATTTAAAAGATTAAAAATAAAAATAAAAATAAATTAATTAATAACAATAATAATAATAATAATAATAATAAATAAATTAATTAATTAACATAATAATAATAATAAAATAAATAAATAAAATCTATCAACTAGTTAGTCATTTAATAAGCCGACAGTAAAAGAAGACATCAAATAATTTCTCATTTAACTATTAATAGCTCCATGATTTCACGCTCTTTCTTCTCAAAAGAAAACATTGCCCTGATGATGGACTCACTAAGTTAGTCAGAAACGTTGGTTTCTTAAACAGTTCACAGGTTTTTTCCACAAAATTTTAAAAATATAATACACATTATAACAATAAAATTGAGAGATGCACACACAAAAGAACAATTCTATTACATAATGCAAATCACATGTATACATCACATATTTATGGTTCTTTTGAGATCCAACCAATTCCAAATATGAATAGGGAGGTTGAGACATTATCTGAACATCCACCTACAAATATGCAACCAATTCTAAACCGAGTATGGAAAAATTATCTTAAGTGGTGGCACCAACATCGATGGAAACCTCCAAACACATACCACATAAGCGCTGAGAACAACGACTGCAATAGGAAATCAGGGTGGTCATGGTGAATCTTGAACAAGACTAGACAAATGGGAGAAGGAAACACATGGGGCAAGGGTAGCTAGGGTTTAGCCACCATCCCCCCAATTACTCTAATAAAAAAACAACATTTAATAAATTTCGACCATTTCTCGATTTATTATTGTCTTCTTTGTTCAAGGACCATGCTAATATTCTTTGTATCTTTCAATTTTTATCAGATGTCTCACGAGGGACACGAATGAGGGACTTACCTGTCAAACATTATTAAAACATATAACATTTAGCTACCACACTGATAAATCACTAAAATGGGATTTATTTTATTTTATTTCAATTTTGGACTTTTATGAAGAACTTAAATGTTGAAAAGGATTTAAAACAATTGCAAGAATAAGTTTACAATGAAAATAAATTTATATGTATGAGACTTTTTTTTTTTTCAATTATGATATTTTATAATTATAATTTAGGAATATAGAAAGTTATAAATGAATTAAGGCTCTTACAAAATAAGAAAATTTAATGTCTCCACTTATCCACCAAATCCTATTGAGTATAGATTTTTTTTTTACAACTTCTTGAAACGACCTCCTTACCTGCTTCCCCTCTTGAAATCATGCATATCTGCAAATGGCATAGTGGGAGCAATGGTTGTTGTATAATCTGCAAAGATTTTGGATTATTTGACTTTAAGGGTTTCGGAGTTGACCACAAATTCAAGTGAAGACCGGAAGGTTAGACATTTGCAGCTTGCGATACAAGAGAGGAAGCAGGTAAGGAGGTCGTT
>Ga0115851_100803_pt1 | contig 15407 bp, 13 predicted proteins | sample InSIn2gowninarea_FD_83865 | JGI IMG/M metagenome (GOLD analysis project Ga0115851, IMG submission 83865)
AAATCCTGGTGCCATGCCCCCTGATTACCAAACCAAAATACCTTTCTTCAATGACACCCAAACTATTACAGCTCAATAGCACGTAGACAAGATGAATGACTTCTTTGATCTCCATGAAGTTGAGATTGAAGATGTGATGATGAGGCTATTTGTACAAATTTTTGGAGGAGAAGTTTGGAAATGGTTCAGAGCCCTACCAACAGCTTCTATCACTACTCTACCTATCCTCCATAGTCAGTTTCTAGATTGGTGGGAGGTAAAGAAGAATCCCCTTCAGATCTTGTCCGAATATGAGAACATCAAAAGAAATGTTGGCGAGAGTGTGCAAGACTATTGTGTGAGATTTAATGTAGTATGCAATGTTATCCCTGCAAATATCAAACCACCAAAGGGATTGGCTTTGCTTAAGTTTCCAGATGAATTTGATGCCAATATGGCATATCAGTAGTGTGAACGTGATCCTACAACTCTAGAAGACATGAAAAAGAATATTGTGAGTGTAGAAGCAAACTCGCTAGCCAAAAGAGCAAGAATGAGATCAGATAAAAGAGTGACAGTGAAGGAAGAAGCGTCTACTTCAAATGTAAAAATGGATACATTGATTCGAACAATGGAAAGGATGGTTGACTAGTTGTCCATCACAAACAGACCTAAACTGCAGATCCAGAACGCAAACTTTAGAGGGTAGCAACAACCCCAATTCCGAATCAAGAAAAGAGAGCAAAAAGCACCGAAACATCCAGCGCAACAACAACAATAGATTAGAACTGCCTTATAGTAGAATTATGTTCAAGGAGTGGAAGAAGAAAAGGAGGAAGATCCGGTAATTGAAATAAATCACCTCTTCACTGCAGATGGTATGCCTATATTTTTGACCGAAGATGAGGAGTATGTATAAAGTCCCGATATTCTAAAGGATGAGGACTACATCTTAGCAAATTATGGTGTTTTAGAGGATGAATCTAATGATTATCAGCGTGGTTACATGAATTCTTTGAGCACACTGCAGAGACAATATCCTTTGAGGATCAGAGATGTACCAATCAATCCTATTCAGAAGAGGAAGGATTTTCAGTCAAAGAATGATCTCTCAAACAATTAGAAAAAAGGAAAGGAGCATGCCGATCATAATTCTAGCAAGGTAAACTAGCCATCAACAAGTACAACTGCAAAAGAGAAAGACAATAAGCAAAAGGATAGTGCAACGAAGGAGCAAACAAATAAGAGCGACATCGGTGTCAAAGTGGTAGAAAAAGTCACACCCTTTAATTTAGAAAGTGAAATTGCTAAATTAAGAGTGTCTATTCCTTTGACGAGCTTGTTAAGAATAGCCATTACAAACACCATTTGTCTAGAATACTGCAAATTGATCCTTTGTCCGACATGGTGAATGTTGAGGATGGTCACCCTGAACTTATTTTTGGTCTAGCTATAGAAGGTCAACTAGAAGATAGCGAAGTCCCGCCCTTTTATTTGAGTCTTAGACTGCATGAGTATATTCTTCACAATGCTATACTTGATTCCAGAGCTTCCCACAATTTGATGCCCAAGGCTATCATGGAAAAGTTGGGCCTGGATATCACCCGATAATATCATGATTTGTATTCATTTGATTCTGGTAGAGTTCGTTGCATTGGTCTCATCAAAGATTTTGTGGTTTCCTTAGATCAAATCCTAGCCAAGAATGTTTTGATGGACGTGGTAGTAGTTGATATACCACCTCAATTTTCTATGTTTTTGTCTAGATCATGGGGAGCCAAACTCAAAGGAACTTTAAAACTTGACTTCTCTTATGCTACAATCCCTGTTTTTGGTCAATTGAGGAAGTTGTACTGGGAAAAGAAGATGAAATATATGATCACTAGTAAAGAGAAGCACATAAATCATTTGATAAACACTGTACATACAAATTTAGAGTCTTTTGTTTTGTACACTGATAGTGGATTGAATGATGTGGATATTCAGCTCGTAGAAGTAGATGATGTACCAAAAATTTCCGAAAATTTTAGAGCAGTTCTTAATCAAGAAAAGGAAAAAGTGGCAGTTCCTTCTGAGCAACCTCCATAAGAGCAGAAAGTCAGTGAAGAACAGAAAAATGAAGCAACCAGCAAAGGTAAGATTGAAACAAAAGTAGAATTCCAACATCTAGAAGATGAAGACGACCTTTGGAGCATGAACTTCGATGGTGCTTTGGGAAAAGACGGTGTAGGTATTGGAATTTTGATTCGAAGTCCTATTTTCCAGCCAGACAAAGTTCCAAGTAATGTTAGAGTGTGTTCCTATAAATTAGCTTTCGATTGCCCTAACAATGAAGTGGAGTATGAGGCATTGATTACAGGTCTAAAGATTTTAAAGAAACTGGGTGCGAAAAGGATTTCTGTTTATGGTGATTCAGAGCTAGTGATTAAACAAGTCAAAGGAGAATATCAAGCAAAACATCCGCAGATGAGAGCTTATAGGAATGTAGTCCTAGATATCTTGAAAATGTTTCCAAAATACAAATTGACAGTGGTGCCGAGAAGTCAAAACATCATTGTTGACTCACTTACTACAATAGAGAGCAATCTGACAATTTCAATGAATTCTAGCAATAAATTTCAAATTCATGTCAAACATAGGTCTACTGTTCCTGATAATTTGAGATATTGGCAATTTTTTGGGATGACAATGAAATTAATTCCTTTTCACAGAATGAAGGGAAATTTAAGAATGCTTTCATTGATGATCTTAGTGATTCTGATGAACAATACATTGAGGTAAATCAGTTGGATGTTTTACAACTGAAGGATAATGTTATTCCTAGAGGTCTTATACCTTAGAGGAGTTGTTTGATCAAGATGATGTGGCAAGAAAACTAACCTTGGTTCATACTGACAAAGGAGTTGAAGATGTAAACACTGGCACAACGGACCAGCCCAAGCTTGTTAAGCTATCAAAAACATTATCTCCAAAACCAAAAGCTAAGTATGTTAAGTTGCTTTATGAATTTTCTGATGTTTTTGCGTGGGATTACTCAGATTTGAAAGTTTATGACAAGAACATCATTTAGCATACCATACCTATGAGGCTAGATGAAAAACCCTTTGGACAAAATTTGAGGAGGATCAACCCAAAGCTGTTGCCATCCATCGAGAAAGAGGTAAATAGATTGTTTAAAGCTGGTATCATTGTTCCAATTAGATTCTCTAATTGGGTTTCAAATTTGGTCCTGGTATGAAAAAAGACCGAAGAGATAACGTTGTGTATTGATTTCCAGAACCTAAATAAAGTATCCCTAAATGATAATTATCCTCTTCCTAAGATGGACCATATTCTACAAAGAGTAGTTGGAGCATCACAGATGTCACTACTAGATGGCTACTCAGGTTACAATCAAATCTTGGTGCACAAAAAAGACCAAAACAAAACCGCCTTCACAACACCATGGGGGAATTTTTAGTATGCCAAGATGCCATTTGGGCTGAAGAATGTTGGGGTCACTTTTGAGTGGGCCATGGATATAGATTTCACTAATGAGAAGGATGTTTTATTAGTGGTTTACTTAGATGATTTGAAATTATTTTCTCGTTCTAATGATGAGCATTTACACCACTTAAGGATTGTTTTTCAGAAATGCAGGCAGTTCGGGATTTCTTTAAATCCAAATAAGAGTCTTTTTTCCATGGAGGGAGGTAAACTCCCCGATCATATAATTTACAAAGATGGTATTCGCATTGATCATTCTATGGTGGAGGCAATTCATCAAATAGACTTTTTGTGCAACAAAAAGGAGATCCAAGCCTTCAATGGTAAAATGAATTTCGTACACAGATTTATACCAAATTTGGCTGAGCATTTGCGTGAGTCAACTAATATGTTAAAGAAGGAAAAAAATATGAAATGGACTGAGGATGCCATGAAATATTTCAACTTGGTAAAGCTTGCTTTGACCACAGCCCCTATTTTGATTAGTTCCGATTATACTCATGATTTTATTATATTTTCATTCGCATCTGAGCAGACTTTGGCGATGGTGTTGATGCAAAAGAAGGATCAGGTGGAATATCCCATTGCAGTTTTTATTTGGACGATCGTAGATGTTTCTTTGCGCTATAACATCATTGAGAAACAAGCTTTGGCTCTTATAAATGCATTGAAGGATTTTCGAGTCTACATTTTGCATTCGCATACCATAGCATATGTTCCCAACGCCACTGTCAAAGATGTCCTCATGCAAATTGATCCAGAAGGAAGAAGAGGTAAGTGGATAGAAGTGATGTTAGAGTATGATCTTGAGATTAAGCCTACCAAACTAATCAAAGGTCAAGGCTTGGAAAAACTCATGGCTGAGTCAAATCTTCATGCTTTAGACATAAATATTATTGCAACAATGTCAGATGATGAAGATGGTGGCACACTCATTCAGGTATCAGAGATGTTTCTCAACTCACCTTGGTATTTTGATATAGTATATGTTCTTCAACATCTTTCTCCTCCTCCTGGCATGTCGAGAAGTAAAGGTAGATCACTAAAATTGAAGTCTGCAAAATTCTGCATTTTAGACAGTGCTATCTATTGGAAAGTTCTAGGAGGGGTTCTTCTTAATTGTTTGGTTGAAAATGAAGCTTAGTAGGTAATGAATGATTTTCATAGAGGAGATTGTGGTAATCACTTGTTTTGGAAAACAACAGCTAATAAAATTTTGAGAGTATGCTATTATTCGCCATCTTTGTTTTCAGATTTATATAAAATAGTCATGGGCTACCATGAATATCAAGTTTTTAAGGGAAAAAGGAAGTTGCTTCCTCTTCCTATGAAGCCAGTTGTAGTCAATGCACCTTTCCAGTAGTGCGGGTTTGATTTCATAGGAGAAATTCATCCTACATCATTAGCACAACACAGATAGATTTTGACAGCTACCGATTACTTCACAAAATGGATTGAAGCCATTTTGACAAGGCAAGCTACAGATACGGTAATTATTCAATTTTTAGAGTCTAATATCTTGTCTCTTCTTGGTTTCCCTCACTAGATTATTACCGATAATGCAGCAGCGTTTAAGTCGAAGAAAATTGATCTGAAAATGGAATGTACTTGTTTAAGGGTACAGGGTATCCATTTCCCATAATTTCAAATGAGAGCTATACACTCCAAGTGACCTCTGAAAATGTGTAAACTTCTTATTTCTTATACAGAGATACACTGTAGGGGCATTCACCGGACATGTCACCTCTAAAGAGAGGATGAGTTCCAGAGGCTACCTGGCCCTTTACAGGCTCTGCCTAAAGAAATAACAAAGTAAACACTTAGAAGTCTTTGACATACACATACTTGAAGTTTAATGTCTTGCGGAATAAGACAAATAACTTTCTGCAGCTGAATAGGTGATTATGGGTGTATGAAAGTTATATATATTTGATGTTTAAAACTTTATATCAGTTTTGTTTAGCATATCATCTTCAGCAAATAAAGACATCAAAATGATAAAGCAGTTCACCCCCTCTGGGCTACATCTGCTGGACCAAACCTCTCAAACTAGGCTTGTCATTTTGTATTAAAAATGCTACAAAGGCTAATACAAGAATATGAGTGTCTCTAAAGACAGATCTGACTGTAAATATAGAATCAGAAGATAGGAATTAGCTAAACATGCTCTTTCCCAAGCACTAAACCGTGAAATTTGTACCTCATACAATACTTTCCCTAATTGGCCCTGGTGGCCCTTTAAACTTGCATGGAGAATTTTGAGGTGAAGATGACCTAAATTGGTTCTGAAACCTCTGCCATTAGACTTAGAAGGTCAAAAATAGCAGACATAGGCTTTTGAATCACCAAAATGGATGAACATAGCCCCCAAACAGCTCTAGCACTAAAATGGCCCTAGTGGCCCTGAAAGCTTCCCTGAAGCTAAATAGTGATAATAATGCCTCAACAGGAAAAATGAGCTATAGAAATGGATTCAGAATGCTGGAAACCTTCAGGAATGGCCTTTGTTCCACATTCACTGGCTGCACAATTCCCAATGCAGCTCCCAAACTGATTTGGCCCTAGTGGCTCCTGGAACTTCCACGAAGAAAAAACACCTGCAAATGACCTCAGATGGCTGTGAAACCTGTGCCAATGGCTTCAGAAGGTCGAAGAGACCCAAAATCAAAAAAACATTCGTCCAAAAAGGACTTTCCTAGCCAAAGTTATGGCCATTAAAGTTTCTCCAGTCTGCCCCTAGAAAAACTCCAGTTAAAACTGGCTAACTGCCAGATAACCCCGCTAAATATGGGGTGGCCGCCAAATTTGGTGCCACGGCCAACAGATCCGCTAAATCTTCCATAACCTCCGGCTAACTTCAGTTTAACTCCGCCATGTGACCGAAAAACTCGGGCTGGTGGTTTACATTGGATTTCGTGCGAGCGGTTAAGGGTCTAGGCCCACGGTTTCGGGCGTAAGGGCATATGGAATGGGGGCTGGCCGTTAGGGGTTAGCCCCCTTAGGGCCCCGCTCAAAACCATGTTTAAACTCTTTATCTATATCATTCCACACACATTTCAAATGGGACCATTGTGGCATGTTGGTAAGGCGCTGCATTTCCCCATGAGAGGTCACGGGTTCAAACCACAATTTGACCAAAATTTTAACAATGTGCCAACATAGTGCTGATGTCACCTTGGCCACGTGGCAGTTTTTGATTCGCTGCCCAAAAGGAATAATCCCTGGAATATTCCAAGGAATATTCGGTGGAATATTCCTTTTAATTTTTTTTTGGAAAAAAATTCAAAAATTAAGAGTCATTGGGCGATTTTGTTTTTGGCATAAATTTCTCATACGGTGACCGTTTTTCAAACCGTTTGTGGCACCAGAATCAGAAGGATGAGCTCTATCTAGTCATTTAGGTTCAAACCAGTTCTTAGCACTTTCATTTTTGACCATTTTACGACACTTGGTCCTAAGCTCCTGATAAAAAATGGTTGAGTTTTGCAACAAATATAATATCACATTGGGTCATTCCATGACATACTATCCACAGGGAAACAAACTAGCTGAGTCTTCAAATAAATCCTTGGTAAACATTATTAAGAAGATGTTGGAGGTAAATAAAAAGAATTGGCATCAAAAGCTTGTCAATGCTTTGTGGGTTAACAGAGTGAGCAGTAAGAAATCAATAGGTATGTCACATTTTGAATTGGTTTATGGTATTGATACAATATTTCCTACATCCCTTACAGTCCAAGTCATGAGATTATTGCAGGAAGCTGGTAGTGAAGAAGATGATATTCAGTGCTGGATCAATCAAATGATTCACCTTCAACAAACAAGAGAAGACGTTTCTCAAAACACTTTCTGGCTGCAAGAGAAGATAAAGAAAATTTATGACCGCAAAACCAAGGCAAAAAAGTTTCAGTTGGAAGATGTAGTGTTGCGATGGGATGCACAAAATGAAGAAAAAGGGAAACATGGTAAGTTTGACAATCTGTGAAAAGGACCTTATAAAATATCAACCTATTGAGGACATAATGCATTTTTATTAAAGGAAATGGATGGTAAAGAATGCTTAGGAGGACCAGTGAATGGTAGGCTCTTGAAACACTATTATTTCTGATGTAGCTTGCTGAAGTTGTTTCACTGTCATTGTATATACCAGTTTGCATTCCTTGCAAGTTTTGAAGTACAATGTCATTTGGTCTTGGGGCCTAAAGTGAAGGCTATAAATATTAAATGCTTTGTGTTGTGTTTAGTTGGTTTTTGAGTCAATTTAGAGTCAGTTGTGGGTCAGTTTTCAGTTTGTATCAAGTCATTTTTCAAAATTTCAAAAAGTTTTCATTCTTTCATTTGTTTGACCGTATTGGCCCAATCATTAGGCACATGGTCTATGGTGTTCTTGACACCTCCAAGGAGCTGCTATCCCTAATAAGGCCAATGTTAGTGTTAGTATATGCATACTTCCATCAGGGATCAAATCTGCTCTTTGCATTTTCATTTTAGGTGTCTCGTACTGAATTTTTGATCATTCCACTAGGTCATGCCAAAATGGTCCACTGATGGTTGTTTTCTTCTCAGAAAATCAAATTTTCCCTTATGAGGTACATTTGTTGACCCATTTCCATGTTGCATTCAGTTATTTTATTTTCAGAGTCAAATTAGTTATGTTTCCAGGGTTCATTTCCAAGGTCTTTTCATTAGGTCTTAGGGTTCACTGGGAGGAGTCGCTATGTGCCTGTAGGACCAAGGACGCGTTTGCCAGTCTGAGCCAGAGTAAAATTCAATGGTGCTGTGTGTCTGTAGGGTGAAGGGCGTGCTTGCTGAGGATGCTGCGTGCTGGCACTTGCTGCTGCACGTTTGGCCAGAGGAGCCTGGCAAACCCTAGGAGTGCCAAAAAACCACTTCCTTCATTTTCTCAAAGCCACAAAAGCTTCAACTACCTGCATACAACAAGTAGCTCGATATCTCTTTTTCTCCATCAATTAAGCAAATTGGCACCCTAAAATTTTGAAACCATAGCAAAGATCCCTTGCATGCTTCCAATCATCCTGACTATATTTCACTCCACCTCCTCACTGTTTCACTCATCTTTATATTAGTTCCTCAAGTTTTCACCTATAAAGCATGGCATAATATAGTAGTTTAGAAGAAGCGGAAAGATAGCCGAGGAGGCCAACAAAGAAAGGAGGGAGAATTATTAGATTTGAACCCATTGATACAACAGAACTTATGGCATCACCACTTGCAGTATCATGTTTTAGGCACATGGGTTGTTTAGAGTTTTGCCAAAAGGTTGAGACAATGAATTTTCATCAGCAGTTAACCAAGCAATTCATCCTCAATTTGCAAAAAAACCAGGTCACTTTACTCGGGGTTACATTCATTATATCTCCTGCCATCATATCACAGGCCACTGGAATTCCAAATGCAAGAGATAAATGGTTCAAATAGAAAAATTTGCATCACAGTTTTTATGAGCCATATCTTAAAAGAAGGTTCAAAAATGATAAGAAGATAATTTTCCCTTTCTCTTATCTTTTGGACAATTATGTGCCATTGATGAAGATCATCATGAGGTATTTCACATGTGAGGGCAGGTTTTCCTGAATATACTCATACCACATCAGGCTTCTCTTGCACTTTACCAGGGTAAGAATGTTCAATTTTCCATATTACCTTTTCACGAGTATTGACAAGATGACATATATTGCTCAGAAAAGGGACCCAACTCATCAGATGCATAGTATTTTCCATCATTCTCTTATCAAAATGATAGTCCTCCATCACTTAGATCAACTAGGCATTACTTGGGAGGCCTTCATAGCCAGTGAAATATTCAATGAACCTCCTACTTAGCCAACTCCGCGCATTCCTTCATCATCCTCCACTCATCCATCTACTTCTTCCCATCCACCACAGCCTACTTATCACTCATCCTCAACAGGTCATTCTTCACCAGACACCTCCACACCATCTACGTCACCATTTCATGTAGCCATTCATTCACCTACTAGAGATGATGCCAGTGATGAGGGACATGATGAGCATGATGACAGTAAGGGACATGATGTACACACTAAGCATGGTCAGAGTAGTATACCACAGAGGAACAATTTGCATCCATTTTCTTTCACCTATCAGAGGGGAAAGAGGCAGATGCACTACAACAAAATAGGCAATTTGCGCCAGATTTAGCACCAGATTTTAGTGCATTTTTTTCCCAATTGGGATGAGCAACTTGGCGCTAAATCTGGCTCTATTGTACAATTTTTAAAGCGTCCTTTTTTGCACCAAATTTTGCATCTTTTTTTATGCCAAATTTTCCATCATATTTTGCACCAAGATTTTCATTTGGTTTTACAACAGGTTTTGCTTCTAGTTTTGTGCCATCTTTTGCATCTATTTTTGCATCATTTTGTGATTCCTCTTTTGTACCATTATTTGCTTCTAGTTTTGTGTCGTAATTTGCATAGAGTTTTAAACCATCTTAGGCATCCAATTTAGTGCCTTTTTTTACATCTAGTTTGTGCCAATTTTTGCGTCTGGTCTTATGCCATTGTTTGCTTCTAATTTTGTACTTATTTTTAAATCTATTTTTGCGCTAGTTTTTCTTCCTTTTTTTACACCATTTTTTCCATCCAATTTTGCACCATATGTTGAATATGATTTAGTGCCAAATTTTGCATGCATTTTTGCACCATTTTTTGCATCCACTTTTGCATTTTATTTATCTCCCTTTTTTGCATCCTATTTTGCACCATATTTTGCATCTAATTTTGCATCATTTGTTGCATCCAATTTAGCATCATTTTTAACACCATTTCTTGCATCCAATTTTGCATCCTTTTGAGCATCTAAATTTTCATCCTATGTTGAACCATGTGTTGCATCCACCTTTGCATCCCATTTTGTGTCTATTGTTACGTTCAATTTTGAGCCATTTTTTTCGTCTACTTTTGCATTTGTTTTTGCACCAAGTTTTGAATGATTTGTTGCACTTCATTTTACATCCAATGTTGCATCTCAATTTGCATCCAAATTTCAGCCATTTTGATGCCCATTGTTGCACCATTTTTTCTTCTTTTTTTTTGTGTCCAATTTTGCACCATTTTTTATGTCCAAATTTGCATCCTTTTTGGTATCTAATTTTGCATCCTTTTTGGCATCCAAATTTGCATCCTTTTCTTCTGCCACATTTTGTGTCCACATTTGCATCTCATTTTGCACCTAGATTTTAGTTTGAATTTTCATATAGTTATGCATCATTTTTTACATCCTTGGTTTCACCCTTTTTTAGTCCCATTTTGCATCTTGTTTTGTGTATTTTCTTATATCCTTTTTTCACCCAATTTTGCATCCTAATTTTACACCATTCTTTGCATCTTCATTTTTGTGTCCATATTTGCATCCTTGTTTGCGCCCAAGTCAGTATCATTTCATATGCCCTATTTTGTTCCGTTCTTTGTGTCTAGTGTTGCACCCTTTTTTAATTTTAATTTAAAAACCTTTTTGTGTTATTGTTTGCATCTTGTTTTGATGGCTAGTTTAACATCCAATTCTACTCCCAATTTTGCATCCACTTTTGGCTTCTTGTTTAGAGTTTAACTTTTATTTCCATTTATGACCCCCTCTATGGATTCATTTTAATAATTTCATTTACATAGTGAAATATATTAAATTTTCTAAATATCATTTTACTATAGGATTTAATGCACAATTAGAAGAACATAAAACCCTCCCAGTTTATCCTGGAAACCTAGGACAGACCAATTAAAAGAAAGGTTGTTCTAAGGCTCAGGATTCTTAGTAGATCAAGATGTAGAGTATAGATTAAGAAAAAGAGAAGGAATTCTTGTGAGTCCTCGCATGCATGTCTTCTTGGAGTTTTTATTATAACTAGGAAGCGCCCCTAGCTAGCTCCAAATCTTGGTCCTACACATAAGAGAGAGAATAAAGAAACCTTCATGTCATAATATCTTGGTATTCAAAACTATTAGAAACATATAAATATTATTGAATAACTAAATATAAACCAAAATCCCATACATTCATTAGTTAAATAGAATAAGTAAAGAATGAATAGAAACATATGGAAGGAAGAACCACTGATCTATATTAATAAAGGAGTTGGAGGAAAGTTACAACAATCAGATGTAGTTGTAGCAACACCTCCCCCAACTCCTAGCTCCAAAACTCTCCCTCTCAAGATAGATCTCAGCAGCGTGACAATACAAGAATTCTCATCATCTTCCCAATGGCCAAGCCTCCAATATATAGGAAAGTGAAGGCTATGAAGATTTCCCAAATTCCTCATTAGTTCAATTTGGGCAAAATCTTTTGGGTGAATAATGTTTCCTCATATAAAAATGGCCTTTTCCACTTTTTAGAAGCTTTTGTGATTAGGAAAAAGCTTCCCCATGCTTTATGGCTCTTTCCTGCTTTTGTATGCTTTTATTTTTTAGGAAAAAGCTAAAGATGAGGATAAAGAGATCACATTCCACCATATGAGTTTCAAAAAGTGAACAAGAGTGTCAAATTCAAATTCTAGTTTTAGTTTTTTTTAATATATATTTAGTTTTAGTATTCTTTTATTTTCTAAAAAAATATATTTAGTTTTTGGTATTTTTTTCTATAAGAAAAATTATATTTTTTTTTATAAAAAAGGATTTTAAACATTCTATTCATGCTAAATTTGTGATTTTATGATAGGAGTTTAAATTATATATAATAAAGTAACTTAATGCCATGTTTTGTGTCGCTGATATGGGTATTATACATCTCTACCTTGCTAAGTTATAGATTGCGTTTGGGTTTTCTTAATGCAATAAAACTAATTATGTTATTTATTATATCTTGAAATGTTCATCTTGAACCTAATAAAACAATAAAGTTAAAATAAGTTTGCCTTTGTCCTTTGTAGATCTCTGTCCCCATTAGTCTTGCTCTTAATAGATTAATTGTCTTATGGTGGCCTTGAGTGGTCACTTTCATTAGTTGCATGCTTTATAGTTTTCTACTAGTGACATTGTATAGGCTTGATAATATGTTATTTAATTTATCAAAATGTGTTATTGTCCATATTATTGTTAAATATTAACATTAAATATGTTGGTTTTTTAGCATGGTTTAGAAAAATGTTCACAAAAGGTTTATAGATTGTATTTTATAATGCAATGATTCATTGCTTGATGAAATTGTTTTGGATATTTTTTTTAATGATTCATTGATTGATGAAATTGATATGGATATTTTTTCTAGTATATTAAATTGTATGTGATAAAGTCAAAACTCACCTCTTTTTTAGATTTTCATTGGTCAGTTTCCCTTAAGGCCATCATGTTCACCATTCAGTTCCAGGTAAAGGAAATATAGGAGTCATGAAGTGGAATTGTACAAGCACTTAAATCTTGAGACATGTTTTTTTAGTCACATTATACTTCCTTTCTGTGTAAATTCTCGATGAAAATAGTCTCATGGAACTTGAGGGGCCTCAATAGTAAAGGGAAACAAAGACTCCTAAAAGAAAAATGGTACGTAAAGCACCCATTAATAAGGTTGGTATAAGAAACAAAAATATTGAGGTTCTACCTCATATAATTAGCAAATGGAGGAGGAATTTCCAAGTAGTATTCATTGATGCTTAGAGATACTTGGGTGGAATGGTTATTATTTGAAATGATCAGGACATCAAGGTTACCAATATGTTTACCTCTTTTCGCATTATGACAATGAAATTTTAGTTAATTAACATCGAGGACTACTACCATGTATCCAATGTCAATGACTGCAATATCGCAAATGGAAAACCTCTATTTCTCAATTCTATTTCTAACACAAATAATTTATACTCCCCATATCAATGGATTATTGGGAGTGACTTCAATATTATCAAGTGTCTCAGGGAAAAGAAAGAATGAATCACAATGTTTAACAAGATATTTTGTAAGTTATACCATTAAAGCCATAAAGTAGTCTCCATTAAAGTTGTCAAGCAATGAGTCTCCAACCCACACATGTGGATCAATGAGATGTAATACATATGTGTGTGGGGACTAACTTAATACATTGTTCTAATAACTCCACAAACTTATGTATTTCACTCCGTCACATAAATTAACTGTAGTGTGACATAAGTAAACCAAGAGTAGACATTAAACCCTTAGGCAAAAAACATTCCCTAGATCCTCAATTAGGTGCTTAAATGATGAAGTGAAAATGCAAAGGGGAAAAGAGGATTTCATGATTTAACCATTACAAACATGTGATCAAGTGTGACTAGGACTATATATATTCATATATTTTCCAAAGAGGGAGTGAATACATGAGTTACCATTCATTGGGCCTTATTTTTCTTTCTTTTTCTTTTTCTTATATATAGGACTTAGGGAATAAGGTTTTCATAAGTTTGGCACAACTCATAGATATAACATTTACATGACTTTTCACTTCAACCTTAGAGTTTATACTTAGATAAATCATTATAGTGTATCTTTAATGATTTTGGATTTCACTTTTTTATTTTATTTCATTGCAAATGACAAAAGGGGAAATATTTTCAACAACTATATCTACTTGGTAATCTAAAAAATATCAACAAATTCACAATCTCATATATTAGTCAGAAGAGGCCATTGTCAAAGTGAATCAAATACCAAGAATGATCTATGTCTGCTAAAACCTATAATCACATTGTTTCCTTAATAGCAACTAAAAACATCTATACCCAGTTGTTGAACTTTTGGAACCAATTATAAACCTTCAACAAGAAGTAGTTTTCTAACGAGAATTATTGCCATATCTTCCTTGGTTTTACGAGGAAAAAGAAATAAAATTTCATTTGTTATCAAAGGTAAACCAAATTCATTATTTGCATACTTCCAATCCTAGGGTTTCGTATCCAAAGTAGATCCTAACCACATCAATGAAACAAACTTTGTTTTTATGTATCATCCAAACATTATGTACAATTACAGACTCACCTCTAATCCATGTTTATAAAAATGTTGAATATTTTCATACATGATATACTAAACAGTTGGACAATGAAAATAGTTGTCATCGCTATTCTTCCATTTATATGCTTTTTGCAACTTATTTGAAAGAGCAATTTTGTCCCAACAATTATACTTGTAGCATAAAGAACATGGTTAATACATATGATTAGACCAAAAACTAGTTACTACCAAAATTCAACCAAAAAAAATATTACTTCATAAAAATAGAATTAAAAACAAAAAATATAAAAACAAAAATTTCCCAAATTAAAAATAAATAAATGATAAACTTTTTTTACCAAAATTTAGTGATATTTTTAGTGCTAATACTAACATCACCATTACAACAAGATATTTTTCTAGTGCTAATATTGCCATTACCACAAGATATAAGAGGGATATAATGCAAAAAGTTTAATAATAATATGTATGTAGAAGATGGTCTTCAGACTGGTGAATTCATGATAATCAATGGGACTACAGTCAAAATAATTGGATGTTATTTACTTTTTTACATAGATTGTCAAAATAATTGCATAAATCGGTTTTTTTAACCAAAATTTAACAAAAACTTTGCTAGTGCTAACATTAGAACCACCATTACAACAAGATATCTTTCTAGTGTTGACAACACCATTATAGTAAGATACCTCAAAATAGACAGAAAATTTAAAAAGTATGATAGTAATACGTATCCGTAAGATGGTATTGAATTTACTAATTGTTCACGAATCCATAAGATTGTAAGGTCATTCTCATTATCATAATCATTGTCATCATCATCACCATCATCCTTGTCATTGTTATTGCCAACATTACATTATCATCATAACCACCATTCATGCCATCATCATCATCATTATGGACATTGTTTGCAATTGTTCATAATTGTAGATGTTGTAAGAAATATCATCAACCCAAAAAATGTGATCAGTGCTAGAAAAGGGTTGTTTAGGACAC
>Ga0115851_100755_pt2 | contig 15402 bp, 21 predicted proteins | sample InSIn2gowninarea_FD_83865 | JGI IMG/M metagenome (GOLD analysis project Ga0115851, IMG submission 83865)
GACAAGAATTGCACACTTTTACATTGTTTGGCTCACTCATTGAACCCAAAATACTACAACCATGAGTAGCTGAATGGTGGACCTTCTCGCAAATTCCCTCCTCACATGGATAGTGAAATCTCACAGGGGAGGAAAGATGCATTTAGGTGGGTTTTTCAGGATAGAGCATTGCTTGATGAGGTGGAGGATTCCTTTGCAGAGTTTTCCATTGGCACTAGTCGATTTGTAGGATATGATCTGATTAGAGACAGGGGGGCTAAGAAGCCCTATTCTTGGGGGGAAAATCATGGGCAAACAAGCCCTCCTCTGCAGCAGTTAGCCATAAGGCTCCTCTTTCAGGTGACCTCATCCTCTTGTTACGAGAGGAATTGGAGCACATATGGGAATTTGTATAGTGTTGAGAAGGGCAGGCTTGAGCAGTCCAGGGCAGAGACAATGGTGTATGTGCACACCAACCTTCGTCTTATTTACAGACAAAGAATGAGTGGTTGAAGGGAAAGACAGAGATGTGGGATGTCTTTCCTGATGATATGGGTCTGGACAACAGTGTTGAGTTGGCATTGGCAAAGATGGATCTGAATGATCCAGTGCTAGATCCTGTTAGATTTGATAATGGTGATACTGTAGAGGGGTCATCCTCCACACCAGCAGATGCAGAGACAACTTTGGATACAGGGGAGGAGGATGCAGCAGAGGAGAGCAGTGGTGACCATGATGATGAGGACAGTGATGCTGATTTTGATGATGACTATGAAGATTGACAACTCATGAGTCATGAGCTACCTACTGCCTTGAGACTTGTATACTTGTAGTTGTTTTGTATTTTCTATTTCTATTCTCCATTGGCATTGCAGTACCTATGTAACACATTTTGATTTTGATGACTTAATGAGAAAACTATAGCTGTCAATCTCTTGATCTTACTATCTTGTCTTTCTCCTATTGGATCATTGATGAATTGAATATGTATTATGAATTTAGAATTTAGAATTTATCATTTATGTGACATGTCACAATTTACAAATTACAATTGTATTTGAATTTTGTATGTACTATGCATGCTATAATGTTTCTAACTTACTTTGTAAACAATAAAACTTACATCTAGATGAAGATTTATGTTTCAAATCAATGAATATGTATCATGAATGAGAATTTATGTAAGAAATATCTAATTTTTAATATATATATATAATGAATGTGTCTTGTTTTGAGGGGTCAACGTGTCTGAATCCGACATTCGAATCCCTGTATCCGATGAATCCCGAATCCACGTGTCACGTTACTTAGATAGTAAATAGTTTATAACAAAACAATAAGTTCAATTCCTTAGTGAATTGGTTTGAAATTGAGTGGTTAAAAGGAGTACCTCATATCCTCGAAGTGTACAAATGGTATTAGGTACATTACATGTAGCTATTTGTTGTAGCATGATGATTTTTGGACTCTATAGGTGTAATGTTCCTTTTTTTGGCATTCCTTATGGCATGGATAGGATGGACTTTCAAAGTTGGGGGCAGATAGGTCATAGGTGCAGGTTGGCATCCCCAGCGGGCCCAGGGGCTTTTGGAGGGTTTTGTTGGATGAGCCAAAAACCCAGTTCGTGCAACAAAATGAGAAATTGTTAGAAAAAAACAAAAAGGAAAGAAGAAAGAAAAAGATGTGCGACAAATTAAAAGAATAAAAAAAGGGGGTTGTATTTAGAGGTTGAGCCCATATTTGGAAGCCAAACTAAAAAGAATATTTTCAGAGAGCAAGGGTCGAGTATCATTTATAGTACAATGTGGGTTCTGGTGGGAGGAGTTTAATCCTTGTGGAACACGAGTTACTACCAGAAGTGAGGAGTAAAAGGCCTTGGTATGTCAGTCTAGAGCCCCATAAAATTATCTTACTGGTTAAGGGTGTATCAAGTATTCATTAGGAAGCTATAACAGTGAACTAATGTACAATAGCGTGGGGGCTTGATCACTCATTCTTGCGTGATACAACGGAGATGACTAAGTTAGATCAGGAGGAGGATCCTTCTGACTTTCCAGATGAGGATTCTTCTTTAGTTGAGTCCATGGGTTCTTATGAGGATGCCTATGAGGAGCATGAGCAGTCATGTGGAGTTGATGACAGTAGCCCATATTTGCATCCATGTGTGGCAGAAGAGTATGATGAGCATCTGATTGTTCCCATGAGGGAAGGGGATCAGGGAGGAGATGAGCGACTGATGTTTAAGCATAGAGAGCACATAGAGGAGTAGGAGTCAGATGATACATACAGTGTGCGAGATGGGCCATTTTTGGAAATTCATCTAGTGGCTCATGTTGAGCCCTTGATGGAGGAGGATGAGCAGACATCCTTGGGGCCAGCCATTGATAGGGAGCAGGCAGATGTACAGGTAGCCACCAATGAGGGCATACTTGTAGATATTGGCCATTAGGAGGCATTGGGACCTGACTGGACAATTTTGCAAGTAACGAGCTGACCAATGGAGCACAGACTTTCCATTCAGATGAGGGAGGCTCTTTTGGAGATAGTGGTACATCCATCTTTGGTTCTACCCATTGACAAGGTATAGGTTGATGCAGTGGAAGCTAGCAAAGCTGCAGTATTTACAGGCAACAACCCTCTCCAAGAGTATATAGACAAGGCTTGTAGCATGTCTTGCCCACTTTTTCCTATTATAGAGAGAGTGGTAGGTTTCTTTAGACAGATCTTGTTGATTGGCTAGGCAGAGCATCTTGAGTTGAGTAGGGACCCATATCGGCCTAGTAGACTTGTTCCTTACATAGGTGTCCATGCACTGGATCGCCAAGAGATCATGAGTTGGTACCCTATTGGAGTGTCATTTTTAGTTAGGAGCATTGTACTGCAGGAGTCCTTATATGTGGGGGATACTACATGCTCCAGTTGACAGCAGGATGTATGTTGGCCACTCATCAATATTTCAGCACAACATCAACATGATGAGATTGACCTTGGTCTATGCCAAGGGTTGGATTGGAAAGAGGTCATGAGTTGGTACATGATGGATGGAGCAGCACTCATGGTTGGAGTTATAGCACAGCGGGAGCCATGGAGTATTGATGCTGGTTCTTGGTGGCTTTGGGATCTAGGAGGATTGGTCGATGACAGGTTCAGTCAGAGATTGGTCTAGGATCCGAGCATTGAGGGGTCCATTTCTGGTGGGTTGACACAAAGGCATACTGTCACTCAGTGGTTTGTATGGGATATGAACATTAGGTTTCAATTACATTGGGCCACCAGATTAGTGCACAGGTTTGGATTGTGTCATGTCCCTTCCTAACTTAATTTGGAACAAGACTAATTATTGCATTTTGGGGCTAATTTTGGAGATAGTGGGGCCCATTCGATTTTATTAGGAGATTAGACCTGGGAGAAGTTATTTTTTTGTGGTTAAGTTCTACATGGGGGCCACCCACACTAGGGAATACACACTCACTAGTTCGAATTGCTTAGACGGGAAAAGTCGATGGTTAATTGAGGACCCACGTTGGAGGGAAAAATTGGAGAGAAATGTGCTCCATGAAATCTATATAAGAAAGGCAGCTCTCCTCATTTCACGATCTTTGGCATATCAAATTTCTTTTTGGTTGCTCGAGCTGTTTAGCCAAGTCACTCGCTGTTTAGCAAGAGTTCAAGAAAAGAGCTCACCCTTTCTTCGGGGGACTTCGAGTGCCACCCTAGAGATTTTTATCTTCATTCTTCCATAGGAGGATTTCATTCTGGTTTCCAGCAGTTGCATCCATCTCCAAGTGGTGCATATTTCTGGAGGACACAGTGGAGGGAGGCCGAGTTTGTTTGTGGCATCTTGAGGAGGATTTTCGGTCGGGAGAATTTCCAGAGAGGAGGCATAGGAGATTTGTTGCCATTTTGGGGAGTTTTGGCGTTGGAGGAGAGTGCTCCCATTCAGTGTGACTTTCGCACTACCTGGGCAAGCGCAGAGGCAACATTTTGTGCTCATGTGGGAGGTGGAGACTCAGCCATTGAGGTTGATCCTTGTCGGGAGAGATAAGAAAATCATTAGTGGAGGTGATTGCTACTTTTCCAAAGTGTTTGAGTAGGATTTTGCTGGTGTATTGGTAGACAGTGTGCTTCAGCAGTTTTGGAGGGCGTAAGCCTTTGGGGGTCGATTTTGGAAGGTCAAAATCTAACCAAACCATTTCTGGATTTTTTTGGGTTTTGCGAGAGGAGTTTGTGGTTAAAATTTCAGAATTTTCCAAGTGATATTTGGGTGTGAAATCCTCATTCTTATATCAAGGCGAATTGTTAGCAGCTGGGGAATTTGCATCATTTTATGGGTTCGACTTTGGCTTGGATATAGGCCAAACACTTTCTGAGTTTTTTTGGGTTTTTGACAAGGATCCCAGATATAAAGTTTCAGCATTTTTTGAGCACTGGAGATGGGGTTTCTTGCAGTTCCTTTCCAGCCAGCAGTGTAGTTTCTGGGGACAACATAGAGCATTAGAGAAGCAGTGATTTCCAGCTTCGAGATTATTGTTTTATCACCGGTTCCTGTCAAGCTTTCCCTTGAAACAAGCCCAGGGGAATTTCAACATATTATTGTACTTACTCCATTTCATTAATAAAATGGCTCAGTTGGTTCTCACTTACGGAGTTTTAATGAGCATTTGTTGATTGTTTTAATTGCCTGTGTCACAAATTGATTTTGTTTTGCATATCCTTGTTAATTTAAGTTTGGAACATTACAATGGTATCAAAGCATGATCTTGGCCCAGTTGTGGGTAACCAATAAGATCATGGGAGATTTGGAAATGTATGCACAGTGATGGGTTATACCATACACCACCCATGGCTCAAGGGAGATTAAGTATGTAGGAATTTTGGGGGTGGAATCCGATGGAATGATGAGTGGTTGGCTTAGTTGAGGAAGGTGTCAGACCAGATACATCCTTGTCCTTATAGTAGAGACACTAGAGGTGCACAAACCGTGGGAGTACAACCACCTACACCATGTGGGGAAAGCCAATAGAATTTGGGCACCAAATCTCCTGAAAAGGAGCAGACAAGACAGGGATAGTTAGAGGGTGAGACCAAGGGGCACTTTTGCTAGTGGAAACTTGGCTTTAGATATCAGGAGCCTAAGAAGGATATTGAGAATGATGCTGAGAACCCACATGATAGTGAGGAGCACATCGATTTACCCGATGTGGCGTAAGAGTCACCATTATTCAAAACCTTTTCGATAGCCCCAATTGACACCTTGGTGGAGAGGATAGAGCCTACACACATAGAGCCATTTGTTGAGGAGGAGCCACACATGGATGAGATGCCAATAGCTGTTGAGGTATCTAGAGCTATGATAGAGTTTGCAGGTGATAGATACCCATGGCAGTTTCATCAGTTCTAGACTGGCCTTCTAGCATTGAGAGAGAAGATCACCACAGTATGAGAGGCCATTCTACAGGAAAACGAGGAGCTAGAGGGCATAAGAGTAGTTTGTGCCAAGTCAATGCCCAAACTAACTAACGTTGGGGAACAGTTGGATTCCCTAATGGTATCACTCGAGTGCACTTTAGAGCATCAAAGCAGCCCTCTTCAGATATACGTAGATGGGGCTTGTAGCGTCAATAGTTTTCCTCTGCACCTTGGAGGAAGAGAGGCAAAACCACTTCGACATATTTTATGTGTTGACCAGGCCGATGAGATGAGGCAACATGAGCACTGCAGGGTGCAGCATTCGCCGAATCGATAGGTTGTCCTACGTATGAGAGTTTGTATATTCAATCCCTCTCTTGGGGTTGGATGGCGAGAGATTCTAAGTTGGTACCCAGTGCAGTGGGCTATGGATATGGCAGTGGAACAACATGAAGCTCAGCAGGAGCTTTCATGCATTGGGGATATCGGAAGCCCAGACTGGCATTGGGATCCAAGTGGAACTACCTATCATTCCTTGGATATACCGGTTGACTGCGATCGTGGTGGTGTAGTTGGCCTAGTGGTTGAGCACACACATTCGCTAGAGGATTTTTGGCCAGAACCAGCGACCAACCAATTTGTGGGCAGACTTCTTGTGTTGTCTTGGTTTGACAGTTGTGCATGGGATCACACGACGATCATCATACTCTAGCAGGAGTTTGTCGAAGGAGGTGGCACTGATAGACCACCTGACAATGCCTTGTATGGAGCTAGGGATTCTTCACATTTGTGTGGGGCATGGAAGACATGGAGGAGCAGAGCAGTGGTGGCATTGTTACTAGTACCTAGGGAGATTTAATTCTTGGGTCTCTCAGGGAGGATTTGGAGGGGAGATCCCCTCCACGGAAAGCATAGTGATGCGATGGTGGAGGTGATGATACAAGCTGGGTGCAGGCTGACGCATATGGACACAAGTTCAGGCCATCACATCCAGGGATGGATAGGAGCATCTAGCATGGAGTAGTGGTCTGCAGATGGGCATAGAGATGCATGGGGTTGTTTCATAGTATGTTGGACTGCATTGTGGAGTGGGAGTGCCTCACATCGCATTGAGTACATGCAAGGAGTGACTGGTGCAGTGACACAAGTGGGACACAGGACGATACATGATGGTATAGCCATAGCTGGGAGTATCAAATGGTGTACCGGGACAGGTTGCATTGTACAATGGCATGTCGAGGAGTGCGGTCATACTGGGTGTTACGCAGTGGCAGATGATGTGGCACAGTGGGTGCTTGGAGCGTTGCCTTCCAGGAGACTTATGGACACTACGTGTACCATTGGATGTAGCCCACCTAGGATCGATGAGGACACTGTTGAACATCTAGGGACACCATGTTTAGTGGAGACAAGGCTTCGATGGGGTTATCAGTAGATCCAAGACAGAGAGGGGGTCGTCTGTAGGATTACTGTTGAGCATTCCAGCAGACTCTTGATTATAGCCATCCTCCTCTGGTGTTGTTTACAGTTGTAGAGTGTTTGTTTGTTGCCCCTTGACACTCTCCATTCAAGCAACAGGGCTTGGGAGGCTAACCCTAGGAAGTTGGATGAGACACCTCGTGTCATGAGCTGGGAGGAGACTCTCTAGTTGAGACACTTGGTAGGTGCACGGGTTGACGAATACAGGCTTAGGGATGGCATGGTTGATTGTCAATGTAGCATATGTTCTATCCCTAGGCTCACACTTGGAGAGGTGACCAAGAGGGAGTTACATGGTGCTTTTTCAGTTGGACAACTCAAGGTGTTAGGTGAGCATGAATTGTGGAGGACGGTAGTCCTCGTTAGTAGGATGATGCCTAGGCTTCCGGCAGTACTTGGGCACATCATCAGGAACTAGGATAGCAGATCTTGCTATGTGATTTGGCAGGCATAGAGCAGCTAGATATTTGTGGCACAGGTTCTTGATGCTCGGTGCCTACCTATTGGATACCTACAGGAGACAGAAATAGGGCACAGAGGGGTCCCAATAGTAGGCAGAGAGGATTTGGGGTTGTGGACCTCTAGTATGGTTATGGGATTCAGGGATTCAGTGGATTGATGGGATACTCCACTCCTCAGTGAGCCTGGTTAGAATAACAAGTAAACTGATTCATTCACAGGTAGACACATGGGGAGTCACCAAATCCCTCACCATAGGGTGAGGCGGATTATTGCTCAGGATTGGGGCCAGCCATGGGACGATAGGCGTTGGCACTATTGATGCGCTTTCGCAGGTTTGGCCTAACCTTGATCATCGCATACATTGTGACCGAGAGTTATGCGAGAGGAAGTTATGGTACGAGCATGCTAGACAATTAGTGATGACCAAAGTGTCACGGGGTCAACAGGATAGTTTCCTGCTATGCTACGCAGGGGGCACTAGCATCACAGTGCTTAACGGTTCATCTACCCATAGGGATGAGCTGGTCTCTACAGGAGACAATGATCCAGATTTTCCATAGGGTTTCCCTGATTCACTAATGGCGTGGGAGACTTCATCAGCATGGCAGGATGGCCAACAAGAGGATTTCAGGAGGAGCTCATGTAAGAGAGGCTTCGTTTGCATGGGGATTGAGTTATATCTTCAGGGGCCCACAATCAGAGTGCATGGGATGGACTATTTGATAGGGCAACTTCATGAGGAGTTGGACGGAGTTATACATTGTCAGAATGCTCTATCTAGCAGGATAGTGAGTGGAGCAAGGGGTGCTCCACGTTGATCAGGTTGGCTTGGGATCCTGGTATCAAGGGACTCCTTCACTATAGGATAGTACAGTGATCAAGGACGATCCAATGGAATATTTGGGACCTTGGTGAATTTTGCAGCAACAACGGGGATCGACCATAAGAGAGGGCGCTTGTTCAGGCACTACTTGAGGACAAGCAATTTTTGGTGCATTGGAGGACCCTGCCAGATGAGGATGCTACTTGGGAGGGTGAGTACATACTTGAGCATCCAACACTGAAGTTGCTTGGGGACAAGCAACATTTGGGAGCGGAGGATTGGCATGTCTCTTCTTAAATTAATTTGGAACAAAACTAATTATTGTATTTTGGGGCCAATTTTGGAGATAGTGGGGCCCATTCGATTTTATTAGGAGATTAGACTTAGGAGAAGTTATTTTGTTGTGGTTAAGTTCTACGTGGGGGGGGGGGGGGGGGGCCCCCCAAAGGGGAAAAACGGCCCCCGGAGCGGGATATCGGGGGGGGGGAGAAGAGTGGGGGTAGGGGGTGGGCTACGATGGAGGGAAAAATTGGAGGGAAATGTGCTCCACGAAATCTTTATAAGGAAGGCAGCTCTCCTTGTTTCATGATCTTTGGAATATCGAATTTCTCTTTGGTTGCTCAAGTTGCTAAGCTAAGTCACTTGTGTTTAGCAAGAGTTCTTCAAGCGAAGAGCTCACCCTTTCTTCGGGGGACTTCGAGTGCCACCCTAGAGAGGTTTATCTTCATTCTTCCATAGGAGGATTTCATTGTGGTTTTGTTAAAATTGGCAACTAGGGACAAACTCCATGTGAGTCATCTTATTTATGGAAGCTGATATTTTTCTTGGATCCCTCTCATCAAGAGGTGTAGGATTGATCTAAAGGTCATCCGATTCCGATAAGTATTCATGGAGATATGAATTTATTAGTGTTATGGGACAATTCGTCAAAGTCGGCCAACAACCAAATAAACCCCACTTGTGCTCAACGTTTTAGTATAAATAAAGGAGGACTTCAAGTCATTTAACACTCATCTCTTGTGATCTCACTCTCCACTTGTTTTGGGTTTTTGGTGGAAGAGGAGGTCTAGAGGAGATGCCTTCTACGCAGCCCTAAAGAAGGGTCATCTAGGAGAGCCCTAGCCACAGACTTGTAGGAGATCTGGCCGTAGATCTAAGAGGCCCTAATCCATAGCTAGAAGAGCCCTAATTCGCAGCTAAAGGGAGCCCTAATCCGCAGCTAGAAGAGCCCTAATCCGCAGCTAAAGGGAGCCCTAATCCGCAACAAAGGGAAGGCGCTAACCAACAACTAGAGGAGGCCCTACGTTGCCCTACCAAAGGGTGATATGGATATACCCTAGCCACAGCAACCTAGACTCTAGAAAAGATGGGAAAACAGGTATCTGAAGTCTGCTATAGGAGGCCGAGTGGCTGAGGTAAGTGCGGATAGTCTTAGGGCTGGAACAGTGATATAATCAGGATCCGAGTTTGCTATGAAGAGGGCTGAGAAGCTTGACTGTTAGGCTGAGTTCCTAAGGGTCAAACACATTTCTGTTTGGAATTTATTTTGGTACATTTTCGGAGGTCTGTTGCTACAACAATCTGTTGTGCTAGACCACAAGCCATAGCACACAACTAGAGGCTGTGTGATGGCTGCCAAGGGTGGACAACACCCTAAGAAAGCAGCATGGGTGAGGAGGAGACCAATAAGGGTATGCCGCAACCCTTAAAGGGTTAGTTTGTTGACTGTGGGATGAAACTAGGGCTGTTGCAAGTGCCCTAACTAGTTGTGCAACAAACAGTTGTGCAAACAAATGACAACATGGTCTAATTGGACTATTTGGGCATGTTGGTGTAGCTGGACATATTATGGGACAATAGCTAGTACAACATAGTGCTATCAGCATACAGTGATGGGTAGCAATGAAACATAATATAAAAAGGGTGCAGCACTATGTATGATGCAGCTACATGACTGAATGCAGTGATGATGAGTGCAACATAGAGTGCAGATCCGTGATGAGAACAACCCAGTGATTGGAGAAGCACAGTGGCAGGAGCAACAACATGAAGTGCATAACATGGTCATTAGGTCCAACACTGTGATGATGAGTGCAACATGGTGCAGCACGATGAGGTGCAGCACATGGACGAGATGCAGCACAATGATAGGTGAAGGAGTCACCTTGGAGAATTTGAAGCAGCATGTCTTCAACTGATCTCATGTAGAGATGATCTATTCTCTTATCTAGAAAGTCAAAGTGTTGACTTCTGTTGTAAATGTACTCTCTCTCTTTCTCTCTGTTGAACTATTGAAGATTATATAAGAAGAATTAATCAAGGGTTTCCCCACATTAGGGTTTGTCCCTAGCTAGTGCCACATCTTGTGTCCTCTTGTCTTGGCTTGTCTTCTACAATTTATGTTTATGTTCTATATGCAGTTTACTTTAATGCTGATGTGATTGTTAATCTGGAAAAGATATTGAGCTAACTATGAAAATTGAAATAAATTGCTCTAAGCATAGAACGTACCTAAACTTAACAAGTTTCTAGCAGTTGCATCCATCTCCAAGTGGTGCGTATTTCTGGAGGACGTAGTGGAGGGAAGCCGAGTTTGTTTGTGGCATCTTATGGAGGAGTTTTGGTCGGGAGAATTGTGGAGAGGAGACATAGGAGTTTTGCTACCATTTTGGAGAGTTTTTGAGCTAGAGGAGAGTGCTCCCATTCAGTGTGACTTTCGCACTTCTTGGGCTAGTGCAGAGGCAACATTTTGTGCTCACGTGGGAGGTGGAAACTCAGCGATTGAGGATGATCCTTGTTGGGAGAGATAAGGAAAGCATTAGTGGAGGTGATTTCTACTTTTCCAGAGTGTTTGAAGAAGATTTTGTTGGTGTATTGGCAGACAGTGTGCTTCAGCAGTTTTGGAGGGCGTAGGGCCTTTGGGGGTCGATTTTGGAAGGTCAAAATCCAGCCAAACCATTTCTGGGTTATTCTGGGTTTTGTGAGAGGACTTTGTGGTTAAAATTTCAAAATTTTCCAGGTGATATTTGGGTATGAAATACTCATTCTTATAACAGGGCAAATTACTAGTAGTTGGGGAATTTGCACCATTTTACGAGTTCAAATTTGGCTTGGAGATAGGCCAAACCCTTTCTGAATTTTTCTATGTTTTTGACAAGGATCTCGGATATAAAGTTTCAGCATTTTCTGAGCACCGAAGAGGGGGTTTCTTGCAGTTCCTTTCCAGCCAGGGGTAGTTTCTGGGGACAACGTAGAGCATTAGAGGAGCAGTGATTTCCAACTTCGAGATCATTGTTTTATCATCTGGGTCCTGTCAAGCTTTCCCTTGAGGCAAGCCCAGGTGCATGTCTACATATTATTGTACTTACTCCATTTCATTAATAAAATGGCTTTGTTGGTTCTCACTTCTGGAGTTTTAATGAGCATTTGCTGATTGTTTTAATTTTTTGTGTCACAAATCGATTTTGTTTTGCATATCATTGTTTATTTAAGTTTGGAACATTACAGATTACTTGAGGGCAAGCAATCTTGGGCAGGAGGATTTGTGATGTTCTTTTTTCTGCATTCCTTATGGCATGGATAGGATGGACTTTCAGAATTGGGGGTAGATAGGTCACAGGTGCAGGTTGGCATCCTCAGCGAGCCCAGGGGCTTTTTGAGGGGTTTTGAGGAGTTTTTATGAGGTCCGATGGCATTCTCTTGGTATATTCCATCATCCGCACAATTTTCCTTCTATTCCGTGGCATTCTAATAACTTTCAAAAAAACAGAGTTATTAATGGGTCTGACTCAAACAATTACACTTAAGGTGGCATTTTGAGAGAAATACTTGGCAGAACACCTTAGTAAAATAGCTCGTTGGAACCGGAACGAAAATATCTACAAGACAGGATGATTAGAAGTGATTTCCAGTGACCTGAGGAGGCATGGTGGCTAATTTACCCTTTTCCCACATTAAAAGGAATATTTTAATCGAAATAAAAGAGGGAAAAGTGCTCCGTGATTAAAATAATAATAAAATAGGAGGTTCTAAAGGGGTCCATCAGATTTATAAAAAGGAGGAGGAGGTCATTAGAGGACATCTTGGATTTGATATTACTTCTTGTATGAGAGGTTAAGAACCCGATTCTCTACTTCATTGGTAGCCCCAGGACGGAAACTCTTAGGTGTGCTAGTGGGTGTTGGACGAAAACCCAATACTCTTGAGGAGTTTTCACTCAGAATTCTCATAGTGCTTCAGTGGAGTTTGGAGAGTGCAGTTTGCAGCAGTCTTTTCACCAAGTCATCTACATCATTGCCAAAGCCATTCATCAGTTGGCTCAGAGATCCTTTTTTGGGTTTGCTCCGCTTGCTTAGCTAGCTCAGGGTCCACTATTCCTTCATGTTGATGTACTCTTTTCATTGGATTAATAAAATGGCTCAGTGATTTTATTGGCATCTATTTGTGTATTATTTGCTGGTTGTGTGTCTGTTTACATTTATTTTGTTGTTCAAGTTTATTTCCAGTGTCTACTGTTCAAATTCCCATTTGGGACATTACAATAGGCCATTTAGAGTTTTGATGCTTTTGTTTTATATGTGTATAGCATCCAATGTCATTTTTCTATATTCACTTTTACATACTATGTACATGAACAAACTATGCATATTTGGTGTCTAATGGTTTAAATACATGAATATATTCTTTTATTATTAAAATTTACATATTTTATGTATATTTTAGTCAATTATTTGCTATATTCACTGTTACATACTATATATATGAACAAACTATGCATATATGGTGTCTAATGGTTTAGATACATGAATATATTCTTTTATTATTAAATTTTACATATTATATATATATATATATATATTTTAGTCAATTATTTTAATCCAATTGTCTAGGCAGTCCCAAATTGCCCCTTGTCTAGTTCTGGTCCTCGTTTCGGTTTTGATAAAAATTTGGTACATACTAGCAAGTTATATTATGGAATGACCTTTCATCAACAAAATGTTTAGTTAAACCTTGTTATGACTTCTATTGACAAAACGGGGAATTATTGTCGTAGGGAAAATTAACATTGAAGCATAGAAGAGAAAATCATATGCTGCATTAAAGTGAGACAGAGGGTGAGCTCTGAGAGAAGCTGCAATAGATGGCATATTTTCTCTTTGAATTGATCACAAAGAGATTAGAATGTTCCATCATTCCTTTTTGTAATGAGGGCTTCTCTTTGTGGATGACACTGGAGAAAGATTACTTCAATCGTGATCCCACAAGCCTGAACAAATCAACCACAGACTAAAGCTTGCCACAAAAAAAACTTCTTTTGCCAGCAAAAGATACAGAGAAAACAAAACAGATAAAGCTAGTTAATGACATTGATTATTTGGAAACTCTTCTGTTTTTTGTCTTGACGCAGGGGATTTGAATCTTGAATCTCCTAGTTTACGTAATACTTCATAACTACCCATGGGCCTGATTCTCAGCAAGTCATTAAACCACACAAAATTGATAATAGAAATGCCAGAACAGCCACAGCAACCCATCCATAAGAATGGAATTTATGAGAAAGAATGAAGATCCAGATCCAGAATGTAACATAGATTACAATTAATAACTTATCAAACATTTGGCCATTGAACCAGAATGGAGATGACTAAACAGAGATACATGGAAATGAGATTATGACGTCAACACACCTTTCATTCTTCTTCTGGATGTAAGGATGTCTTCCGTAATGTAATGGGTACGAGGCTCCACTGTACTGCAGGCCTGAAATATAGCCAGTCAGAATTGAGAGGACAAGTCTGGGTACAGGGGACCTTTCTGTTAGATCACAAATTAAGTAGTGAAGATGTGGGCCTTCGTTAAGAAGTCTGTAGTAACGTAAATAATCAATTGGAAGTGCGTAATCACGTAACGAATCATTTGGGATCTCTGATTCTCCACTCCCTTTTCTTTTTGTTGGGATTCCACGGGGATGTGGCCAATGACTGCCCTCACACACCCATGTTCTCATATTGCGTAAGATGAAAAAGTTAGGTGGAGAACTTTATTTTATTTTCACAGCTCACACGCAGGTCTTGACCCATCCATACGCACGTTTTATATGCATCTAACCATTTGTATACATTTGCATCTTTGACTTTAACGGTCTTCACCCAGTGGTTCATAGGAGGGCGGTCTCCTGGTTCATAGGAGGGAGAAAATTGATGTTTTGTTGATCAGATATTTGGGTTTTTATATGAATTTAACTAATTTTTTATTTTTTTTCGATTTATGATTGTTTTGGTTTCATGAATGTCATTAAAAATCTTTCAATTTATATTAGAAATTGGAGAATTAGGTATGATGTTTTGTTGATTGGATATCTGGGTCCTTTGGATCGTTTTAGTCACGTGAATGTCATTAAAAATCTTACAATTCATATCAGAAATTGGAAAATTAAGTTGAGATAGATTTATATATGAATTATAGATTAGTTGACTTGTGTGTAATTTAAAATATTTCATTTTAATTCTTATTAAATTGGAAAATTAGGTTGAGATAAATTTATATATTAATTATAGATTAGTTGACTTGTGTAAAAAATTCTCTAGTTTTAAATTAGATATCATGAAAAGATTAAAAATAGAAAATAAATTAGAAAAACTAAAAACTAGACATGTCCAAATTAGACTAACTTTCACATAATCATAATAATAAATATGTCCAAACTAGACCAACCTTTACATAATCCTAATAAATAATAAATATCTCATGGTATCTCATTGTGAATTGATTATTAAAAAAACAACGAGGAATTTGTCTGATTGCTTATAATCAATACTTTATTGTATTGTCTAAATTCGAGACACGTATCTCTGCAGAGCATGTTTCAAACCGAATACAGCACAACACATTTTAAACAGGGAGTCCAAGTGCATTATAACCATCGATTACTTGCAAGGATGAAAATGGAAAGTCAGAATTTAGAACCACTTGGCTGAATTATGGAGCATCCCATTCTGTCAGTTTATGTTTTAGAAAACGTTATCGGTTGGAATATGGAATCATGTGTAGCACATTTTTCATTACGGAGCATCCCATTCTAACTTCTGCCGATTTCTGTTTTAAAAAATGTTTATACTTTCGTTAATGGAATTTTAAAATGTTTCTTAGGAGCCCACTTGCACAGGTTCGTTAAAGTATCAATCAAATATTATATCCGGAAGCTCCACTTATCTCAGCATAAATTATTAAAACCGTTCATGAAGTATGTT